>OCQA01002281.1_pt1 | contig 10553 bp, 7 predicted proteins | sample 1538571 | NCBI WGS metagenome assembly OCQA01 (sample SAMN04571708, study PRJEB22368) | human gut metagenome | biome: human gut; material: stool | host: Homo sapiens | place: Luxembourg | collected 2012-09-28 | reverse complement strand
CGACTGCGGTCCGGATGCATCCGGACCGCAGTCGTTGTTTTTGCGTTTACAGGCAACGGAACCGGCGCTTCGGGAAGAGTCTCGTTTCAATTTTTTCATTACCTTTGGGGGCGTTACGCCCCTTTCAGAAGTCGAAACCTTTTGCCGAACCGGACACGATTCGGTTTTGGAATCGTCCGTTTTTTTTGGTAACTTTGCATGTAATGATCACCCCCGACGACATATTCCGCATTGCGGACGGAGCGGCCTTCGACGCCGCGGCGCTGGAAATATTCCGCCGCCAGGCCCGCGAATGCGCCCCCTACCGCGAATACCTCGCCCGGATCGGCGTGCGGACGGAGCATGTCGACACGCCTGAAAAGATTCCGTACCTGCCCATCGAACTGTTCAAGACGCATACGGTCTATTGCGGGGAGACTCCGCCCGAGGCGGTCTTCACTTCGTCGGCCACGACCGGAATGACGCCCTCGCGCCACCCGATGCGCTCGCTGGCGCTCTACGAGCAGGCGTTCCGCACGGCATTCCGCAACTTCTACGGCGACCCCGCCGGATTGAGCCTCTACGCCCTGCTGCCCAATTACCTGCGGCGCAAAGGTTCGTCGCTGGTCTACATGGCCGACCGGCTGATCGCCGACTGCGGATCGGGCGGATTCTATCTGGATGACTGCGAAGGACTGCTGGCGGCGATGGAGCGCGACCCGAAGCCGAAAATCCTGCTGGGCGTAAGCTATGCGCTGTGGGACCTCGCGGAGCGGTACGCTCCGAAGCTCCGCGATACGGTAGTGATGGAGACGGGCGGCATGAAGGGTTACCGCGAGGAGATTCCCAAAGAGGAGTTCCACCGAATCCTCTGCGACGCCTTCGGGGTCGGGGAGATTCATTCGGAATACGGCATGGCCGAACTCACCTCGCAGGCCTATTCGCAGGGAGGCAACGTGTTCCGCTGCCCGGGCTGGATGCGCGTCACGGCACGCGACGTCAACGACCCGTTCGACCCGCTCCCGGCAGGCGCACGCGGCGGGCTGAACATCGCGGACCTGGCTTCCTGGTGGTCGTGCGCCTTTATCCAGACACAGGACGTGGGGCGCGTCGGCGCGGACGGTGCGTTCGTCATCGAAGGCCGTATCGACCATTCGGACATCCGGGGCTGCAATCTTCTGGTACAATGAAATGCCGGTTGAAATATCGGCAATGCATCACAGCGCGGAATGCCGTTTCCACGGTGTTCCGCCGTGTTTGCAAATCCGCCCCACCCCTGACTACCCGCCCGGGGCGGGAAGTTGAACGCCGCAAGCGGCAGAGTGTCGCGACGAACCCCTTTACAAATTATCAGACTCCATGAAAACCGTAGCATTCGTTCCCATCCGGCTCAACAGCCAGCGCGTCGCAGGCAAGAACCTCCGCCCGCTGGACGGATCGCCGCTGATGTGTCATATCCTGAAAACCCTGACTGAAGTGGAGGGCATCGACGAGGTCTACGTCTTTTGCAGCGACGAAGGCATCCGCGCGCTGCTGCCCGAGGGGGTCCGGCTGCTGCTCCGCGACCCGTCGCTCGACAGCGACACGACGCTCGGACGGGAGATTTACGACAGCTTCACCGCCCGGGTCGGGGCCGACCTCTACATCCTCGCCCACGCCACCTCGCCGTTCATCCGCGCCGCGACCCTTGCCGATGCGCTCGGCAAAGTGCGTTCGGGCGAATACGACTCGGCGTTCAGCGCCGAAAAAATCCAGACTTTCGCCTGGTTCGAAGGCCGTCCGCTCAACTACGCTCTCGACAACATCCCCCGCACGCAGACCATCGAGCCGGTTTACATCGAGACCAGCGCCTTCTTCATCTTTTCGCGGGAGTTGTGGTGCGGCCGCGGCCGCCGCATCGGCGATCGTCCCTACATGGCCGTCGTGGACCGCATCGAGGGTTTGGACATCGACTACCCCGAGGACTTCGCCATGGCCGAAATCATCGCGGCGAGCCGGAACCTGCCGGGATAAATAAAAGCCGATCCTGCGAACTCGCAGGCTCGGAAGATTTTCGATTTGCCGGAGGCGAATCGGCAGGCCGCAGCTCCGCCTTGCGGAAGCCTGCTATTCCGCACGCTCCATAGCAGGCCACCGCGAGCAGCTGCCTGAAAACAGAGCCGAATTGCTGAAAAATGAGTCTTCCGACCCTGCGAATTTTCAGAACCGCCCTTTTTCTATTTTCGCTCCCGCTCGTAGGCGTCGATCATCGACCCCCCGGTCCGGTTTATGATCCGCGCCCCGAGCGATCGGGCGTAATCGCGCAGCGCCTCGTGGCCGCGGAACAGTTCGGCGACCTCGGCCAGATAAACGGCCATCGTATAGGGACGGTGCGGAACCTTCTGGAAGATCGGCTTCGGAACGGCCGGAGCGTCGTCGTAATAGTGCCTGTCGGCCCGGCAGAGACGGTTCTCGTCGTCGACCGACAGCCCGTCGAGCAACGTATGATCCACCCCATAGAGTTCCAGCGTCTTGTAGCCCAGCAGCAGGGCGACGTACTCGCACACCTGCACCACGGTCCCGAAATTGGCGCTTCCCAGACCGTGGCGGTAGAGCCAGAACTCCACGCCCCGGAACCCGCGGTAGACCTGCGTGTGGAACCGCACGATGCGGATATTGGGGTTGGGCAGCGCGGCACGGTAGTCGAACCGCTCGGGGTTGTAGTACTGCACGTAGAGGTTCATCGGCCACGTCACCTTTTCGGCAAGCGTGCGGTAGAGTTCCGCCACACGGTCGCGGCAGACGCTGTCGCGGAAGAACATCGGATCGGAAAGCACGTAATAGGCGGGACGGACGGTCCCGAAACGCTCGTCCAGCGCAAAGTAGTTGACCGCCATGATGTCCTTTGCCGTGTGTTCGCCCCGGGCGATCAGCCGCGGCAGGTCTTCGGCCAGCGAAGGCCCGTTGCCGAGGATCAGGACCGACGGCTTCGGCGCGCCGACCGTTCCGGCACGGCCGACGTAGTTGCGGAAATTCTCCTTCACGGCCATCACCGCAAAGTAAAACGCCGTCTCATAGAGGTTGCGCAGGAATCGGTCGGTTTTTTCGAATACGGTCATGGTACGGTTTTATTTGCAAAAGTAGCAAAAGATCAATATCTTCGCAACAAAACCCGGCAGAACAGATGTCAGAACCCACCATTTCGGTCGTCATACCCCTCTACAACAAGCAGCTGGAAATCGGCGCGGCCGTACGCTCGGTCCTGGCGCAGACCCGCCCCCCGCAGGAGATCATCGTCGTGGACGACGGTTCGACCGACGGCGGCGCGGAGGTCGTGTGTGCGATCGGCTCGCCGCTCGTAAGGCTCGTCCGGCAGTCCAACGCCGGGGTCTGCGCCGCACGCAACCGCGGCATCGCAGAGTCGACGGGCGAATACATCGCCCTGCTGGACGCCGACGACGCCTGGGAGCCGGGGTTTCTGGCCGAAATCGCCGCCATGCTCCGCGAGTTCCCCGGCTGCGGACTCTACTGCACGGCATTTTCAATAATAAGCCACGACGGGACCTATCCGGCCCCGACACCCTCCGAGCGGGGCGTCGTGGCGAATTTCTTCCGCGAATCGGTCCACCGCTACATCGCCATCCCGTCGGCCAGCTGCATCCCGCGGCGCGTGTTCGACACCGTGGGGCTGTTTCCCGAGGGCATGAAGATCGCCGAAGACCTCTACATGTGGATCAGGATCGCCCGCCGCTACGAAGTCTGCTTCTCGCCCGAACGGCTGGTCCGCTACTCGCGGGTGGCTTCGAACCGCTCGGCGGCAAGCTACACGCCCGAGAAGACCGTCCATTCGTTCGAGGAGCTGTACGACCCGCTGGCCCCCGAGGAGGACCGGGAGTTCGTGGCCCGCGCCGCACTGGGAAAAGCGCTTATCATCAGCGCTAAAGGCGGCACGAAGGAGGCCGCCCGCGCCGCCCGGTTCTTCGCTTGGACGCGAACCTACCGCCGCACGCTGCGCAAGGTCCGCGCCCTGAACGCCCTGCCCGCCGGCTGGCGCGGTCCCGTGATCCGGCTTTACAACGCGCTGGCCTGGCGCCTCGCCCGCAAAGGACTCTAATACTCAAAATGATGAAATACCTCCTGCACACCCTTTCCTGCCTGCTGCTTTTCGCAGCGGGAACCTGCCTCGCGCAGACGCCCGGCCACACGCTGCGTTCGGGCGGCATCGACCGCACCTACCGCCTCCACCTGCCCGAAGGGCTGCCCGACGGCGCACCGCTGGTCATTGTCCTCCACGGCTACGGAGGACAGGGCGACCCGGAACGGTTCGACATGAACCGCGTTGCCGACCGCCACGGTTTCGCCGTCTGCTACCCGCAGGGCGAACGCGACGGCCGCGGCAAAACATGCTGGAACGTGGGTTACCCCTTTCAGGCCGATATGGCCGTCGACGACGTGCGGTTCCTCTCCGAACTGATCCGGCACCTTCAGAAAAAACATGGTTTGAGCCGCCGCAACGTCTTCTGCACGGGTATGTCGAACGGCGGGGACATGTGTTACCTGCTGGCCTCGCGCTGTCCGGAGACCTATGCGGCCCTCGGACCGGTCGCCGGGTTCATGTCCGTCGAAATCCTCCGTTCGGACCGCAATCCGCATCCGATTCCGCTGTTCGAAATCCACGGCACCGAAGACCGGACGACCCGCTGGGAAGGCGACCTCGGCAACGAAGGGGGCTGGGGCGCCTATGTCTCCGTCCCGACCGCGGTCGGCTACTGGGCCGCCAAGAACAAATGCCTCGCAGAGCGGGTCGACACCCTGCCCTCCCGCCCCGGCGGCTTGCAGGTCATCGCCCACCGCTACACGGAGGGCACGGACGGAAACGAGGTCTGGCTCTACGAGACCGTCGGCGGAAAGCACTCCTGGAAAGAGACGGGCGTAGACACGGGCGAAGAGCTGTGGAAGTTTTTCAGCAGATACGTCCGGTAAACGAAAAAGGGTTCCGAATCATCGGAACCCTTTTTCACTCTGCCGGGCGGCGTCAGTTCGAGAACGTCAGCCCGTCCTGCCCGGCGTCAATCGCGATCGGCTTCGAGCGGTCGACCTCGCCGGCAAGAATCCGCTTCGAAAGGTCGTTGACCACATAGCGCTGGATGACCCGCTTCACGGGACGTGCGCCATAGAGCGGATCGTAACCCGCCGAGGCGATCCATTCGCGCGCCTTGTCGCTGTACTCCAGCCGGATGCCGTTCTCCGAAAGCATCCTGCGCACGATGCCCAACTGGATGTCGACGATGCGTTCGATGTCCTTGTGCGTCAGCGGCTCGAACATCACGATCTCGTCGATACGGTTCAGGAACTCCGGTTTGAGCTGCTGTTTCAGCAGGTCGATCACCGCAAGGCGGGTCCGCTCGACAACCTCTTCGGGCAGCTTCCTGCCGTCGAAGGCCTCGGCGAAGTTATCCTGGATCACCTGCGAACCCATGTTCGAGGTCATAATGATGATCGTGTTGCGGAAATCCACCGTACGGCCCTTGTTGTCGGTCAGCCGGCCGTCGTCGAGCACCTGCAACAGGATGTTGAAGACGTCGGGATGCGCCTTCTCGATCTCGTCGAGCAGCACCACGGAATAGGGCTTGCGCCGCACGGCCTCGGTCAGTTGACCGCCTTCGTCGTAACCGACGTATCCCGGAGGCGCCCCAACGAGCCGCGACACGGCGTGCCGCTCCTGGTACTCGCTCATGTCGATACGCGTCATCATCTGGTCGTCGTTGAACAGGAACTCGGCCAGCGCCTTGGCCAGCTCGGTCTTGCCGACGCCCGTCGTACCGAGGAAGATGAACGAACCGATCGGCTTGCGGGGATCGTTCAGCCCGGCGCGCGAACGGCGCACGGCGTCGGAAATGGCGGCGATGGCCTGCTCCTGCCCGATGACGCGCTTGTGCAGCTCGTCCTCCATGTGCAGCAGTTTTTCGCGCTCGGAAGCCAGCATGCGCGTCACGGGGATGCCCGTCCAGCGCGACACCACCTCGGCGACGTCCTGCGCATCGACCTCCTCCTTGATCATCGAGCCGTTGGCCGACGCCAGTTTGTATTCCTCCTGGAACGCGGCGATCTCCTTTTCCGCCTCCTGGATCTTGCCGTAGCGGATTTCGGCCACCTTGCCGTAATCGCCCTGGCGCTCGGCCTGCTGCGCCTCGATCTTCAGGGCTTCTATCTTGTCTTTGTTCGACTGGATCTTTTTCAGGAGATCGCGCTGCCCCTGCCACTTGGCACGCATCTCGGCGTCACGGGCCTTGAGCTCCTCGATCTCCTTGGTGAGGTGCTCGACGCGCTCCTTGTCCTTCTCGCGGCGGATCGCTTCGCGTTCGATCTCCAGCTGGCGCACACGCCGGTCGAGGGTGTCGATCTCCTCGGGCACGGAGTTCATTTCCAGCCGCAGCCGCGAGGCCGCCTCGTCCACCAGGTCGATGGCCTTGTCGGGCAGGAACCGCGAGGTGATGTAACGCGTCGACAACTCGACGGCAGCCACGATCGCCTCGTCCCTGATCCGCACCTGATGGTGGTTTTCGTAACGATCCTTCAGGCCGCGGAGGATCGAAATGGCATCCTCGGGGCTCGGTTCGTCGACCATGACCTTCTGGAAACGGCGTTCGAGGGCCTTGTCCTGCTCGAAATACTTCTGGAACTCGTCGAGCGTCGTGGCGCCGATCGTCCGCAGCTCACCCCGCGCAAGGGCGGGCTTGAGGATGTTGGCGGCGTCCATCGCACCCGACGACTTGCCGGCGCCCACGAGGGTGTGGATTTCGTCGATGAACAGCAGGATGTCGCCGTCGCTGGCCACAACTTCCTGCACAACGGCTTTCAGGCGTTCCTCGAATTCGCCCTGATACTTGGCACCCGCGATCAGGGCACCCATGTCGAGCGAGTAGATCACCTTCGATTTGAGGTTCTCGGGCACGTCGCCGTCGACGATCCGGTGTGCGATACCCTCGGCGATGGCGGTCTTGCCGACACCCGCCTCTCCCACGAGGATCGGGTTGTTCTTGGTACGCCGCGAGAGGATTTGCAACACGCGGCGGATCTCCTCGTCACGGCCGATCACCGGATCGAGTTTGCCCGAACGGGCCTGTTCGTTGAGGTTGATGGCATACTTGCCCAGCGCATCGAACTGCTGCTCGGAGGTCTGGGAATCGACCGTAGCCCCCTTGCGGAAGGTGCGGATCGCCTCCAGGAGTTCCTTCTCGGTGGCACCGCTGCGCTTGAGGATGTCGGCGGCCTGCCCGCGCTCGGCGACGAGCCCCAGCAGCAGGTGCTCGACCGACGCGTATTTGTCGCCGAAGTTCCGGGTAAAGTCCACGGCGCGCTGGATCACCTTCGAGGAGTCCTGCGAAAAGAACTGGTCGCCGCCGCCCTCGACCCTCGGCAGGGACGCGACGGCCCGGTCGGCCTCGTCGCGCAGGCCGCGGACATTCACCCCGACACGCCCCAGGAGGAACGTGGCGAGCGAATCGTCCTCGCGGACAAGCACGCTCAGAATATGGAGCGGCTCGACAGCCTGCTGTCCGCGCTCCCGGGCAAGAGACAATGCACTTTGCAGAGCCTCCTGCGCTTTTACAGTTAACGTATTGATGTTCATATCTCTGATAATTTGTTTTTCAAACTTTCGTATACTACACCCGCAAAACGCCTGCCAACCCGGCTTCCCGGCCAATGTGTCATCCTTTGTCACACACGGGACTGACACGAGGCGCCAAAACGTCAGCTGTTTTGCAGAAGAGTTACACAATACGGCATAAAACAGCAGGACATCGCCCGAAATGTATTATCTTCGCAACACCTAACTCTCACTCTTCACGTTCATGACATACCGTAAACCCCCGTTCCTGCTGCGCAAATGGCAGCGGTTGCAGATGCGCTACTATGCGTACCGTAACCCGGAAAAACTGGTCAGGATACGCTACCGGCAACGATTCGGCACCGACCCCGACCTCGAAAACCCCCGAACCTTCAACGAAAAAGTCCTCTGGATGATGCTCCATGCCGACACCACCCGCTGGTCGCAACTGGCCGACAAGTACCGCGTCCGCGAGTATGTCGAGCAATGCGGGCTGGGATGGATGCTCAACGAATTATACGGTGTATGGGAATCCGCAGAGGAGATAGACTTCAGCGGGGGGGGGAATCTCCCCGACACGTTCGTGCTGAAAACCAACAACGGCTACGGACAAGTTATCATCGTGAACGACAGGCAAAAAGCCGATATCCGGTCGATCCGCCGTACACTCAACCACACCCTGCGAAAGAAATTCGGCCGCATGACGGCCGAACACCACTATTTTGGTATTAAACCCCGCATTATCGCCGAACGCCTCCTTCCCTCAGAACCAGCATTCGGCAATTCGCTCATCGACTATAAATTCTACTGTTTCGATGGCAACCCCTATTGTTGCATGGTCTGCTACAACCGTAAATCGCCATCCGACGTCAAAACAGGATTGTACGATGCCAGGACATGGAAAAACATAGGTCATTACGTCACCGGAAAATATTACGACCCACATCAGTGTGATATCCCGCGTCCGGCATCCCTCGACCGGATGCTCGATGCGGCCAAACGGCTCTCATCAGGATTCCCCCAAGTACGGGTCGACCTTTACGAAGTCGCCGGAAACCCCGTATTCGGGGAACTGACATTCACCTCATCTGCAGGTATGGATACGGGATTCAGCCAGGAGTTTCAGGAATTGATGGGATCGCAAATATCCCTGCCGCCGGCCAAGCGGACGCAACCGTCGCACCCGGGACTGCTCGGACTCCTCGGACTGCGGAAGGCCGCTGCCAAATAAAAACGGCAGGCAGCCCGGAGGGGCGGGTGCAACAGGCTGCCCGGCCCGCCAGGCACAGCCCTTTGCCCGGGTATGGGGAGAGGGCTGTCATTTTGTAGGCGGGTTTCATTTTTAATTTAATTCTTAATTCGTATCTTTGCGCTACTATGAGTGATTTTATCGTCAGCGCACGGAAATACCGCCCCGCGACCTTCGCCTCGGTCGTCGGACAGAAACATATCACCTCCACGCTTAAAAATGCGATCGAGCGCGGGCAGTTGGCTCACGCCTACCTGTTCTGCGGCCCCCGCGGCGTAGGCAAGACCACTTGTGCCCGCATCTTCGCAAAGGCCATCAACTGCCTGAACCCCAACGGATCGGAGGCCTGCAACGAATGCGAATCGTGCCGTTCGTTCAACGAAGGGCGCTCGTTGAACATCCACGAGCTGGACGCCGCGTCGAACAACTCGGTAGAAGATATCCGCACACTGATCGAACAGGTGCGCATCATCCCGCAGGTAGGGCGCTACTCGGTATTCATCATCGACGAGGTGCACATGCTCTCGGCGGCGGCGTTCAACGCCTTCCTCAAGACGCTCGAAGAGCCGCCCGCACACGCGATCTTCATTCTCGCGACGACCGAAAAACACAAGATCATCCCGACCATCCTCTCGCGGTGCCAAATCTACGATTTCAACCGCATCCGCGTCGAGGACGGCGTCGAATACCTCAAATACATCGCCTCGCAGGAGGGCATCGCAGCCGACGAAGAGTCGCTCAACCTCATTGCCCAGAAAGCCGACGGGGGTATGCGCGACGCCCTGTCGATGTTCGACAAGGCCGTGTCGTTCTGCGGCAAGGCGCTCGATTACCGCAACGTCGCCCAGACGCTCAACGTCCTGGACTACGACACCTACTTCGGCGTCACGGAGATGCTGCTCGCGGGCAACTATGTCGATACGCTGGTGACATTCGACAGCGTGCTGTCGCGGGGTTTCTCGGGGCAGACCTTCATGGCGGGGCTGAACCGCCACATGCGCGACCTGCTGATGGCCAAGCGCCCCGAAACGCTGCGGCTGATCGAAATGACCGGGACGCTGCTCGAACGATACCGGACGCAGGCGGGCGCCTGCGATGTCGAGTTCCTGTTCGGAGCCATCTCCTGCCTGACGGAGCTCGACGGGAAGATCCGGCAATCGTCCAACCAGCGGTTGTTCGTCGAGCTGGGCCTGATGAAGATCGCAGGGCTCGGCCAAAAAAAAAATGACTCTCTGACATCTTCCGGGGAATATCCCCTTCCTACCCTCACCCCCCGCACGGCGGGCCCCGCATCTGCGGCGGCTCCGGCAGCGGCCGGGCAGCCGGCAACCGCAACGGCACAAGCGGCAGAGGTTTCGGCGACCGGAAATCCGGCAACGAACGCCCCGGCGGCAAATGCCTCCGGCAACCCCGCAGCCCCGGCAGCCGCAACGGCACAACCGGCAGGGGTTAGCGCCACCGGTAATCCGGCAACGAACGCCCCGGCAGCAAGCGCCTCCGGCAACCCCGGAGCCCCGGCAGCCGCAACGGCACAACCGGCAGCGCAAGCAGCAGGAGCCGCAACGGCCCCCCCTTCCGCAGCAACGTCCGCAGCAATGCCTGCCGCGTCCCCGGCCGGAAGGCCGGCAGCGGGTACATCCGCCGGCCCGACTGCACAGGGAACACTCCCGGCACAGCCCGCGCCGGGGATGAAACGGCGGCCGCTGATCTCGGGCGCATCGCTCTCGGAGCTGC
>OCQA01002279.1_pt1 | contig 10564 bp, 9 predicted proteins | sample 1538571 | NCBI WGS metagenome assembly OCQA01 (sample SAMN04571708, study PRJEB22368) | human gut metagenome | biome: human gut; material: stool | host: Homo sapiens | place: Luxembourg | collected 2012-09-28 | reverse complement strand
CATGGAGCATCCTGCGTACAGGGGTGGTCATAATGCCCTACGGGGCCCATGAATGCCTGAGGCCACACCGGGGTGTGGACCTCACCGGAAAGCCGCGAGATTCGGCTTTCGCCTGTTACCAATATAAAGTGAATGCGGAGGATTGTCAAGGTGAGGCCTATATACAAAACAAAAGCTATGAAAGGGGAAATGGGTTGGGAGAATGTGAAACTGGGTATCGTCGAAAACGAGCCTGTTTCTGAAACTTTCCGCAAACGCACAAATGCCCGTAAATGCTGGCTTAACAGTGATAAGGGACTAAATCACTTATCAACTGTTAGCTGATGATTTTCGGGTGCACACGAAACTCCCGTCTGATTCCTAACAGGAATTAGGCGGAAGTTTTTTCTTGTTAACAGAGCCATATTGGAGGATAGTATTATGAAAGCATTACTTTCCTGTGAATTTAACATGGACACAGACTGCATTGAACTAAAATATTCTGGCGGCAGCATAATTTCCATTAACTGCTCCGCTGTAGAGGAAGAAGTTGCGAATAGTCGTTTCCAGCGTGTCTGAACTGGATTGACTCATCTACAATGATCCGCCGTTTTATAACGACGTTGTCGTTCATTTGTGTCCTTTCCGCTTTCGACGGAAGGGTACACACCCGCGCTGCCGGTACAGCGCCAAAAACTGTCGACCTTCATGGAACTTCCTGCGTACAGGGTGGTCATAATGCCCTACGGGGTCCATGAATGCCTGAGGCCACACTTACGGTGTGAACCTCACCGGAAAGCCGCGAGATTTGGCTTTCGCCTGTTACCAATATAAAGTGAACGCGGAGGATTGTCAAGGTCACGCCTATGCTGTGATAGAAAAATTCTTTGGGCTGCTCAAAAGCGAACTGTTATATCTGCAAGAATTTCAATCTACGGAGCAATTCGTTGAATATCTGGATTACTACAACAACCGCAGGATCAAGGCAAAACGGAAGGACTTGCCGCCTGCAATTCACGGACAACAAGCCCGTTTGGCTGCTTGAGCAATTTTTGCTATAAATATTTGTCTAACTTTTTGGGGTCACTTCAAAGATAAGCGGATGTCCTCTTTTGTTCATTTCGGCAGCGCAGGGTATGACTGTAGTGCATTAGACTTGCATGAGATTGTATAGTTGAAGTTTTTTCGTGCATCGTCAAAGTTTAAGTTAGAGCAGGAAAGCCACTTCTGCATTGTGGCATTAGACCGCAGAGGCAGCTTTTCAAATATAGAGCGGCTCAATGCATAACTGCAACTAAGCCCGAACGGTATCGAGGTAGGAATAGAGCGTGTACTTCGAGATTCCAAGAAGATTGGCGATTCGCTCTCCGGCTTTTGTCACGAGAAAAGCGCCGTGCTGATCAAGATATCGAATGACCTCAATCCGTTGAGCTCTATCCATCTGTTCGGGAGGAACGTCCTGATGGGCGAGCGCGTCATTGATTAATGAGTCTAAGACAGAACTGATATTAGTCGAGTCGTAGGACAGTCCTGCCCCGTGGTATTTATTTAGATTGTGAAGAGCTCGTTCAACCTCTAATGTTTCGGTGATATCCTGGTTGATGCAGATGCAGCCAATAGGGAGAGCGTTGTCATCATAAATGCACATAGCAGAGCAGCGCAGTACACTCCCGCTGCTTGTGGTGTGAATTGCATTATAGGTTTTAGCATATTCCTGAAATGGCCATATGCCGTTTTTTTGACTCAATAATTCCTTGCCGAATCCGGCGGTCCCATTTGAAATACGGCCATTGCGGATATCGGCGATAACAGGCCCAGAGGGAGCGGTGAGATCGTAGAGCACCAGTTCCGTATTATCGCCGAGATTGGCCTGCAGGCAATCAAAAAGAGATGTAAAAAAGGGGAGGTTTTCTTGTATAGAATTCAAATCTTATTAGCCTCCGTTTCACTGATGATTAGATTGATATAGTTATATAGCGTGTACTTCGAAATGCCGAGCAGAGAACATATCCGAGTGCTTGCTTTTGTGACGAGAAATGCACCTTGCATATGCAAGATTCGAATGAACTCGATTTTGTCATCCCGCGTCATATCAGAAATTGGTTTGCCTATGGATAGGAGAGCCTCTTGAATAAGATCATCGAGAACAGAGGAGATGTCAGCTTTGCATATGCCGGAATCACAGATTCGATACATATTATAACAGCGGAGAAAACGTTCAGTTTCAACGGCTTGTGTGATATCTTGATTGATTTCAAGGATTCCGATCGTTGCGCCATCATCCCTTTGAACAACAAAATCGGAACGGCGAAGAATATGCCCATTGCTCAAATGATCAAAACGGCGATCTGTACCAAGATTTTCTTGCCCTTTAAGCAATGGACAGGCGTCGTTTGTATTGCCAGTGTCACCAAGATGCCTGTTGCTAATATGCCCATTCCGAATGTCGGTGATAACTGGTTCGCCTGTGCCGCAATCAAAGAGCGTGAGTTCAGTGTTTTGTCCCATATGCGCATTGAGCATATCAAAAAGGCTGTTGAAGAATTCGTGTTCGTCTTGTATCGATTTCACGAGCTTACACCGTATCCTTTCTTTTTTTCTTAGTATACCAGAAAAAAATTTTGGTTGCAAGAAAGAGTATAAAAAACAAGAAATGGGACGCTTACCATAGCGTCCCATTTCTTGCTGAAGGAGAAATTACTCCATTTTTGCATCAGCCAAAACAATATCAAGAATCTGATCCTCACTCAAATCGGGGCGCTTAGTCATCATAGAAACGACTACGATGATGACAAGGCTCAGTAGAGCAACGGGAATAGCAGGACCGCCAAATGTGCTGGAAATTGCAGCCTTTAGCGGCTGGATCAACAGGTAGCAAAGGCCGAAAAATGTGCCGCCAATCATACAGGAAATGCCAGCGGCAGGAGTGACGCGCTTCGAAAAGCGGCCCACCAATGTAGCAACTGCAAGTGCAGGCATCAAGGCGCCGAACACATTGTTTAAGAAGCTAATAAAGTCATTGGCCAGCAAAGTCAAAAGGAAGGCGATGGCCAGAGAGATGAGCAGAGCTTTGCGGGAAAAACCTTTGACTTCGGACTCGGGGATAGTCTTACCCTTGATGGACGGAATAACGTCCTTGATAAGTATAGTTGTTGCCGCCATGGTATCAGAGTCGCCCGAAGAGAGTGTCGCAGAAAGGCCGGCAATCATAAGGAGGAGACCCATACCGCCGCCGAGAACTTCAGTGCACAGATAGGCGAAAGTCATGTCCTGATTTGCAAGCAGAGCATCTGCAACACCAGCCTTGGTTGCAATAACACGAGTTGCCATGCCGAGATAAACAGGGATAAAAACAAAGCAAAGGGCAACAATTGCAGTGATAATAAAGGATTTTTTGGCGGAGGCAGCATCTTTGGAGGTATAGATGCGGTGACGATGTGTAGACACACCGAGCTCGCCAAGCAGAGATGCAACGAACAGGCTAATAGCAGAGATCAGAATCGTGGAATTTGTGGCACCGAAGGGAATGAGTGCCTCGGGCTGACCGGCTGCAATGAAGGTGCTTGAGATCTCATCAAGGCCGTTGATCATGGAACTGACCTTGGCGAAGATACTGAAAAAGCCAATAAGAATAACACCGAGCTGTATTGCATCAGTCCAAACAACTGCAAGATAGCCACCCAACCACACATAAACTGTGAAGCCGAGCAGACAAATGACCTTGCACAGAAGAGGGTCATATCCGGTGATAAATTGAAGATACTTTGCACCACCGGTCATGTGGCTCGCGATGTAACACATTTCGGTAAGAAATGTGAGCACACCGGCGACCCTTCTGACGTTGATATCACCACCATAGTAATACTGGATTTCCTGCCCCATGGTAATAAAGTTTTTGCTGCGCATAGGAGTGAATACAAACGCGAGAATCAAAAGAGTGACGGGGCCGACAATGACGTAACCGAAACAGGCGAGGCCGCCGGAAAACGCTTGGCCGGTGCGGCCCATAGTACCGCCGGTGCCAATTAAGGTTGCTGCTGCCGTGCAAACAGTCAAGAAGACCGGCAGGTGGCCGCCTCCCGTAAGAAATGCAGTGCCACCTTTTGATACCTTGCGGCTTGCAAACCAGCCAATCAGGATCATTAGAGCGATATATGCGATAAATGACCCGAGGAATAGCGCTGAGTTTCCGGAAAATTGCATAATTCTTTCTCCTTTTTGTATTTTTTATCTTTCGCTCTGGAAATCCGCAAGAACAAGCCGATACAGGCAAAGAAAAACTTCTTGCTTGATAGTTTCGAATTCAAAATAAACTGACAAAAAGTTTTTTCTTACAAATGTTTCGGCTGAATGAAAGTATAAATCAAGCAAGAAGAAAAGTAAATACAAAAATAGAAAAAAATTAGAGAAATCGGAAGAAAGAGCGACATGCACAAACCATCCAAGAAAACTTTGACAAGCTGAATAAAAGTTTTTTAGCGATTTTGTATTGCATTTCTTCAAAAAAAGTTTTATCATCATTAATGATCAAAAGCAGGAAGATGGAAAACAGCCGCGTTTTTGGCCGGAATAACGATTGAATGTGTATACAAGAAAGGGGCGGAAAATGATAATTGAAGATGTTCAAATCACACCAGTGGCAATTCCCGCCGAAGGACTTAAGGAAGAGAAAAGTGATATTGTCTGTGCCTTAATTATAGAAATTAGCACAGATTGCGGACTTGTTGGCATTGGAGAGAGCCCACTTCTTTTGGAAGAAGAGAATATCTGCGTTCCGATGCACACTGTTATTCGCAACAATCTGATTGGCAAAGATGCCTGTGATATCAGCAAAAGAATCAGAGATTTGAGTGCAGATTTGGAACTGCATAAGCTGCATCTGCAAGCCGCTGACAGGCTGATTCGCGGAGTGGAGAGTGCTCTTTGGGATATCCTCGGGAAACGAGTGGGGAAGCCGCTGTGTGACGTTTGGGGGGGAGCATATCGCCAGCAAATCGAGTTTGCCGGGGAAGTTAAATGGCAGAGTTTGCCCGCTATGAAACAGAGAGCGTCGAAGCTGGAACAAGATGGAAATCGAACAATCTATCTAAAAGCAAGCGGCGAAATAACAGATGATGTTGCTGCTGTAGCCGCTGTGCGTGATGGACTACAGGATGTGCATGTTAAGATTCGCGTTGGCGCACATCAACTTTGGGCACCCGGAGAAGCAATCACCGTGATTAACCGCTTAGAGAAGTACGGAATAGAGTTAGTGGATCAACCAGTTATCCAATATAACTTGGATGCACTGAAGATGGTGAGGGAGTCTGTCAGCGTCCCAGTGGCTGGACATGAATGTGCACAGTCGATGTATGATGTACTGAATGTAGTAAAAAAAGATGCGGCGGATTATTTGTATCTTGATGGAAGGTTCCATACGGGCTATAACGATGTGCGGATTAGTGCTGGCACGGCGGAGGCGGCAGGGATACAGTGTATTTATCATGCTGCGTCAGGGGTCGGGATTGCATTTGCAATGGATCTTCAAATGATTGCAGCAACAGCAAACTGCACGCTTGCAAACGAAGCGTTTACATATGAAAACCTGAAGGATGACATTATCATCGGAGGGAAACTAAAAAGACAAGGACCATACTATGCAGTGCCACAGGAAGCCGGAGTTGGCGTGTCCTTGGACAGGGCAAAACTGAAAAAATATCACGATGCTTATATGAAAATCAAGGCCCTTAAAAGTGACAGATAAGGAGTGTACGGAGAGCAGAATCGGATAAAAAGAGCCGTATAGCAGCAATGCGATACAAATAGGGACGAAAGGGAACCAAAAAGATGAAAATTACAGATATTGTTGCTACGCCCGTTGCAGTTCCGCTTGAAAAAGCGGAAACAACTTCAAGAATGCGAAAGGGGCCGAACGCTGTTATTGCGGTGATTGTTGAAGTACACACAGATGAAGGAATCATCGGGATAGGAGAGACACCGGCTGTATTAGGGGTAGACCTTTCGACCGCAATTGTGAACAGCACAAAGTCTCTACTTCTAGGTAGAGACCCGAAAGACATCAATGTGCTCATGAAGCGCCTTTATGTTGTCTACAATGCAAACCATCTACATCATCATGCGGCAAGTTGGGCCTTTTCGGGGATTGAGTTGGCATTATGGGACATCGCTGCAAGAAAAGCCGGTGTGCCGTTATATCAACTCTGGGGAGGATCTTTTCGCGATAGGATTGAATTGATAGGAATTATTGAGCGGCAGGATCTTGATGGGATGGAACGAGAAGCCAGAAGATTATCAGAAGCAGGGTTCCGAACAATCTATACAAAGCTTGGCATGGATCCGGATGATGATGTTGCAGCGGTTGCCGCAATGCGGAGAGGCGCTTCTGATCCTGGTGTTGTTATTTGCGGAGATGCAAATCAGGCGTGGCCAGTTGGTGTAGCGGTCAATACGATTAACCGTATGGAGCCCTATGGCATGGGGTGGATCGAGCAGCCAACAATTCGTTACAATCTTAAGAGTTTAAGCGATGTAAAGCACCGAACTGCTGTACCAATTCTTGGGCATGAGGTCAACTGGACAATGTATGAGTTGATCAATGTATTACGGGAGAATTGCGTAGATTGTGTAAAACTTGACGGCCGATTTGATGCGGGATATACCGGTGTAAGAATTAGCGCCGGGATGGCAGAAGCAGCCGGAATTCCGTGTGTACATCATTCGTTCTTTCAATTAGGTATATCATTAGCTGGCAGTTTACACGTTATGGCGTCTTGCCCAAACTTTACGTTGGCATCTTCGTGGGGGGAGTATGGCAAGATGATCGATGATGTTATTATTGGCGGCCCGCTTAAAATGAAAACGGTGCCATATTTAGAGATTCCGACGGCCCCTGGAATCGGTGTTGAACTCGACCGAGATAAACTTGCGCTCTATCATTCGTTTTATCAGAAAGAAATCTATGAAAAAGGATATGAAAGAGAAACAGAACGCCCATATTATACGGCAATGTTTATGCGTCCATATTTTAAAGATATTTTAGATTAAGGGAGTAAGAATAAGCATCTTTACACGCTGGAGTATTCGAAAAAATATATCGTAAAATGGCGAATCGTCTCACCATTATAAAATTTGAAAGGAGAAACAAGCAATGGGAAAAATTACAATTATTGGAGCGGGAAACGGTGGATGCACCTATGCGGCCTATTTGGGCAAGCGGGGACACGAGGTATGCCTTTATGAGGTGCCGGAATTGGCGGACAACTTGAAGGATGTAATTGAACTGGGCGGCTTTGAGATGAGAGGCTGCGATACCGGTTTTGGTCCTGTGGCCAAATGCACTACGGACATTCAGGAAGCGGTTACTGGAGTGGATTATATTCTGGTAGTCACACCTGCGTTTGCACACCGGATTATTGCGGAATTAGCTGCGCCCTATCTAAAAGCCGGGCAGACCGTGGTTCTGAATCCGGGTTCTGTGTTTGGCGCCATCGAGTTTTTGAACGTGTTGCGCGAAAAAGGCAATCATGAAGACATCACTGTAGGGGAAACCTCGTCTAATATCTTTGCCTGCCGCCGTTACCGCCCCAATGACGTCAACATCCTTGGCATCAAAGACAATATGCATCTGGCCTGTATTCCCGCTGACCGGACTGAGCGGGTGGTTCGGGAACTAAACGCGTTTTTCCCCCAGTACATCGCGGTTCCTAATATTATTTACACTAGCTTTTTGGACATCAATGCCTTTACCCATCCCGTTGCCATGATTTTCTGTGCCTCGCGCGTGGAATTGGACGAGAAGCGTTTCGATTTCTACTGGGGAAGCATGGCCTCTGTGGGTGTGTGCAACAATATCGAGGCTATTGACCGGGAACGTCAGGCGTTGGCAAAGGCCATTGGCTTTGAGCAGGAGAGCATCAATGACCTGATCCATGGCTATTACGGACACTGGGAATGGCCGACGTTGCATGAGTTCTATAAGAACAGCACGATTCATGGTGGTTTGCCGGAGTCTATTTCTCCTCCGTCTACGCGCCACCGCTACCTGACAGAGGACCTGCCCTACGGATTGGTGCCAATTTCGGAGCTGGCAAAAAAAGTGGGTGTACCCACACCACACATTGACGGTCTCATTACCCTGTGTTCTACGTTTAACGGGGAGGATTATTACAAGTTGGGTAGATCCTTAGAGAAGCTGGGACTCGCAGATAAGAGTCTGGATGAAATCATCCGTTTTGTTATAGAAGGGAAATAATAGCCTTTTCAATTTCCAAATTTATAAATTGATAGGTTGCTGCATGATTCTTACGGGAATTATTTTGACCATAAAGCAGGGGGTCAAAACAGCAATAGAACAAGAAATGGAGTAGTTAAAAATGGGAAAAATTACGATTATTGGTGCTGGTAATGGCGGTTGTACCTATGCGGCATATCTGGGCAAACGGGGGCATGAGGTGTGTCTGTATGAAGTTCCCGAACTGGCGGACAACCTTAAGGATGTAATCGAACTGGGCGGCTTTGAGATGAGAGGCTGTGATACCGGTTTTGGCGCGGTGGCGAAATGTACGACAAATATTGAAGAAGCGGTAAATGGCGTGGAGTACATCCTTGTCGTAACGCCGGCGTTTTGCCATCGCATCATCGCAAAGCTGGCGGCACCATACCTGAAAAGTGGGCAGACAGTGGTGCTCAATCCAGGATCGGTGTTCGGCGCAGTGGAGTTCCTTAACGTACTCAGGGAAAGCGGGAACAAAGAGGATGTTACGGTGGGCGAAACATCCTCAAATATATTTGCCTGCCGCCGATATCGTCCCAATGATGTGAATATTTTGGGCATCAAGGATAATATGCATTTAGCTTGCATCCCGGCATCACGCACGGAAAAAGTTGTTAGTGATCTGAATAAATTCTTTCCACAGTATATTGCCGTACCTAATATTTTCTATACGAGTTTCTTGGATATTAACGCGTTCGTTCATCCAATCAGCGCGATTTTAAACGCAGGCCGCATCGAACTGACAAAGGGCGATTATGATTTTTACTGGGGAGGCATTTCTCCCGGTGTTTGCGCGAACATGGAGGCGATAGATAACGAAAAGATTGCAATTTCTGAAGCAATTGGATTTAAACAGGAAAGCCTTAACGAACTTGTTCATAAATACTATGGACACCCTGAATGGCCGTCACTGTATGATTTCTTTAGTCACAGTAAGGTTCATGGAGGAACGCCCGAGGCGAAGGCTCCAAGCACTACGCACCATCGATATATTACGGAGGATGTTCCCTATGGGCTGGTTCCTCTTTCCGGCCTTGCGGAGAAGGTGAATGTTCCGACACCGCATATGGATGCGGTTATCACACTTGCATCGACATTTAATGGCGAAAACTATCGCGAAATGGGGCGCTCTCTGAAAAACATTGGTTTTGCGGACAAGACAATAGAAGAAATTACTCATTTTGTCTATTATGGGGAATAACTGAAGATACTGATGAATTTTATGTGGCTAAGCGAAATGAATAGTTTGAAACGGCTATATAACGCTGCGGTCGTGCCCGTCGTCGTGCTTGACGACGCGGCCGACGCGGTACCCACTGCAAAGGCACTGCTCGCGGGCGGCGTGGACGTGATGGAGATCACGTTCCGCACGGCGGCGGCAGCCGACTCCATCGCGGCCGTCGCCAAGGAATGCCCCGACATGCTCGTGGGCGCGGGCACGGTCATCACGCTCGAGCAGTGCAAGAAGGCGGTCGCGTGCGGTGCGAAGTTCATCGTTTCCCCCGGCTACAGCGACGAGGTCGTGAGCTGGTGCGTGGAGAACAACGTCGCCATCACCCCGGGCTGCGTCACGCCGACCGAGATCATGGCCGCGATGTCCCACGGCCTGAAGGTCGTGAAGTTCTTCCCCGCGAACGTCTACGGCGGCCTGAGCGCAATGAAGGCGCTCTCCGGCCCCTTCGGCGGCATCAAGTTCATCCCCACCGGCGGCGTGAACGACAAGAACCTTGCCGAGTATATCTCCGCGCCGTTCATCCATGCCGTCGGCGGCAGCTGGCTGTGCGCCAAGGCGGACATCTCCGCGCACAACTTCGACAAGATCACGAGCCTCTGCAAGGAGGCGCGCAAGACCGCGCTCGGCTTTGAGATCGCGCACGTCGGCGTGAACGCCGGCGACGCGGAGGAGTCCCTCTCGGTGTGCCGCGCGCTCGACGCGGCCTTCGGCTTCGGCGTGAAGGAGGGCAACAGCTCCAACTTCGCCGGCAACGGCGTGGAGGTCATGAAGACCCCCTACCTCGGCAAAAACGGCCACATTGCGGTCAAGACCAATTCCATTCCCCGCGCGGCGGCGGAGCTTGCCAAGAACGGCTTCACGCTTGACGAGTCCACCGCCAAGTACAAGGGCGAGAAGATGGTCGCGGTCTATCTCAAGCAGGAATTCGGCGGCTTTGCCGTGCACCTGCTGCAGAAGTAAGGGGGGAACGAACGATGAAATTTCTGACTTTCGGTGAGATCATGCTGCGCCTGAAGGCACCCGGCCAGGAGTGCTTCTTCCAGTCCCCGATGCTCGAAGCCACCTTCGGCGGCGGCGAG
>OCQA01002270.1_pt1 | contig 10627 bp, 7 predicted proteins | sample 1538571 | NCBI WGS metagenome assembly OCQA01 (sample SAMN04571708, study PRJEB22368) | human gut metagenome | biome: human gut; material: stool | host: Homo sapiens | place: Luxembourg | collected 2012-09-28 | reverse complement strand
CCCAGCCGAGTCTAAGCAACTCTATACACAATCTCGAGCAGGAAATGGGCGTTACCGTTTTCGCACGCAGCAACAAAGGGCTGAAAATCACGAGAGAGGGCGAAGAACTTTTGTCCTATGCAAGGAATTTGCTGGAGCAGGCGGAAATAATGGAGGACCGTTTTTGCAAAAACATAAACAGAAAGCCGAAACTTTCCGTATCGTGCCAGCACTATTCCTTTGCCGTAAATGCCTTTGTAGATGTGGTAAACAAATACGATGCAAACGAATATAATTTCATTTTGCGTGAGACACAAACGGGCGAAATCATAGACGATGTGGCAGGCAACAAAAGCGAAGTCGGAATTTTGTACCTCTCCGACAACAACGAGGAAGTGCTCGGAAAACTGCTGAAAAAGAACGATTTGGTTTTTGAAGAAATCTTTGAGGCGTCGCCCCATATTTTTATCAGCAAAAATCATCCGCTTGCGTCAAACGATATAATTACCCTTGACGAATTAAAACCCTATCCGTACCTGGTTTACGAGCAGGGAGAGAACAATTCGTTTTATTTCAGCGAGGAATTTTTGAGCGTGCTCGATATGCCGAAAAGAATACAGGTGCGTGACAGAGCAACTCTATTTAATCTTGCGGTAGGCTTAAACGGCTTTACGGTCAGTTCGGGAATTATAGATAAGGAACTAAACGGCGAGGAGATAATCGCAAAGCCGCTTAATATGAACCTTTCCATGCACATAGGAATAGTGAAAAGGAAAAATGTTATGCTCTCACAATATGCCGAATCATATGTGAAAGCAATAAAGAATCGTGTGTCCATAGTTTGAAACTATGGCAAATATAATATAATATGTATTTTTCAAACAGCATAATGTGTGCTAGACTGTACCCGTAAACAAAATTTATGGAGGTACAAAAATGAGTACATTAAAGACACCGTTCAAATATGACTTTGTGGGCAGTTTTTTAAGACCGCAGAGATTAAAAGACGCAAAGGAAAAATACAAGAATAATGAAATCGGCGAAGCCGAATACAACGAAATCGTAAACGACGAAATCACAAAACTTGTTAAAAAACAAAAGGAACTCGGCTTTCACGCAATTACCGACGGCGAGTTCAGAAGAACATTTTGGCATCTTGACTTTATGTGGGGATTTGAGGGCGTAGAGCACAAAGCAACAGGCGGCGGAGTTCCGTTTAACGGCGAACTCGCAGTGCTTGACGACACATATTTGGTAGGCAAAATTAAGGCAAAGGCTCACCCATTCGTAGAATACTTTAAGTTTCTCAAACAGTTTGAAGACGAAAACACAGTGGCAAAATATACCATTCCGGCTCCTGCACAGACTTACTTACAGTTTCTTGCAACCATCGACAGAACAAGACAGTTTTATCCCACAAACGAAGAACTCATCGAGGATATTGCAAAGGCATACAGAGATGTTATAAAACAGTTTTATAACGCAGGATGCAGAAATTTGCAGCTTGACGATTGCTCGTGGGGCGCTGTAATCGGTGACAATGCCGAAGGAGATGCGTTCGGAATAAGCGCAGAAGAATTTAAGGAGCAACTCCTCACGATAAACAATCTTTCTCTAAAAGGCAAAGAAAAAGATATGGTAATCACCTCACATATCTGCCGTGGAAACTATCATTCCACTTTCTTCTCAAGCGGCGGATACGCTCCGGTTGCAGACTGGGTTTTTGCAAGAGAGAACGTTGATGCACTTCTTCTCGAATATGACGATGAGAGAAGCGGTGATTTTGAACCTCTTTCTAAGTTATCACCCGATAAGCAGGTTGTTCTCGGTCTCGTTACCACAAAATCTCCCGTACTCGAGAGCAAAGAAGAACTGAAAAACAGAATTAAAGAGGCAACAAAATATGTTCCTCTCGACAGACTCTGTCTCAGTCCGCAGTGCGGTTTTGCCTCCTGCGAGATAGGAAACAAACTGACAGAAGACGAGCAGTGGGCTAAACTGAAACTCGTTAAAGAAGTTGCAGAAGAAGTTTGGGGCAAGTAAATTTTAATTTATCAAAACTCATTAACCGAGATACTTTGAAAACAGGTTCACAAAAAATGTAACAAAAAACGCTTTTCGTACCGATATGATACGAAAAGCGTTTTCTTTTACTTATTTACATTTTTTTAATTTAAGTTCTTTATTGCGTCTGTATTCTCTGTCCTGGTCGCTCATCATCCACTTTTGCACCTCGTGCTTGCGGTGCAGAGTACCCTTCGGGTCTGCGATTTCAGGCTCGGCATAATTAACGCCGAGACAGTCAAGCATTCTCTCCTGATACGGCAGTCTTGCATAAAAGTCTGCTATGTTCTTGTCGTACTTACAACTCCAAGCATCTTCACTCAGTGCAAGTGCACGTGGGAACAACTGCATATCCAGTTTATCAACATCTGCAATCCATTCGCTCCAGCAATGTCCCTCAAGTCCGAGAACATTATCCTCACAACCGTTCGGCACAATACTGTCGGTCGGTTCAAACTTATATGTTTGGCTGAGCGGATATTGGCAGTAGCACATATCAAAATAGAAAGCCTGATGCTTACTGATAATCATATCTCTGCCTTTTTTGAACTCTTTTTTGACATTCGGGTCGTTTTTCGGAGTCCAATACTGACCCACTACGGACATATCGAGATTGCCTGCCTTTAACGCCTCATTCCAAACGATGAGTCTCTTGCCCTTTTTTTCAAGATGCTCTGCAATACGGTTATTGAAATATCCCTGAAGTTCCTCAACATTTTTAAGTCCGTTTTCTTTCATTTTCTTTTGGCAGTTCGGGCATTTCTTCCACTCGTCCTTAGGAGCCTCGTCGCCGCCGATGTGGAAAAATTCAGCCGGAAAAAGTTCTGTAATTTCATCGATTACATTAAAAATGAACTCATAGGTGCTCTCCTTACCTGCACAGGCGGAGCGGTTCCAATCCCTCCATCCCATGAAAAGCGGAACTCTGCCGCCGAAGAACCAATGTACCTCGCACGGAATTTCACGGCATCCGAGCCAATTATACGCAGCCATAGCCGCCGCAAAATGAGCAGGCATATCAATTTCCGGAATGATTGTGATATTCAGCTTTTTTGCATATTCCACAATATCCTTAATCTGTTCCTGAGTATAATATCCGCCGTACGGCTCGCCCGTCATGTCGGTTGAGTGCCAGCCGTGAATATTTGTATCCTTACGCTTTGAGCCTATCTCGGTCAGAAGCGGATATTTTTTTATCTCAATTCTCCAACCCTGATCATCGGTCAAATGCCAGTGAAGCCTGTTCAACTTATAAAGAGCCATAAGATTAAGCAATCTTTTTACATTATCCTCACCGAAAAAGTGGCGTGATTCGTCAAGCTGTACTCCTCTGTAACCGTATCTCGGCTTATCCTGAATATCCATACACGGAACTTTAATCACCTTATCACTGCCTTGAAGTTGAAAGAAAACAGTCTGTTTAATGCTCATTGCGGCATAAAGAAGTCCGGCAAATCCCGATACGGATATTTTAAGGCAATCCTCGGTACATTCGATATTATAGCCCTCATCGGCTACCGACTTGTCATAAGCGATTATTACATCACTCTTGTCGATATTCTTACCGTCAAAGCTGTAATTTTTTTCGCCGATAAAATCAAAGGTGTCACTAAATGCACAGATGCAGTCTTTAAGACGCTCGTCTGCGCTCACCGCCGAATTTTTATCCAGCACTTTAACGCCGCTTTTTTCCATAATGTAATACGGCTTCGGTACAATGTTAATCATATTAATCCCCTTTATTTTTTAGTCCAAATCAAATGAGCCGCAAAATCATCGTCCGATTTTACATACTGCTCAAAATTTTTGTTTTGACAGACCTTAACATAGTCTACCATAAAATCGTCCCGAGGTAAAGAGTCATCAAATTTTTCTGTTTTCCGAGCGTGAGAACCCCCTATGCCGATAAATAAAATATCGCAAGTTATGTGATTCGGTTCGCAGAAGTATTTTACAAACTAATTCAAAAATATATTTCATCAAACTTCGACAGAGGTCGGAAATATTGAAAAATAAATTATTTGAATACGGCAGCGAGCGGTGGTATAATAATAGTATAAATATTATCGGAGGTATTGTTATGGCAACAAACAAATATGCAGGTACACAAACCGAAAAAAATCTTCGCTCCGCCTTTTCGGGAGAATCCGAAGCAAGAAACAAATACACCTATTTCGCATCGGTTGCGAAGAAAGAGGGTTATGAACAGATGTCCGCTCTCTTCCTCAAAACAGCCGATAACGAAAAAGAGCACGCAAAAATGTGGTTCAAGGAACTTTCGGGTCTCGGCGATACAAGCGAAAATCTCGCCAATGCCGCCGCAGGCGAAAATTACGAATGGACGGATATGTACGCAGGCTTTGCAAAAACTGCCGAAGAGGAAGGCTTTACGGAACTCGCCGCAAAATTCAGAGCTGTGGCAGAGATAGAAAAGCACCACGAGGAAAGATACCGTGCACTGCTTAAAAATATCGAAACCGCACAGGTATTTGAAAAGAGCGAAGTAAAGGTTTGGGAATGCCGCAACTGCGGTCATATCGTAGTAGGCACAAAGGCTCCCGAGGTTTGCCCGGTATGTGCTCATCCGCAGAGTTTCTTTGAAATTCACGCAGAAAATTATTAATAAAATTCATTTATCGGTGTCGGATATTTTTATCCGATACCGATTTTTATTTTGCCTATTGATATTTTTTTCACAATGTGATACACTATAAATGAACGAACGGTCATTCATTTACAAATTATTTGTGAAACCGATTTTATAACACAAGGGAAATATATTAAATGCAAACGGAAGAACAGCACAACAAAAGAAAAATCGAGATTATGGAAAAATGCTACGAGTGCTACGCAGAGCATGGCTTAACCGGTACGGGAATACAAATGCTCGCCGACGCTTGCGGCTGTACCAAAGGCAATCTATATTCATATTTTAAGAATTTAGACGAACTGATTATAGAGTCCACCGACTACTGTATGACAAAGGTCGAGGACGATTTTATGGCGAAAGCCCCCACCGACCCGCAGGATGTAATGAGATTTATAAACGAAATCCCATATTGGACAGCTGAAAAGCACGGAAAAAAGTACCGCCTTATGTACCAGGTTTACACCCATCCCAAATATATAGAATACGGAAAGAAATTTTTTCAGGGAGTAAACGAGCGATACACGGCATATGCTAAATTGTTGGAGCCGAAAATCGGAATTCCGTACGATATAATAACTCCCCTTATTTTTATACTTGTTCGTGCCAGCGTACACTACGCCATGTTTGAGGACGAATACTACCTAAAAAGCCAACTCGAGGTATTAAGACAGAGCGTTATGCTCTTTATCGAAAAATATAAGACAAACAACAAACCCGAATGATTACAAGGAGAAAAATCATGGCTAAAAAACTATTCAGCGTAAAATCAAAAATTACGGCACTCGCTCTGTGCGTACTGCTTCTTATCGGCACGGTGCCGATTCAGGTATCGGCGGCGCAAACATCTTCAGATGTTACTTTACTCAACGGTATGAACAAGGATGCGGATATAAAATTCGTCGAGTTCGGCAATAGCGATAAACAGCTGGCGGTAATGCTTGTGGATGATAAAGGAGAGGAAGCATACTTCAGACAGCTTTGCCAAAGCATTATTACGGATGAAACAAGCGTTTCAATTCCCCGCAGCATTAAAGATGACAATACAACGGACTTACAGCCGTTCGTTTATTCTCAAAGCGAATCTCCGTCAAAAAATGACATAATCATCACTTGGACAGATGCCGATAAAAAATTCGATTCAAAAACAACGGCAGAAGAAATCGCAGGTTCTATGAGAATAAGTATTGCCGTTATGAACAGTGAAAGCCACGATTTTCCTTTCGGTGCATACAACATAAGTGTGGGCAAAAATGCAAATGAGGGCAATAATGTCTGTTACTATAAATCACGTGTGACAAAGCTCGGCGATAAAATACTCATCACCTGGGCAGTGTGCAAGAATGTTGAAAATAACAACGGATGTTTCTCAATAGAGGGAATGTACTACAATCCGACCGATAATACATTTTCCACCGACACAAACGAAAAGGACAATAACGGCAAGCTTTTACCAATGTCCTTTGTCAAAAATCGAAACTACATTTCGGATTATTCGGTAGCCGACATTAACGGCAAAACCGCCGTGCTTTTCCAAGAGGCGACCGAAGGCACACCACGCATGGCCGTCGAAATGTATACCTCCGTTATAAACCCGGAGGGCACTTTTCCCTTTACCGTTAAGGAGTCGGATAAAAACAGAGATTTGAATTTAGCCGTGTCGAACACTGTCACCAATCTTGTTCCGTCAGGCAAATACACCTCCTTGGTAGAATCGAGTATGCCGTGTCTGAGTTACTACTGTAACGGCAATCTCTATACAGTTTCACCCGCAAACGGCACGCCCGAAGGCTGGAGAGCCGCTCCGTTTCTCGATGTGTCCGAAACGGGCGATACAAAATATTCGTTCATTATAAAGAATAATGTTGTGCAATATATATCAGCATTGCAACTCACTCCGCTTAAAACAAACCTTAAAGAAGTGACCTACGGCGGAAAAACTTACACAAAAACCGAGGACGAAAAATGGATTGACAAGGACGGCAAAACCGCCGAACTTTATCAGCACGATATTCGTCTTTACTACAAAGGAGCAGACGATAATCAAATGAGCCTTCTTCCGCTTCCTCTCCTTGATACAGACGAAAACTTTATCACCTGTATGCCGTCGTTCGTTATCGACAGCAAAAACAGACTCGCTACCATATGGGCATATGGCAAGCCAAGCGAAAGCTATATCAGTCTGTACCATACAATATACTCTCAGGAGAATTTGCAAAAAGCAAATTACAGTGCAGTAAACGAAGCGACAGCGAGAGCCAATGCGCTGAACAAGGACGATTACTCTGACTTTTCGGCAGTAGAAAACGCAATTAACTCCGTGGTTTACGATAAAACATACAAGGAACAGACAACAGTAAACGCCTATGCCGATGCAATCGAAAGCGCAATTAACTCTTTGGCACTGCGAAGTGCCGATTATACCGAAGTAAACGCCGCAATTTCAAGAGCGAACGAACTGGATGAAAATTTATACAAAGATTTTACCGCCGTTGAAAATGCGATAAATGCCGTTGACCGAACAAAGAACTTTAAGGAGCAGACTGAGGTTGACGATATGGCAAGAGCGATTAACGATGCAATCGCCGCACTCGAATATAAGGATGCCGATTACACCGAGACAGACAAGGCAATCGCCAAAGCAAATGCCCTGAATCCCGATGATTACAAGGATTTCTCCGCCGTCGAGGCTGCCGTTAATGCAGTTGTCAGAGGCAAAAACATTACCGAGCAGGCGGAAGTGGATTTAATGGCAGAAAACATTAACAACGCTGTTGCCGCACTCGAATATAAGGATGCCGATTACACCGAGACAGACAAGGCAATCGCCAAAGCAAATGCCCTGAATCCCGATGATTACAAGGATTTCTCCGCCGTCGAGGCTGCCGTTAATGCAGTTGTCAGAGGCAAAAACATTACCGAGCAGGCGGAAGTGGATTTAATGGCAGAAAACATTAACAACGCTGTCGCCGCACTCGAGAAAAAGCCAAAGCCGAGCAACGAAAAGCCCAAAGAAAAGGCAGAGCAGAAAACGGATACTAAAGTAAATAACATCAAAAAAGCACAAACAAAGTCACCCGAAACAGGTTCCTCTGCTTTAGCGGTATCCGCACTCTCAATCACGGCAGGCATATTTATCCTCGGCAGAAAAAAGCGTAAAAAATAAATATGATTAAAAATTGCGGATAACCTGATAAGGGGCGCACTTTATAAGAAATAAATGCTTAAAAGCCAAATAGGCAGCGAAATACTGCGTTAAATTTGCAGTGAAGGCGGCAAGCCTGCCCTGCAAATTATGCCTTGTCTTTCATCTGTTTCTTTGGTTTTTAAGTGCTAAGCAGTTTAAGCAAACTGATTTTGTTCAGTGTGCATTAACAAAATCCCGTTAATACTTACGTATTAGCGGGATTTTTTAATAGTGCACCGGGCAAAACTCAGAAAGCTTAAACCAATTACTTCTTTATGAAGTGTGCCCCTACGGATTGTCCGCTTTTTATTCACATTTGATACGCAAACATAACAATCCGATTATTATTTTCTTGCAATTAAAGATACTATAATATATAATATTCTCTAGAGTATTTTAACGAACCCATTGGAGGACGAATATGGAGAAAATTCTTGTTCTTGATTTTGGCGGACAGTATAATCAGCTTATCGCCCGCCGTGTGCGTGACCATCACGTATACGCCGAGATTTTGCCTTATACCACGCCTATTGAAACTATTAAAGAAAATGGCTATAAGGGCATAATTTTTACAGGCGGACCAAATTCTGTTTTTGATATGTCATCGCCGCATTATACTAAGGATATTTTGGAACTCGGCGTTCCGGTACTCGGCATTTGCTACGGCTGCCAACTTATCGCATGGATGGGTGACGGCAAGGTAGAAACTGCTCCCGTATCGGAATACGGAAAGATTGAGGTAACCGTCGGCGAGTCAAAACTGTTTAAGGACATTCCCGAAAAATCCGTTACATGGATGAGCCATACCGACTATATCGCAGAACCTCCTAAGGGCTACGAAATTATCGCTCATACCGATGACTGTCCGTGTGCCGCTATGCAGAATACGCAGAAAAATATTTATGCGGTTCAGTTCCACCCCGAAGTTACTCACTCGGTGTACGGCAAGGAGATTTTGCACAATTTCCTTTATGAGATTTGCCGTTGCTCGGGCGATTGGGTAATGGATAATTTTATCGAAAACACCGTTAAATCGCTTCGTGAAAAAATCGGAGACAAAAATGTTATCCTCGGTCTTTCGGGCGGAGTTGACAGTTCCGTTGCCGCAGGTCTTTTGTCCCGTGCAGTCGGCAAGCAACTTACCTGTGTGTTCGTAGACCAGGGTCTTATGCGTAAAGACGAAGGCGACTTTGTAGAAGAAACTTTCACCCGACTTTTTGACATGAACTTTGTCCGTGTTAATTGCGGAGACCATTTTATGCAGTGCCTTAAGGGCGTTACCGACCCCGAGCAGAAGCGTAAAATCATCGGCACCGAGTTTTACAAGGTGTTCTGGGACGAAGTAAGAGCAAGAGCCTCAGAGGGATATTTTGCTCAGGGCACTATTTACCCCGACCGTATCGAATCCGGCAAGGGTAAGAGCGCAGGCAAAGCAAACACCGCTGTAATTAAGACTCATCATAATATGGTTGAAAAGCCAAAGGATATTAATTTCATAGACACCATTGAGCCGCTCGGCGATTTGTTTAAGGACGAGGTAAGAGCCGTCGGCGAAAAGCTCGGCATTCCTCATGAACTCGTTTGGCGTCAGCCGTTCCCGGGTCCGGGTCTCGGAGTGAGAATTATAGGCGAAGTTACCGCAGATAAGGTTAAAATTTTGCAGGACGCCGATTGGGTACTTCGTGACGAAATGAGCAAGAACGGCTACGAGAGCAATCTCGCACAGTTCTTCTGCGTGCTTCCCGGAGTAAACTCCGTAGGCGTTATGGGCGACCACAGAACATACGATAATGTGGTTGTTATCAGAGCAGTCACAACCGACGATTTTATGACCGCAGATTGGGCGAAAATACCGTATGACATCCTCGCAAAGGTAAGTAACCGCATCACTAACGAATGTGCCCATATCAACCGTGTTGTCTATGACATCACCTCCAAACCCCCCGGAACAGTAGAGTGGGAGTAACTCCGCTGACTCGATAAACGCCCTATTTATAAGGCTTTTAAGGTTTTTGCAGCCCCAAATGGCAACATTTTGGCAACAATAAAATATTCGCACAAAACTAAGAGCTATCTGATTTCTGTTAGAGAAGTCCGATAGCTCTTTTTTGCGTTCGCTTTTATTGCAATTCAAATAATTTTGCTTCCAGAATTTTTTTCTGCATATCAAGTTCAGCAACGATTTGCTCGTCTGATGACATACTAAAAGGTATAGAAAATGTTGCAAGTTTAGCTATTGTAATTTCTTCAACTTCTTTATCTTTTATTCTTAATTCTTGAATTCTTTTGATTGCTTTTTCTCTATCTAAAACACCATATTTTTTATAGTCAAAAATGATTTTTTCTCTTTCAGTTATGTCCTTAATTAGAGACTCTTTATCGTTTTTATAATCAGTCGACGTGTTAATCATATATTTCCTCCTATCTGTTAAGCAATACTTCCATAATGTTCATAAGATTCTTATAAACACCCATTTCCTTTGCATATTTTGAAAGATTTGTAAGATTCTTTTTTGAATCTAAAGCGTAGGCATTAACTGCTTTATTAAATATTTCATTGTCAAGTTTAGTTCGATACTTAAAGCAGTCGCAGATTGTTCGTTCTCGATTATAAACTTTTAATGCAACACCATTAAACTCTTCGACGGTAACTCCGTAACGGTAAAACTCATTTTGGATATAATATACTTTTACCGGTACTTCCTGCATAGCTTTAATTGCTCTCGAAAACGAACGAGTAACTGCTACCG
>OCQA01002268.1_pt1 | contig 10638 bp, 10 predicted proteins | sample 1538571 | NCBI WGS metagenome assembly OCQA01 (sample SAMN04571708, study PRJEB22368) | human gut metagenome | biome: human gut; material: stool | host: Homo sapiens | place: Luxembourg | collected 2012-09-28 | reverse complement strand
CCATCAGGCACTCGAGGCTAAAGAGGGCGTAAAGGTAGAGCACGAAAGCAAGACTCTCGCTACCATCACATTCCAAAACTACTTCCGTCTTTATAAGAAACTTTCCGGTATGACCGGTACTGCCGCTACCGAGGCTAACGAATTTGACGAAATCTATAAGCTCGATGTAGTTGAAATTCCTACAAACAAGCCGCTTATCCGTGTAGACAAGCCGGATGTTATCTTCCAGACTGAAACCGGAAAATATCATAATGTTATTAAGCAGATTAAGGAGTGCCACGAAAAGGGACAGCCTGTTCTTGTAGGTACTATCAGCATCGAGAAGTCGGAGCATTTGTCACATCTCTTAAATAAAGAGGGAATCGAGCATAAGGTTCTTAACGCAAAGAACCACGAAAAGGAAGCAGAGATTGTTGCTCAGGCAGGTAAGTTCGGTGCAGTTACCATCGCTACAAATATGGCAGGCCGTGGTACCGATATTATGCTCGGCGGTAACGCAGAATTCCTCGCAAAGGCTCAGATGAAGAAGATGAAGTTCACAAATGAGCAGATTGCAGAGGCCACAGGTTTCGGTGATACCGACGATGAGGAAATCCTTAATGCCCGTAAGACCTTTATCGACCTTGAGGCTAAGTTCAAGGAAGAAATTAAGGATGAGGCTGAAAAGGTCAGAGAAGCAGGCGGTTTGTTCATTCTCGGCACAGAGCGTCACGATGCACGCCGTATCGATAATCAGCTCAGAGGCCGTTCCGGTCGTCAGGGTGACCCGGGTGCAAGCCAGTTCTTCCTCTCTCTTGAAGATGACTTGATGCGTCTCTTCGGCGGCGATAAGATGCAGAAGATGATGAGCAGACTCACAGTTGATGAGGATATGCCTATCGAGTCAAAACTTATTTCCAAGACTATTGAATCTTCCCAGCAAAAGGTTGAGGGCAAGAACTTTGCTATTCGTAAGAACACTTTGCAGTATGACGATGTTATGAACCGTCAGAGAGAACTCATCTACAAGCAGCGTGATCAGGTTCTTGACGGACTTGACCTTACCGAGACTATCGGCAAGATGCTCGATACAAATATCGAAGAAACAGTTTCAAATTACTTTAACGGCGAAACAAAGGACGATTGGAATATCGACGGCCTTCGTGAGAAGTATAAGAGCTGGCTCATTGCAGATGACGACGATTTTAAGGATAAGGAAAATCTTACCGTTGCAGATACAATCGAACTTCTCCAGTCAAGAGGTCATAAGAGACTCGAGGAGAAGGCTAAGGTTCTCGGTGACGACTTCTTCCAGGAATTCGAGAGAATGGTTCTCCTCAGAAATGTTGATACCCACTGGATGGATCACATCGACGCTATGGAGGATTTGAAGAAGGGTATTCATCTTCGTTCCTATGCTCAGCGTGACCCGGTTGTTGCATTCCGTGTTGAGTCATATGATATGTTTGACGAAATGACAAGAGAAATCAGAGAAGATACAGCAAAGATGATGCTCACTCTTATGCCTGTTCATAAGTCGGACGTTCAGCGTAAGGCTGTGGCTCACGTTACATCAACTTCCGATGATAAGAACGAGAATGTTAAAGCAGTAACCGTTCGTAAGGAAAAGAAGATAGGTCCTAATGACCCATGTCCGTGCGGAAGCGGTCTTAAGTATAAGAAGTGCTGCGGCTCACCCGCTAAACTTGCCGCCGAGGCTCTTAAGGCTGAGGAAGAGCATAAGCAGGAAAAGAAGCGCATTAGACCTAAAAAGTAAAAATGAATAATTTGAAAGCCGTGAACAATCAGGTTCACGGCTTTTTGTTTTATGTATTATATAATGTTTTTAATAATTAATCATTATCTTTTAATTCGGCAAATTTTTGTGCCATTGTGGGATTATTCTTTGTCAACTTTTTTATGCTCAATTCCTCTGCCTTGTTGTTTGCGAGGCGGAGGTTGTTTTCGCTGGAGAGAAGATTCTCCTTTGTTTTTTGCAAGTGTTGAATTGTCTTGTCTATTTCCTCTACGGCGGTCTTGAACTTTCTGCTCGCTATATCGTAATTGCGTGCGAACTTTTCTTTAAAATCGTTCATGTCGTCCTCAAAGTGGGAAATGTCAATGTTTTGCTCACGTATATCCATAAGTTGCCTTTTGTAGTCAACAGAGTTGAGAGCCGCATTACGCAGGAGTGTAATTATCGGAATGAAAAACTGCGGACGAATGACATACATCTTTTCGTATTTGTGTGAAACATCAACTATACCGCTGTTATAAAGTTCGTTGTCGCTTTCAAGCAGAGATACGAGAACGGCATATTCGCAACTTTTTTCTTTTCTGTCTTTGTCAAGTTCTTTGAAAAAGTCCTCGTTTTTGTGCTTTGTTGCGGTCGTGTCCATCTCGTTTTTCATCTCAAACATAATGGAAATGAACTCAACACCGTCGTCTGTTTTGTCACGGAAAATGTAGTCTCCCTTTGAACCGGTGCGAGCATCGTTATCCTTTTCAAAATATGCGTTTTGAAAGCCTGTCGCACGAAGTTTGTTGAATTCGATTTCGCAGTGCTGTTCCAGCGTTTCGCCCACCATCTTTGTGGACATCCTCGTCTTTAAGTCCTTGTAGAACTCTATGGTCTCGTCCTTTGCCTTGAGCATTGCGTTGTATTCCGCTTTAAGCGTGCTCTCTTTTAGAACAATATCCTTTTTCGCCGACTCCACATTGCCTTTTAATTCAATGATTTCGGCGTTCTTTTCGGCGATTTCTCTGTCCTTTTTCGATACGGCGCTGTTTATTTCAAGTTGCTTATCCTTTTGCGCCGAGTCAATAATTGCCTGAAGCCTTGTAATCTCCTGTTTTAATTCAAAAATGCTTTTTTCGTTTTCTTCTCTCAGTTGAGTTTTTACTAAAGCGAGAGCCGAGTCTTTTTCGCTTTTGAACATTTTTTCTCTTTCGGCAAGTTCCGACTGAAATTCGCTGTCACGAATCTGCTTAACTATGCTTGCGTAGGCGTTTTCGTCAATCGTGAATACTTCGCCGCAATTTGGACATTTGATTTCGTTCATTCTCATTCCTCGTTTTCTTTTACTGATTAAGTGTCAGTCTGTCTGTGGCGTTTTTTATTTCGCAGGCAGCTGAATTTGGGTTATACATGGTTTTGTCACAGCCGATTCTGAATACCATTACGCCTCCTGTATCACTGAGCAGTGCGTATGCCGCAATGTCTGTGTTACGTATATTATATAACAGTTCGGAATATTATTCAATTAAATAAAAGCCGAATTAATTTGTAATTATTTGTATATATTACATAGTTTTTTATTGAAATTATATTGTGTATTTGGTATAATCAATATATATTTTATCTTTATGGAGAACTGTTATGGCTAATGTGATGGATTATATTAAGAAATACGGAGACATTTCTTTTTGCGATATGCCTTTCGGTGAGGCTGATAATGTGGCACTTTGCGGCATGTATTATATGCCGTTTGATAAGGTTGTGAGCGACAGTTTCGAGGATGAGCCCGTTGATTATAAAACCGCAAGCGACGAGATTTTTGAACTTAGGGGAAGAAAGCATACGCCTGTTGGTTTGGTTCTTCTAAAAAATATCAGCGAGCAGATGGTATTGATGTCAAAGTATAAACGCTTTCAGGAGATGAAAGTGGTTGCGGCTGTCAGAGTTTACGAAAAAGCACCTGCGGTTCAGTTCGAGGCTGCCACATTTCTTTTGCCCGACGGAAAAATCGTTGTTTTGTTTAAGGGAACAGATGATACTCTTACCGGATGGAAAGAGGATTTTGATATTCTCACAAAAAAGGGAATACCCTCTAACAGACTTTCTATCGAATATCTTGAAAAAGCGGCGAAAAAATTTGATGGCAATATAATCGTCTGCGGTCATTCAAAGGGCGGATTTATCGCACAGTATGCCGCTCTCTATTCGAGCAAAGAGGTGCGTGACAGAATAGAGGTAGTTTATAATGACGACGGCCCCGGCTTTTGGGATTATTCTTATCTTGAGAGCAAGACCTATGCCGAAATGCTGCCTAAGTATCGCCATTTTGTCCCGCAGTCCTCGTTTATAGGTATGATGCTTGCTCACGATAACGACTACGAGATAATTAAAAGTAATCAGATTTTGGGACCCTTGCAGCATGACTTGAATTCTTGGCAGTTCAGCGGCAAAAAACTCGTGCGTGCCGAGGAACTTACCGATATGGGTAAGATGAATGACGGCGTTTTGCGTGACTTGGTAGGCGGATTGGATGACGAGAGCGAAAAGGTGCTTGATACCGTGCTGGATAAGGTACTTTCGGGCGTTAACCAAAACGGGCTTTTGGATGTGAAAAAGAATTTTGTACCTGCACTAAAAGGCGGGGTTGAGGCTTGGCGTTCGCTTGACCGCGATACGCAGAAAAAGTTTCTTAAAATCTTTTCAGATACTCCTGAAATTGTTTTTAGAAACAGTAACAGAATACGCAAAGAACGTACCGAAAAAACATATGAAAAAGCAGTTTCCGCTTTTAAATACCTGAATGTTTTGTTCTGATTGATACAAAATAAACCGCACTCGGTGATTCATCGAATGCGGTTCTTTATTTTGTATTTGTTCTGCCGACCAGATAGTCGATGCTTGTATTATAGTAATCGGCTAACTTCCAAAGAAGTTCTAGTGGCATTTGCCTTTTTCCGTTTTCATATTGTGAATATGTGTTTTGTTTTATATTCAGTACAGAGGCAATTTGGCTTTGCGTTATATCGTTATCCTCACGCAAATCTCGCAGTCGCATAATATCAAATCCTTAAATATTTTTGCCTTATAATTTTACAACATCACAAAACGAGATATTGACAATTATCACAAAATGAGATATAATTATTTGCAGTCGAAGATATTTTGTCCGACTGCATATTTTGTTATTACGGAAAAGGGGAAATAAGATGATAACAACAGCCGAGGAATATAATAAGGCACGAGAAGATTTCAAGAGCGTTTATGAGAATGAAAGTATTTCACTTGACGAAAAAATCGAGCGTTGCCGAGAACTCGTTTTGTGCGATTACGCAAAAGAAAAGCACTGCTTACCGTATACATATGATTTGGCTGAGATGTATGAAAAAGCAGGTCGTTATAACGATTTGATTAATTTTATAATGGTCGATATGAAAATGATTTTAGGCGAGGATGATTGGTGGATTATCGTTGCCGCCGCTACGCCGTCATATATGTTTTTCGCAGTAAATGCGGCGATAGCATTGAAGGATTATAAAACAGCCAAAGGTTTTCTTGAAGCACTTAAGGTAAACAGAGCAGAAAACCTTAATATGCACCCGGACGATGAATTTACAGCACAATGTAAATTTTGGTATGCACAAGTAATGACAAAATTTGCACAGATTGCTATTCTTGAAAACGATGAGTCAACAGCCCTTGATTGTTTAGCTGACGATATATTCGGTGATGTTAAAACCATAGGCTATTTCTATTGTCTTGGAATTTATGCGAGTAAGCTAGATGAGGATAAAAATATATCTGTTGCAATAAACGCTTTTAATACAGTTTGCTCGGCTGACCCAACTTCCGACAGTTTTTCAGACGAGGAAAAACAGATGATTCCCGATGCGAGTTATCGTCTCGGTATGATTTATGCAACAGAACCGGGTTACAAGAATAAGAGCAAGGCTGTTGAAGCACTCAAAAGGGCACAAGCCTTGGGCTACGATATATCAGATAAAGAAATAGATGAGATTACCGAGAACATAGTAGATGCACCCGCTGTACAAGAGACTGTAAATAATGAAAAATCCAAGGGTGGCTGTTATGTTGCTACATGCGTTTACGGTTCCTATGACTGTCCGCCCGTATGGACGCTCAGAAGATTCAGGGATAACGACTTGTCAAAGTCTGTTTTGGGCAGAGCGTTTATAAGGATTTATTACAGCGTCAGTCCTACTATAGTAAAGCTGTTCGGTAATTATGCATGGTTTCATAAAATGTGGAAAAAGCCGCTCGATAGATTGGTAGAAAAATTACAAAATAACGGGGTGGAGAATACCCCTTATGATGATTAAAAAGGAGGTGCCAAGTTATGTCGAGATGTCCAAAACTTGATTATGAAAGCGTTTCGTTTTTCGGTAATTCGGATGATAAATATATTTGCAAGGTGACAGGTGTAAGAATGGATGCAGATTCCGCCAAGGTAGAACATTTATGCAAGGGTAGTTATGACGCATATTATGACTGTCCTATATATAAAAATTCTTAAACTTCAATAATAAAAACGCATTCGGTGAAATATCGAATGCGTTTTTATTTGATTTCTGTCAGATAGTTTTGCTTAATAGCTTAGCGTGTAGGTATCGCCGTCAACGGTGAGGGTGAGTTGTGTTTCTTCGAGCATGGCGTGCATAATTTCATGCCTGATTTTATAGTAAAGAGCGTCGTCTGCACCGAGTGAGGAGTAATACTTTTCGTGTATATCGGCAGTCAGTTTCCATGTGATTGAATTCACATCGCTGCGGACAACGGCGTTTATTCTGTCGCATGGCATACCATTTATAAAGAAATCTTCAAATGCTTTATATGCGCTCTCGGGCGTTGCATTGGGATTAATTTTGTTTTCTTCGCCGAATTTATGGGCACAACTTAAAATTTCCTTTTCCTTGCCTTTTCCGTTTATGATTATGAGCCGTGCGAATCTCTCCTCGGAATCGTTAATCATATTTTGCAGGGACGCATGAATATTGTTCTCGTCAATGATTTCTTCGAGCGGCGGACATTTTTTTGTGAGGTCTTGCCCCGAGACTATATATTCGCTCACGGCAGAGGTCAACTCCTCTTGCCGCTTTATTTTTTCATACAGCCAAAAATGAATAGGTCCTAAAAACAAACTCATCTTTTATCGTCCTCAAAGAATGCCATATCTTGGCACAGTTCAATCGTTCCAAGATATTCGCCTCTGCCGTCTCTCACCGGCAGATAGGTGACGCACATTTTGGTTCCGTTCTTGTTACTGTAAACCTGCACTTTGTCCTTTTTGCCCGATTTGAAATCGCCGATTATCGCTTTAACCATTGCTTCGATTTTCGGCGGGTGGCAGGAGTAAACGCTTCTGCCGAGCGACATCATCGGTCGCTTAAAGAGTTTTTTGCCCTCGTTAAAATACTTGTTTTTGTCATTAATGTCAACAAAGGTAATCTCCATGGGCAGAGTGTTCAAAAGCCACCTTAATTCATTGAGTGACAATTCACCAGTAGGCAGAATTATTTTTTCATCGTATTTTGTTTCGGTCGGCTCTTCGCTTGGCGCTTCGTCCCAAATTTCGCTTTTTATGCCGAATGCGTCATCATAGCATTTTTCGTCTTTGTAAATTGCATACCAATCATCATCGCTGAAATTAACGGCACAGATGGGATAGAGAATGTTATTCTCCTTGTTTGCCATATTTTCTATTTTAGTCAGCACGGCAAGAAGTTTTTCATCTGTATCGGCTTTTTTAATCTCGGTTCTGATTACATCGTCCTCTGTCCACATAACAGAGTTCGGACCCTCAATATCATATTTGCTTTTGAGCAGGGAATAGATTATGTCGCCTTTTTCTGCATAGTGAATTGAAATGTCGCCGAGTGCTTTGAGCTTATTGCCACAGTCGCCGCCGCTCGAAATAAGGTCTCTTATCTCAGCCGTCAGCTGTAATATCTTGTCGTTTTCTCTTTTGTAGGTTTGGAGCGGGTGACCCTTTGTTTGCATCATTTTTTGAGTCAGCATATTTTTGTCGGAATAATCCGCTCTTATCATCTCGGAGTGCTTTTTTACCGCCTCATCGACTTCACCTATATCGTTTGAAAATCTGTCTTTATACATATTTTTCCTTTCAATTTTTTTTCGCTTTTCGCTTTTAGATATTATACCACAGTTTCAGTCTAAGTCCAGCGTTTTTATTATTCCTTTTAGCATATCTGCGGAACTTTTGATTGCCCGTCTTTCTTCTTCACTCAGAGAAATTTCGACGCTTCTTTCCGCTCCGTGCTTGCCCACTATCATAGGCATACTCAACACAACATCTTTTATTCCGTTTTTTCCGTTTTGCAGGCAGGAAATGGGAAGTATGCTCTTTTGGTCGAGGATTATCGCCTCACATATCCTCCTTACCGACATCGCTATTCCGTAGTAGGTTGCGCCTTTTTTCTTTATTATTTCATATGCGCTCAGTTTTACATCTTCTGCGATTTCTTTCATAGCCTCCTCGTGCTTGTTCGTCTTGCAAGCAAAATCGCAAAATTTTTTCAGTTCTATTCCCGATACATTTGCACTGCTGAATGCGGCTATTTCACTGTCTCCGTGCTCGCCTAAAATAAATGCGTGAACGCTTCTTGCGTCAACGCCCAAATGCTCACCCAACAGGTATTTGAGCCTTGCCGTGTCAAGTACCGTGCCCGAGCCGAATACCTGGTTTGACGGCAGACCGCTCAATTTCAGCGCCGTGTATGTCATTATGTCTACGGGGTTTGATACAATCAGCAAAATGCCCTTGTAATTTCTTTTTGAAATTTCGGGAATAATAGATTTGAATATTTCAACATTTTTGTGCTCTCACCCGGCTTTTGTCCCGCACCCGCCGTAATCGCTATTATGCCTGCGTCGGTTATGTCGTCATATGTTCCCGAATATATCTGCATCGGCTTTGAAAACGGCAGACCGTGGCTTATGTCGAGTGCTTCTCCCTCGGCTCTCTGATTGTTTGAATCAATCAATACCATCTCGCTGAACAGTCCGCTTTGCATAAGCGCAAAGGCGCACGCCGAGCCTACAAAGCCGCAGCCTATAATTGCGATTTTTCTGGAATTTATTTCGGTCATACCACCGACTCCTTTTACATTTTTTATTTATTGTAAACAGGTTTTGCCGTATAATACCCGAGCAAATAAATAAAGATTGCCAATGCGTTGATTCTGTGCTAAAATTTAATCGGATATGTAAAGGCAAAACTCTGAAGAAAGCCAATTACTTTCTCGTGCAGTATGCCTGAAGGGGGATTTTTTATGCTGTCCAGACTTGAAAATTTGCTCCGTATGAGCAAAAACGGCAACAACGATATGCAAAATGAGTCTGCTGTTGACGATTCAAATTTTATTCCGTTTTCTTTTGAAGGAGAAGATTTCTATGTTGTATTAAGAAGCAATGTAATGGTCTTTGACTCCTATAAAACACTTATTTATACCATTGATTTTAATGAACTTGCGCTTAGCGATAACGAATTTATGAAGGCAGTCAATACAGTGGTTAACGATAATTCAAATGAAAAAATCTGCCTTTATGTAAACAAGGTTTCGGGCGTTGAAAGCCTTACCTTTACCAGCCTTTTTGACGCAACATATATATTCAGAAAACTTGTTCGCCTTGCAAACCGTGACAGTGAGGGAATACTCTCCATAGTTATAGAAAAGGATGCAAAGGTTGTCCGCTCTTATAAAAACGATCGGCTCGGCTTTGAAAAATCAATAGGCAAGTCCGACTTGAACGAGGTTGAGGACAGAGAGGGCAGAAACAAAAATAAGACCGAGTATATAGCAACTCTTTCGAGAGTAGAGGATATGGTGGACGATATTATCGGAAATAATGTTTTGGTTGACGGTGTGCAGACCAATGACGAAAAGATTAAAAAGTGTATCGACCTTCTCTCAACTTTAATCGAAGACAGCGAAGACGCCGAATAAATAATAAAAACGCATTTGGGACGCACTGCATAAGAAAGCAATCGGTTTAAGCATTTATTTTTTATGTAGTGCGTCCTTTTATCGGAATTGTCTTTATTGTGAGCGGAGTTTTTCTTACAATATTACAATAATGTAATGCTTATTTTTTTACTGTTCATTTACAAAATGTTATTTTTGTGATATAATTTATTAAATTTGTAAGTTTATTTTGTGATCGGAGAAAAGATATGAAAAATGTTTTGGAATTTTTTGAGGCAACAGTCTCTCGCTTTCCCGAAAAAGTCGGATTTACCGACGAAAAAAGGAGAGCAACATTTGCCGAAGTAAGAAATAACGCAAAGGCCATAGGTTCGTTTCTCTGCGACTTTGGCAGACGCCGTCCCGTTGCGGTGCTGATTGATAAAACCGTTAACTGCATAGATGCCATGCTCGGAACTCTTTATGCGGATGACTTTTATGTAGTTGTGGATGTTCACTCTCCAAAGGACAGAATTGCAAATATTTTGGCTACTCTTGAACAACCGTTGGTTATCACCGATGCAGAGAGTGAGGAACTTGCAAAGGAACTCGGTTGCGATTACTTCCTTTATGAAAATGCGGTTAAGACCGAAGTTGACGAAAAGAAACTTTCAGATGCTTTTTCTGCTATGTGCGATATGGATACGGCATATATTCTTTTCACCTCGGGCTCTACCGGTATGCCTAAGGGTACCGTTATCAGCCACAGAGCGCTTATCAGTTATATTAACTGGGTAACGGCTGAATTTAAGTTTGACGAGAACACTTCGTTTGGCTCTCAGACTCCGCTTTATTTCAGTATGTCGGTTACGGATTTTTATTCTACCGTAAAGTGCGGCTGTACCTATCATATCATACCTAAGATTGATTTTACTTTTCCGGTTAATCTTGTTAAATTCCTTAACGATAATAAGGTTAATA
>OCQA01002263.1_pt1 | contig 10662 bp, 10 predicted proteins | sample 1538571 | NCBI WGS metagenome assembly OCQA01 (sample SAMN04571708, study PRJEB22368) | human gut metagenome | biome: human gut; material: stool | host: Homo sapiens | place: Luxembourg | collected 2012-09-28 | reverse complement strand
CTGTTGTATATTTCTCGAGAGATGCCAAAAAATTGGGAGAGTTGATGTCCGGGTCTGCCCAGGTCAGAATTGCATGGGGAGGGAAAGAGGCTGTTGAGACGGTGGCAAAGTATCCTTCGATGATTGACTGTGAAACAGTTGTTTTCGGCCCCAAATTGTCTTATGCGGTAATTGCTAGGGAGGAACTGTCATCGGAGCATGCTGCGAAGAAATTGGCAAGACGGGTGTCGGTAGATGTATCTGTTTTTGACCAGTCCGGTTGTGCATCACCTCATAATCTTTATATTGAGAAAGGAGGAATAGTTACTCCTGAACGTTTCTGTGAAATTTTAGCGGAGGCATTTCCCAAAACGGAAGCCCAAATTCCTAAACCATTCATATCTCCGGAACAGATATCTGCTGTTCACTCGTCCAGGGGAGTGTATGATTTTAAAGGTAGAGTTTGGGGAAGTGATACGATGTCATGGACAGTACTCTATTCAGAGGACAATGAACTTTGTAAGCCAGTGTATTCACGTGTGCTTATGGTACATCCGGTGGATCACATAAATGATGCATTGGTACATGTTCAGGATTATATCCAGACGATTGGCATTGCCGCTCCTGAAGATAAGGCCATTGATTTTGCAAATAAGGCTACAATGGCAGGTGTTGCCCGATGCCCTTTGATAGGCAGGATGTTGAACTTTGAAATGCCGTGGGATGGACTGTTTCTGATTGACAGATTGGTCAGATGGAATACCTTGGGCGGCCCTCTTTGTTGACGGGCAAAGTGGAAATGATTGAGATTGTTCGGATTGTCAATTCTGTATTTGAATCAAATACCTATTTGGCAATAAGCAGGAATTGTGACCTGTGTTTTTTGATTGATTGTGGAGATCCTGCCCCTATAATTGAGAACATAAACAATCGGGGATTACCTTTGAAAGGTATTTTCATTACCCATTCCCATTTTGATCATATATATGGCTTGGATTCCATCATTGATGAATATCCGGAAACTCCCATCTATATCTCTGCTTTGGGAAAGGAAGGCTTGTACTCCGATAAATTGAATTTATCGCGCTATAGTTTGTGCCCTTATGTATTTCAACATTATAGTGTCATGAAAGAACTGAAAGAAGGGGATACTGTATATTTATATGGAAGTGCTGGAGTGGAAGTTTATGAGACTCCCGGTCATGATAGAAGTTGCCTGACTTACAAGTTTGGCAATTGTTTGTTTACAGGTGATGCGTTTATACCAGGGCTAAAGGTGCCCGCTTCATTTCCTAACAGCAATAAAGTATCCGCAGAACTATCCCGACAACGTATTCTTTCTTTATCGAAGGGGTGTCGTTTATATCCCGGTCATGGTGAGAATTATGAGAACTTTCAGCCGGAAGTATATTTATAGGCTGTTTTATTGGCTATTTATCCCCTATTATGTGAGGCGGAAGAGTTCTTCTTCTGTCGAATGAACCTGATTTATTTTACAAAGAAATGGATAAGAGAATATATCTTTGCCTCGCCCACATGAGCGGCAAGGAGATGGGCTTCATACAAGAAGCCTTTGATACCAACTGGGTTGTTCCTCTCGGACCGAACGTGAATGCCTTCGAGCAGGATTTGGAACGCTTCATTGGGCGGAATAAAAAGGTGGTGGCTTTAAGTGCCGGTACTGCTGCTGTGCATCTGGCCCTGCTTGCTTGCGGAGTTGCTCAAGGTGATGAAGTGATAGTACAGAGCTTCACTTTTTGTGCCTCTTCCCATCCGGTGACCTACCTTGGTGCCACTCCGGTATTCGTGGATTCTGAGGCTGATACATGGAACATGGACCCGGTTCTTCTGGAGCAGGCTATCAGGGACCGTATCGACAAGACCGGCCGAAAGCCCAAAGCGATTGTTCCGGTGGCTTTGTATGGGATGCCCTACAAGATAGACCAAATCATGTCGGTGGCAGATAAATATGGTATTCCGGTCATAGAGGATGCCGCCGAAGGCTTTGGAAGCAAGTTTGACGGGCAAGTTCTTGGAACTTTTGGCAAATATGGTGTGCTTTCTTTCAATGGCAACAAGATGATAACCACCAGCGGTGGCGGTGCTTTGATTTGCCTTGATGAAGAGTCCAAACGTGAGATAATGTTCTATGCTACCCAGGCCCGTGAGTCCTATCCCTACTACCAGCATGAGCGTATAGGCTATAATTATAGGATGAGTAACATTTGTGCGGGTATCGGCCGCGGCCAGATGACGGTGGTGGATGAGCACATAGCGCACCATAAGTATCTGTGCGGTCTGTATCGTGAGCTGTTGGCTGATGTAGAGGGAATCACGCTTCATGAGAATCCTTCCGGACGCTACGACAGCAACTATTGGCTGAACACGGTACTACTTGACGAGAATCTGCATGTGAGAGGTGAGGAGGATGCCTACCGTGAGACAGTGAAAGGTGCCGTAGGTGGTGCCGCCGGTGTTACGCATGAGCCAGTGAGTGCCCATACCTCTTGTGAGCCCAACCGTAATGTGGAAGCCATGCGTATTTGCTTGGACAGAGCCGGTATCGAGAGCCGTCCCTTATGGAAGCCCATGCATCTCCAGCCGGTTTATGCGGCTAATCCTGCCTATGTGAATGGTGTCAGTGAGGGCTTGTTCAAACGTGGTCTTTGCTTGCCGAGTGGTCCTTATGTGACGGATGAGGATGTGAGATACATAGTGAATGAAATGAAGAAGAGTATACTATGAAACTACATAGTATCAATTTTTTATGAACTAATTTCAGAAAACAGCTTCAGTGGGGCTGTTTTCTTTGTTTATAGGCATATTTGAGATGGTTACCGAGAAGTCTTCCTTGACTTCGGGGGATATCCATAATGTGATCCTCTTTGATAGAGAGCTATAGTTGTGTGTTGCCACTCTTACTTGAATAACCGTTCTTTGGTGGTGAATAATAACCAATAAACGTTTATCAATTATGGCAGTAGTAGCTTATTTAAGAGTAAGTACAGAAAAACAATTTTTAGAGAATCAGCGCGAGGAAATTATACGCTTCGCGGAAAAGAATGGGTTGAGCATCGACAGATGGTACATGGAGACGGTCAGCGGAAAAGTGAGTAGCAAAGAGCGTAAACTGGCGGGCTTGTTGGACCGGATGAAACCGGGAGACTCCTTGATTATAACGGAGATTTCACGGCTTAGCCGGACACTGCTGGAGATAATGACTATTCTTAACTCCTGCATCAAAAGGGGAGTGGTGCTGTACAGTACCAAAGAGGGGTATGTGTTCCAGAATGACATCAACAGCAAAGTGCTGGGATTTGCTTTTGGACTGATGGCCGAGATAGAGCGTAATCTGATTTCCATGCGCACCAAAGAAGCCCTGGAACGACGGAGGAAAGAAGGAAAACATCTGGGCAGGAAGAAAGGAGACACACCCAAAATGAAGATACTCTATGCGAACAAGAGGAAACTTGTAAGGGAGCACCAAAGAGGAGAGTCGTGTGCTGAACTTGCCCGGCAGATGGGAGTGTCACGGACCACGATGTTCCGTTTTCTGAGACGTTATTGAGCAATTCGGCTAAACGAAGGTGTCAAAGGTGGGATTCCTTTTGACACGCTTCGTGTGGGCTACTTATTCGGCTGATACTTCTTTCTTTTCCTTCCACTCTTTCCCGCGCTTGTGCAGGTTTTTCAGCTCGAATGACAGCATGATACGGAAGAAGCCTATAATCAGGAATGCAAACGAAATCATGTACACGGCGTAAAGGGCGCCTACTGCCGGTTGCCACAAGATGATGAGCGAGCAGATGACGGCAAGAATACCGAAAGCAACATACCATCCCCAGTCTCTTGTCCCGTATCTTTTGAGGTCCATGGCATAGCCTACGGATGAGAAGCCGCGGAACATCAGCCAGAAGGCGATGATGAATGGAATGACTTCCATGCTGAGCATCGGGTAGGCTATCAGGTAGAATCCCAGAATCATGTCGATGATGCCTCCAGCCAGATACCATCCCCAACTGGATACCCTTCTACGGTTACTTACTGCAAAGGATATTTCCAGCAGACCGCTGAACAACATGGAGACGCTGAACAGAATGCTCAATACCGCATACCCGCTGAGAGGGGAGAACATCAGGCTTATAGCCACTATTACATAAAGAATACCAAGAATGAGTGAAATCCACCAATTCTTTACTTCCTGCTGAAGTTCGTCAAAAATAGTTTTCATGTGAATTTAATTTTTTAAGTGATTATCATTAATTCGTCTGTAGAATAACAGTTTATCGGGAAAAAAGTTTCGGGTGAACTTTTTCTGTATGTAATTTGTTATGTATACATATAATTTGATAAAACTATGGCTACAACAAAATTTAAAGGACAACCGGTAAAGGTTATCGGTGAATTTATAAAGGTGGGCTCTGTTGCCCCCGATTTCGAATTGGTAAAAACAGATTTGTCTTCATTCTCTTTGAAGGAACTGAACGGGAAGAATGTTATTTTGAATATTTTCCCCAGCCTTGACACTGGTGTGTGCGCTACTTCTGTACGTAAGTTCAACAAACTGGCTGCCGGCCTGCCCGATACGGTAGTGTTGGCAATCTCCAAGGATTTGCCTTTTGCACATGCACGTTTCTGTACAACGGAGGGTATTGAGAATGTGATTCCTTTGTCTGATTTCCGTTTCTCCGATTTTGATGAAAACTACGGGGTACGCATGGCCGACGGACCGCTTGCAGGTCTACTGGCGCGTTCGGTAGTGGTTATCGGCAAAGATGGTAAGATTGCCTATACGGAATTGGTACCTGAAATTACGCAAGAACCTGACTATGATAAAGCTATTGCAGCTGTAAAGTAGAAAGTTTGGATTTGGGATAAGCAATAAAAAGCGGTGGACAGAATTTATCATGCTGTCCACCGCTTTTTTATTATCATACCGTTTTCTTTTTTATTTCTTCTTCATGCCTTTATAGATGAAGAATGCCACGATGAGTACGCCGATGCCGATAAATACATAACCTATCTCATGGCTGTATTCCGTTACTTTGGCAAGCAGCTGTTCCTCGTTCTCAATGCCGGGTACTGTGGACAAGTAATAGCCGATAAAAGCCAGGATGGAATTCCAAAGGCCTGCACCCAAGGTGGTGTACAGCAAGAAAGTTCCCAGCTTCATGCGTGCCAGACCGGCAGGGATGGATATCAACTGGCGTACGGCAGGTATCAGGCGGCCGACAAAGGTTGATACGGCTCCATGCTTGTCAAAATATTCTTCCGCATGCTGCACTTTGGCTTCGTCGATGAGGCACATGTGCCCGAAACGGCTGTTGGCAAACTTGTAAATGATGGGGCGTCCCAGCCATTTTGCCAGATAGTAGTTTATCAATGCTCCGATATTTGCCCCTATGGTTGCAAACAATACCACCAGATATATATTCATGTTGTCATTGTTGGCGGCTTTCCAAGCGGCAGGAGGGACTACAACTTCCGAAGGGAAGGGAATAAACGAACTTTCAATGGCCATCAATAAAGTGATGGTCCAGTAATTGAGGTGGTCGAGACACCATTGGATAAAGGCTACTGATTCCATTTGCTAGATTAGTGGTATATAATTACTGTTATTGTAATGCATTGAAAATATTCTTCATTACTAGGGCCAGCTCTTCCTGGTTATCTTCTTGTAGTATCTGTTGCAATTTGTCCAGCTCTTCCAGCCTGAACGGATGTTCGCACAGCTGGTTGTACTTCATGAAGTTCTCTTTGTCTTTGAGCAGCATATACAGAGAGGTCAGCCTTTCGTTGATACCTTCAAAGTCCGGTTCCATCTCTTTGACATGTTCAAAGGCCAGCTTGGCATAGCTTAGTTGTCCTATCTCCATGCTACACATGCCTATTTCGTGCCAGGTATCTGCATAGGGGGCATACTCTAAGGCTTTGGCCCATTTTTTCACACCTTTCTCATACTCACCTTCTTCCATGTAGATGCGCCCCTCAATCAGATACGGGTCTATCTCTTCGGGTGCCAAGTCGTATGCTTTTTTACAATATTGGTGGGCTTTGCGCTTTTTTCCCATCTTGTGCAGGCATAGGGCCGCATTGGCATAAAGGGAGGGCAAGGCGAAGTCATGGCTGTCTTCGGCCGTTATGGCTTTTTCCAGATAGTCGTATCCTTCTTTCCACTCTCCTTTGGAGGTTTTGTTCAGGCCGATGAAGGTGTTGATGAAACCGTGGGAGACGAGATGGAACTTTTCGGCTTGCAGGTAGTTCTCCATGGCACTTTCCTCATTTCCCAATTGGAAGAAGGAATGTCCTTTCATCAGGTAGGCATCGGCAAACTCGTCATCGGCCACCGTGGCATAGTCGCATGCTTCGATTGCTTTGTCGAACATCTGCTGGTCAAAGTAGCAACGGGCCAGTCCAAACCAGTAAGGAGCCGAATACGGATTCTTGTCAATCAGCTTATTGAAGAAGAAGGTGGCTTTTTCAAACAGTCCCTGGGCATAGTAACAATCGCCGGTGACGGCAAGGTAGGCTTCTTCTTCGGCATATTTTTCGAGTCCGCGCGTCAGCCATGTCAATGCTTTTTCCGGGAATCCCATGTCGATGTACATATAGGATACATCAACGATATTGGCCAGGTCGTCCTTATCGTCTATGCTGTCGAGTATCGCTTCTGCTTCTTCTTCTTTGCCTTCGCCCAACAGTAGGTTGGCTTTCAGCACTTTCACTTCGGAAGATTCTTCGGCAATCCGTTCCAATATATCTTTGGCTTGCTCTTTATGCTGGGTGTCGAGGAACAAGTATGCCTGTTCCACCAGCAGAGCCGTATTATCCGGATGTATTCCCAAGCCATACTCTACGACCTCGGTAGCCATGGCATATTTATGATGCACGGCATACCAGTCTGCGAGGTCGGCTAAGTCGTCTGCGTCCAGATAGATGGTTCTGTTCTCTGCTTTGGCTGCTTCATATTGTTCTGCCATTTCTTGCAGTTCTTTGTCTCTTCCGGACAGCAGGTTTTTTTTACTCATATTCTTATTTATTGATTTTACCCCAAACGTCTTTCAGACCTACAGTACGGTTGAATACCATTTTTTCTGGCGTAGAATCTTTGTCAACATTAAAATAACCGATACGTTGGAACTGCAGGTAGGAGAGGGGCTGCATGCCGGCAGCGTACTTCTCGATGTAGCAGCAGGGCAGCACATTCAGGGAGTCGGGGTTGATCATTTCTTTCATGGCTGTCAGTGCGTCGCAGTTCTTCGCTTCGCGGATGGCGGCAAGCTCGTCGCGCGGGTTCTCCACTTTCCACAGACGGTCGTAGAGGCGCACTTCTGCTTCGAGGCAGTGGGCACAACTTACCCAATGGATGGTGCCTTTCACCTTACGGTTGGCTCCGGGCAGACCGCTCTTGGTATCGGGGGCGTATTCGCAATATACTTCGGTGATTTCACCGGCGTCGTTCTTCTTGCAGCCGGTACACTTCACGATGTACGCGTTCTTCAGACGTACCTCTTGTCCCGGTGTCATGCGGAAGTATTTCTTTGGGGCATCTTCCATGAAGTCGTCGCGCTCCATCCAGAGTTCGCGGCTGAATTCGATGACGTGGTTGCCTTCTTCGGGATGCTCGGGGTTGTTGACGGCTTCCATCTCTTCCACTTGCCCTTCGGGATAGTTAGTGATGATAAGCTTCACCGGATTCAGTACGGCGGATACGCGGGTGGCGCGGTCGTTCAAGTCCTCGCGCACGGCGCTTTCCAGCAGGGCGAATTCATTGAGCGCATCGTAGGTTGTATATCCTATTTTGTCGATGAACTTATGAATGGACTCCGGAGAGTATCCCCTACGGCGGAAACCGCAGATAGTCGGCATACGGGGGTCGTCCCAACCGTTTACCAAGCCTTCCTTGACTAGAGTCAGCAGGTTGCGCTTGCTCATCAGCGTATAGCTGAGGTTCAGTTTGTTGAACTCATACTGATGGGGGCGGTTATCGTCGAGGTCTTTGCCTTCCTTCACCCAGTCCACGAAGAGATCGTAGAGTGGACGGTGGGGCACAAACTCCAGTGTGCAGAGCGAGTGTGTCACGCCTTCGAAAAAGTCGCTTTGCCCGTGGGCGAAGTCGTACATCGGATAAGCCTTCCAAGTGGTGCCCGTGCGATGGTGTGGATGCTTCACTACGCGGTAGATGATAGGGTCGCGGAAGTGCATGTTGGGGCTTGCCATGTCTATCTTGGCACGGAGCACCATGGCACCTTCCTCAATCTCGCCGCTGTTCATCTTCTGGAACAAATCCAGTGTTTCTTCGATAGGACGGTTGCGGTAGGGACTTTCCACACCGGGCTGGGTGGGAGTTCCTTTCTGGGCGGCAATCTGCTCGGAAGTCTGTTCGTCGATGTATGCCTTGCCCTCTTTGATGAGGCGGATAGCGAAGTCCCACAATTGCTGGAAATAGTCGGAAGCGTAATATTCGTTACCCCATTTGTAGCCCAGCCACTGGATGTCTTCCTTGATGGCTTCTACATATTCCACATCTTCCTTGGTGGGGTTGGTGTCATCGAAACGCAGGTTGCAGACACCGCCGTGTGCGGCGGCAATACCGAAATCAAGGCAGATGGCCTTGGCGTGTCCGATGTGGAGGTAACCGTTCGGTTCGGGCGGGAAGCGTGTTTGTACTTTTCCCCCGTTTTTACCCTCTTTCAAATCGTTTTCTACTATTTGCTCAATGAAGTTCAAGCTCTTTTTTTCGCTTGTTTCTTCGCTCTTTATTTCTGCCATAATGTTACTATTTTCGTATCGTGGGGACAAAGATAGGGTAAAAAAATGAAGAATGAAGAATGAAGAATGAAGATTTATTCGTTATGTACCGGGATATATCCGCTCTCTTTGATGATTTTCTGTCCTGCGGCAGACAAAATGAAATCGAGCAGAGGGGCTATGACCGAAGCGTTTTTCCGGTTATAATAATAGTATAGCGGGCGTACTATCGGATAAGTCTTATTGATGGCATTCTCCAGCGTGGGAGCGGCATAATGTTGCCCGTCGTATGAAACGGCGAGCGTCTTGATACGCGGCGATACATAGGCTAGACCCACATATCCGATGGCTCCGCGAGTTTGGCTGACGGATTGGATAATGGCTCCCGTGGCAGGCATGGAGAGACTGCTGCTCATGTAGTTCTTGTTTTTCAGTACGCTTTCCTTGAAGAACTCGTAGGTACCGGAGGAAGTCTCGCGGGAGTAGACTACGATTTTGCGGTCGTCTCCGCCCACTTGCTGCCAGTTGGTGACTTTGCCCCGGAAGATATCTTCCAGTTGTTGGCGGGTCAGTTGTTTCACTGGGTTGGAGGGGTGGACCACTACGGCAAGGGCATCGTAGGCGATGGGTACTTCCGCCAGGTCTTCTCCGGCAGCTTTGGCTTTCATCTTTTCGCGGGAAGCCATGGCGATGTCCGTGGTCTGGTCCAGCAGGGCTGAAATACCGACACCGGTTCCGCCGCCGGTCACGGTGACACGGGCAGAGGGGTTCAGGGTCATAAAGCGTTCGGCGGTCTGCTGCGCTATGGGGAGCACGGTATCGCTGCCTTTGATGCGTTGCGCCTGCATGCCAGTGGTGGCAGCTGCCAGGGCGAGGAGTAGGAGTAATTCTCTTGTCTTCATAAAACACATGATGCAAATAGGGTAAACAGATAATGCAATTGGGGCAAACACATGATGTAAACCGATGGTATGCATCATGTAATCTGGCTCAACGCATGATGCAAATTAAGGCAATGGATATTACAAATGTGTTACATGGGGTGTACTTTAAGTCGTTGTAACAGTTTTGTAACACCTTTGAAACATTTCTTTCAAACGTTAGTCACACTGCCTTAACATCCGGCCCGTTCCTTTGCATACAGAAATCAATAGGCAACATGAAAAAGATTTTTGAGAAGATTGTAGAAGGTATACTGGCTTGTAGCGGCTTTGTGACGAGTCTTACCATCGTACTTATCGTCGTGTTCCTCTTTTCCGAAGCGCTGGGCTTGTTCAGCAGCAAGGTGATAGAAGAAGGGTATGTATTGGCCTTGAATAAGGAGAACCGGGTGGGCGAACTGACTCCGGCACAGATAAAGAATGTCTTTGATGAAGAGCTGACAAACTGGAACGAAGTGGGAGGGGAGGACCTTCCTATCCGCCTTTTCCGTTTGGAGGACATCACACTGTATTATACGGAAGAGCAGTTGGGCGCTTCCTACGAAAATGCAGGTGCCTGCATTACGGAGCTGGTGGAGCGTACGCCTGGCATTATAGCCTTTGTACCGCAGCAGTTCATTGTCCGTCCGGACTCGGTGCATCTGCTGAAAGACAACACCATTTCGGTGAAGGACGTCTTTGCCGGTGCCGAATGGTTTCCCACGGCAACACCTGCTGCGCAGTTCGGCTTTTTGCCGCTCATTACGGGGACGCTGTGGGTCAGTCTGTTTGCCATCCTCTTTGCATTGCCGTTTGGTCTGTCGGTGGCAATCTATATGTCGGAGGTAGCCAATTCCCGGGTAAGGAATCTGCTGAAGCCCATCATTGAGTTGCTGAGTGGCATACCGTCGGTGGTCTACGGCTTTTTCGGCTTAATTGTCATTGTGCCGTTTTTGCAGCAGGTGTTCAACTTGCCGGTAGGCGAGAGCGGGCTGGCGGGCAGTATTGTGCT
>OCQA01002261.1_pt1 | contig 10667 bp, 8 predicted proteins | sample 1538571 | NCBI WGS metagenome assembly OCQA01 (sample SAMN04571708, study PRJEB22368) | human gut metagenome | biome: human gut; material: stool | host: Homo sapiens | place: Luxembourg | collected 2012-09-28 | reverse complement strand
TAAAATATTTAATACGATTGCAACAACCGCTGCCGGAACAATACCGGAACCGCCGAAGATCAGGCTGATCGCCTGTGGCAGATGCACCAGGATCGCTGTATTGGAGCCAAGTCCATAACCAAGACCAAGTGCTACGGAAACGATCGTAACATTTCTCGGTCCGATCGGCCACTTGGTAATTAACTGGATACCGCTGACAACAATGGATGAGAACATCATAACAGCAGCGCCGCCCAGAACGCTCTGCGGCATGATGGAGATCAGTGCTGCAAGCTTCGGGAACAGTCCGCATGCGATCAGGAAGATTCCTCCTGTAGCGATACAGAAACGGTTTACAACCTTATTCATTGCAACCAGACCAACGTTCTGGCTGAAGGATGTGTTCGGAAGCACACCGAACAGTGCTGCGAAAGAAGATCCAAGTCCGTCACACATAACACCACCGGAAAGCTCTTTGTCTGTAGCCTCTCTTCCAAGACCACCCTCTGTGATTCCGGAAATATCACCAACTGTTTCAACTGCAGTTACAATAAACATGATCAGGATCGGCACGATCGCACGCGCGTCAAATACCCATTTTACAGGCATCAGTGCCGGTACCGCGAACCATTTTGCCTGAGCAACCTTGTCCCAGTTGAGAACCCAGGCCTTTGTAGCCTCCACAGTAGCACCTGTGTCATCTACATATGTAAATGTTGTAGGAAGTACCATAGCCATGATACTTACCAGAACGTATCCCACGATAATACCGATGAGGATTGAAGAAAAGCTTGTGAAGCCTTTTGTTCCATGCTTCAGTACAATGATCACGATCAGAACTACAAAGCCTACGAAAAGGTTTTCAAGAGAACCGTAATCCTTTGCGGAGCTTCCGCCACCGATCAGTGAAAGACCGATTGAAAGTACAACTGTACCTGTTACAACAGATGGGAAAAATTTTCTCAAGGGCTTCAGAAAGCTTCCCAGAACAGTCTCAAAAAGACCGCCGATAAAGCAGGCTGCCATGATCGAACCATAGGCAACGACACCATTTCCCATGACTCCGGCAACACTCTGACATACGCCGATGAAGCCTGAACTTGTTCCCATAACGATAGGAAGCTTGCCACCGACCGGCCCGATCGTAAAGACCTGTACAAGTGTAACAATTCCTGCGATCAGCATTGCATTCTGAAGTAATGCAACCTGAAGATCCCCTCCTGCTTCGATCCCGCAGGCTGCCGTAATGATCAGAAGCGGGGTAAGGTTACCCACAAACATGGCAAGCACGTGCTGCAGTCCAAGGGGAATTGCCACCTTAAGAGGTGGGCGTCCGTCCAGCTCATAAGGGCTGGCTGTGTTTTTCTCCTGTTTTTCCATAATGAATCCATCCTTTCTTTCCCTATGTCCTGACGATAACATAAAAAAGAAGGCAGTTATACCCACTGCTGAATATAACCGCCCTGTTATCTGTCAGTACACGTATCGTGTCTCTTCTGTTTCGACACTCTTATCTGAACTGTTATTTCAGACTCCTGAAAAACGGGTTCATTATACAGTATCCCAACATCTATATCAAGTGTTAATTAACAAGTTGTTGATTTTTTTGCAGCTTTTTTTGCCTGGCTCTCACTCCAGAGCTCATCGGCCTGTTTTTTCCATACCTCTGCATAGTGATCACATTTTGCACAGAGATGCTCTGCTGTTTCCGGAGACTGAAGATCTGTAGATTTCGCTCCTGCACGCTCAACCATCTTGCGGAGAAGCTCAGGATTTTCAAGCATCGGACATGGACGAAGCATGTTTTTGTTGAACGGCTGACCCTTGTGATACTCCATAAAAATCGGGCTCTTCAGCGCCTCAAGGAGTGTACATTCTTTAATATTCGCATTGGAGAAATGAATGAATACGCAAGGATCCACATCTCCGTTTGCATTGATATGGAGGTAACGACGGCCACCTGCGATACATCCGCCTACATACTCTGCATCGTTCTGGAAGTCCATAGTGAAGAGAGATTTTGTGGCACGGAATCTGCGGACGCTGTCGTACATTTTGATTCTCTGCTCCGGTGTGGGAAGGAGATCTGCTGCTGCATCATTTCCAACCGGCATATAGTGGAAGAACCATGCAAAATAAGCTCCGCACTCAATCAGATGATCAAAATACTCCTCACTGCTTACTGCATCTACGTTTGCGGATGTGTAGCATGTGGAAACACCGAACGGAAGTCCGTGGCTCTTCAGAAGCTCCATGGCATGCATAACCTTCTGGTATACGCCATCTCCACGACGTCCGTCTGTAGTTGCCTCTGTTCCCTCAAGGCTGATAGCCGGAACGAAGTTTTTCACACGGAGCATTTCCTGACAGAATTCTTCGTCAATAAGAGTTCCGTTTGTGAAGGAAAGGAACTCGCAGTCCGGATTCATCTCACAAATCTTAATGAGATCCTTTTTGCGGACCAGTGGCTCACCGCCTGTGTAGATGTACATATAGGTTCCCAGTTCTTTACCCTGTTTTACGATAGAATCGATGGTCTCAAGATCCAGGTTCAGCTTGTGGCCATACTCTGCTGCCCAGCATCCTGTGCAATGAAGGTTACATGCGCTGGTAGGATCAAGAAGAATTGCCCACGGTACATTGCAGTCATTCTCTTCTGATACCTTTTCCTGCGTTGCGCTTCCCTTAAGACTGGCATTTACAATAAAGTTGCGGAAAAATGTCTGGCGTACGCCGGCATCCAGCTGATACATACGAAGGATCAGCTGATACCAGTTGTCCTTTGCCTCGATGGAGTGACGGATCGCATTTCTCTGTCCTGCATACCAGCCATCCGGTGTTACTTTATCAACCATTTCCATGATCTTCGGTATATTTGTCTCCGGATCCTTCTCAAGATAATCCAGTGCTTTTGTTACGGTAGCTGCGATCGCTGCCTGTTTTGCTTTGTCTACGATTCCCATACTCTATTTCCTCCTATGTTATTATCTAAAGTGATTGGTTATTTTTATGTTTATGTTTAAAGCCGACTCTTGATGATCTTGATCGTCAGGATCCCGACCCATAGATTGAGGATCCCTTCCAGTAAAATGGAAAATCCCACCAACACCATCATCATAGCTGCTGCTTCAAATGGTCTGATAAAAACCAGAACTCCGATCACTCCGGTGACCAGTGCGATCAGCAGGATCTGCCACCACAGCGCCAGACCGAATCTCTTCGCATCTACAGACATCTGGATCTTAAACAGGGCATCTGCCAGAATCAGGATTCCGAACACGGAAAAAATAAGATCCACTGCGAAATTTTTTCTGGCTATCAGGATCACTCCCACTGCCATCAGCAGGATTCCGAAAGCCAGATCAAACTGAAATGCCAGACAGAAAGCATCTCTCGTGAAATATCCGCTGATCTTAATAGCTCCGTACAGGATCAGCATGATTCCCATGAGCACGCACAGCATTTTTACAGAACTTTTCGGCTTCGCCATCAGAAAAATACCCAGCACACAGAACAGTAATGACATGACGATGTAGATGTTTTTTACAAGCTTCAGCTGTTTCAGGTCATCCATACGTTCCCTCCTTGATAATTTTTTCTCATTTATTGTACTGAATTATACATCACTGTGTCGTTTAAAAAAACAGACAAAAAAGAGCCAGTGCCTAAATTTCAGACACCAGCTCAAAATTAACCGTTTCTATACCTTAATAAAATTCGAGGACATTCCTGTTTTACACTAAATGGATATTTTTAATCTTCATTTAGTTGAAATCATAGCTTTTCTTTCAGATTTTTGTACTGACTCTCAAGGCTCTTCTCGTAAATATACTCCAGCTTATGCATATCTGACAGGATATCATAATCCATATCATGCCGTAGCCAGTCCAGGATCACTCCCACAAATACGCATTTATAATACCGGCTTATAAGATGCCTATCTTCCTGATCCATTTCGAAGTCTCCGACCGCCCTGTTGATCAGCTCCTCCACCACACGCTCTGCGGCATGATCCAGATAATCGGCAAATACATCCCTCTGGATCGAGCGGTACAGATGTATCATGGCTTTTTTGTTCTTCTGAACTGCATTGACAAGGATTTCCATACAGTCGCTGACTGATTCCGGTGCTTTCTGATCCTTCAGAATGTCATTCAGCTCTTCCCTTACCATTGCTTCCACCGCATCCGGAATATCTCTGAAATGGTAGTAAAATGTATTACTCCACAGCGTTCCACAATGTCCTTTACCGTAATCTTGGACAATGGTTTTTCATTCATAAGTTCCGTCAGTGTATACAGTATGATCTGTCTTGTAAAACCTGGCATTTTCTCTCCCCCATCACAAGCTTTCCTCGGGTTATTTCCTTATTATGTCATAAAAATAACATACTTTCAAGCAACAACATGTTCGAAAATGTCCATAAATCCCCGGAGATCTTTCTCCCGATAACTGTCCCATGACCTGGCTGAACAAGGTTTTGTCAGATCTCTTCTTTCTGTTCCTGCACTTTTTTCTCTGGCTGAACATGAACGATCCCCTCCACAACGGTATGGTTTCTGACCTGATTTACCACAATATCCAGGTTTTTCCAGCTGCATCGGAACTGTTCTCCGTCCTCCGGTACACGTTCCAGAACTCCGCAGACAAAGCCGCTGAAAGTATCATATTTTTCTACAGGAAGCTCCACATTTATGACCTCTGCCACATCATCCAGGATCGCTCCTCCCTGTATTTTCCAGATATGTTCTCCTGTCTTCTCAATATCATCCGGCTTCGGCAGATCTGTCCTGTCGTCAATATCTCCCACCAGCGTCTCCACAAGATCATGCAGAGTGACAATTCCCACAAAGCAGCCGTATTCATCCAGCACTACTGCAAAATAATCCCGTTTTTCCCTCATTTCCCGGAAGATCAGGTTGGCACGCATGGATTCCGGTACAAAAAACGGTGAATAACAGGCATGCTGCAGAACAGCTTCTCTGGATCTGTCATCCAGGCGGAAATAATCTCTGGTGTCCAGAATATGGATAATATCATCCTGATCTTCCCCGCATACCGGATAAAAGGTGTGACGGTTCTCTCTGATGATCCGTTCCCATTCCTCATCGGAGTCTTCCATATAGAGGACAACCACATCTCTTCTGTGTGTACAGATCTCATCTGCCGCAGTATCATCCAGATCAAAAACATTCTGGATCATCTCGCTTTCTTCCTGCTGGATGCTGCCCTGTTCATTTCCCTCTGTAAGCAGCATACGGATCTCTTCCTCTGTGGCCTGCTCCTCTTTTTCTTCCGGTTTGATTCCCATCAGATACAGCACGCCATTGGCAGTTACTGTCAGAAGCGCGGTAGCCGGCCAGACTGCGATCATCGCGGTCTTAAGAAGTCCTGCCAGACGCAGAGATAACTCATCCGGATTTTTCATTCCCAGACGTCTTGGCACCAGTTCTCCGAACAGAAGACTTACATAGGAAAGCAGTATGGTCACAATGATCATGCATACGATCTTCAGAACATTCTGTGGTACATCTATCCCTGACCTTATCAGTGCCTCTGTCATCGGCTGTGCAAAATATTCTGCCGCAAAAGCGCTCTGCAGAAATCCTGCCGTAGTTACCGTTACACGGATCGCTGTCATAAAATGTGCCGGCTGTTCTGTAAACTTTATCAAAATCTGCGCCCGGTGATCTCCCTCTTCCGCCAGCGCCCTCATCTTTGCTTCATTCATGGACAGAATCGCCATTTCCGCACCTGCGAAAACAGAATTCAGAAGGATCAGGAACACCAGTAAAACAATTGCCTGTATCATATTTTTATTCCCCTCAGTATCGTCCGGAATTATTCCGAACCAATTATAATACAGAAAGCGGACCGTTATCATCCGCTTTCCTGTTGCTTATTCTGATTATTATTACATAAGATAGCATAACCCTTCCGGTCTGTCAAACCATCAACCTCCAACCAGCAATATACTATGATATAAAAAGCAGCAGATACATACAACAGAACGGCCTTTCATCTTCCACTCTGCTGCATGCCTATGAACATCATCGCTGCACGACCTATGTTCACTCTGCTGCTTCCTTTTCCATATGATGTTTCGGAAATTCCATAAGGATCTCGGTTCCCTGTCCCGGTTCACTGTTAAGCCACAGCCTGCCGTTCAGAGTTTTTACCCCGTGCTTCACAATAGAAAGGCCAAGACCGGTTCCGCCGATTTCCTTGGAATGGCTTTTGTCCACCCGATAAAAGCGTTCAAAAATGCGTTCCTGATCTTCCTTCGGAATACCGATCCCTGTATCCCGCACATTCACGCGAACTGCATCCTCGCCATCCTTCAGTCTCACAAAGACCTCTCCACCCCGGCGGTTATATTTGACAGCATTATCGCAGACATTATAGAGAACCTCTTCCATGATCGTCGGCACTGTATCCAGCACTGTACTTCCGCCTTCCATATACATATGCACTTCCTGCTTTTCGGCAGCTTCATGTAAGGTAGAAAAAATATCATGAGTCAGACTGTAAAGATCCAGTTTTTCCCACTGATACGGCAATCCGCCCTCATCCAGACGGGAGATCCGGATCACATCCCCAACCAGACGGATCAGTCTCTGCGCTTCCTTATAGATGCGTCCTGCAAAAACCTTCACATCCTCATCCTTCACAAATCCGTCCTGCATGATCTCAGCAAATCCGGAAATGGAAGTCAGCGGCGTTTTCAGTTCATGGGAAACATTGGCGGAAAATTCTCTTCGCAGCTGTTCCCTTTCTACTTTTTCGGTCACATCCACCAGAAGGATCACAGCACCCTCTGTCTTATTTTCTCTTGTGACAGGATTGGCGATCACCTGAATCTCACTGCCATCCAGACGAAGGATCTTGTTCTCATGCTTTCCTTCAAGGACCTGCCCAACGACACCTCGAAACTCCTCCGAGCGGTTCAGAAGATATACACTTTCTCCTGTTTTGATCTCCTTTACCTTAAGAAGCTTTCCCACACTGGAGTTGACAGAAAGTACCATGGTATAACGGTCGATCACAAGAAGTCCCTCCTGCATGTTCTCCGTGATAATAGAAAATTCTTTCTGCTGTCTTCTGGCTGCCTCAAGCTGCAGACGGATCTGCCGGCTCTGTCTGCCAATCTTGCTGAGAAGCGGCTGTACCTCATCATAGGCATCATTCTCCTCCGGATGCTCCAGATCAAGCCCATTAAGAGGTTCCACAACCTTCCCGGAAAGCCTGGATGCAAATACGCCGGATAGGAGCAGCATAAGTATCAGAACTGCAGCAAAAGGCGGAAGCAGCTGCAGGAGCAGCATCCATACAGAAGCCTGGTTACTGGAAACTCTCAGCACATTGCCATTTTCAAGGCGTACTGCATAATACATTGTTTTTTCGGAAAGCGTGGATGACATTCTTTCATCCGCACCTTCTCCGTTGATCTCTGCTTCACGGATCTCCTTGCGATGTCCGTGATTATCCATGCTTTCCACATTTGCCTCATTGTCGTAGATAACTTTTCCACTTTCATCCACATAAGTGATCCTGGAATCCTCATCATTCAGCTTCTTCAGATAATCTGTCCCGGTACTTTCCACACCTCTGGAAATATACACGGCTTCTTTCTTCAGCTCACCCATCAGCTGTCCCTGAAAATAGTGATAAAGGATCCCCACGACAAATGCCAGTCCCAGTACTGTGATCAGTGATGAAACCAGCATGATATACTTAAATATTTTTTTACTCAAAGCTCAGCCCTTTCCTTTCTCCGAAATCTATATAGCATTTTACAAAAGCAATGTAAAAATAATTATCCGGAAAAAGTTAAATCCTTGTAAATTTCATCACATTATAAAAAGTGCTGTGATATCCTTTCAATACCACAGCACTTTTTTACAATAATGCAACTCTTTGCAATCTGCTCTTACTTATTTCTATTCCTCAACAAAATAGTTATCTGTATGGCTGGAACCGCTTCTGTGGTTTCCTGTGATGGAATATTCCACCCACTCTGCAATGTTCACAGCGTGATCACCGATACGCTCGAAATATTTTGCAGCCATAAGGATATCCAGACCGATGCTTGCATCCGGCTTTCCGTTATTCAGAACCTCGGCCAGCTTTTCCTTAATATCATTGAAGGCATCGTCCACCTTATCATCATCGTCAATAACCTTTCTGCAAAGCTCAAGATCACCCTTTACAAAGGCATCGATACTTTCTGTAACCATCCGGACAGTATCCTCTGCCATCTTCCGGATATTAATGATATCTCCGGTAACTGCTTTGTCCTCGATATGCTTGGACAGATCCGCAATATCTGCTGCCTGGTCACCGATGCGTTCCATATCGGAGATCATCTTCAGCGCTGCGGAAATAGATCGCAGATCTCCAGCTACCGGATGCTCATGAAGAAGAAGCTTCATGCAGAGATTTTCGATCTCTCTTTCCTGTGCATCGATCTCTTTTTCCGTCTCAAAGATCTTGCCAATGAGAGTCATCCCGCCTTCACCCTGAATAGCTTTGGCAGAAAGTGAAATTGCTTTTTCGCAGAGACTTCCCATGGTGATCAGTTCCACGTGAAGCTCTTCCAGCTGTCTTACAAAACGTTCTGACATAATATCAACCAAACCTTCCTGTAATATAATCCTCTGTACGCTTATCTGCCGGCATGGAGAACAGCTTGTCTGTATCCGCAAATTCCACAACCTCACCAAGAAGGAAAAATGCTGTCTTGTCGGAGATACGGGTTGCCTGCTGCATGTTATGTGTGACCATGACAATGGTGTAATCCTTTTTAAGCTCTACTGCCAGATCCTCGATCTTGGAAGTGGAGATCGGGTCCAGGGCAGATGTGGGCTCATCCATAAGAAGCACCTCCGGCTGTACTGCCAGGGCACGGGCAATGCAGAGACGCTGCTGCTGTCCGCCTGACATTCCAAGAGCACTTTTTTTCAGGCGGTCCTTGACCTCATCCCAGATTGCCGCATCACGGAGAGATTTTTCCACGATCTCATCCAGCTTTGCCTTGGAACGGATACCGTGTGTTCTCGGACCGTATGCAATATTATCATAAATGCTCATCGGGAACGGATTGGGCTTCTGGAATACCATTCCCACACGTTTACGCAGAAGATTCACATCCATATCTCCGTAAATATCTTCCCCGTCAAGCTCTACCTTTCCTGTGATGGTACAGCCTTCCACAAGGTCATTCATACGGTTTAAGGATTTCAGAAGTGTGGATTTACCGCAGCCGATAAATGCTGTGATCTCCTTTTCCGGGATCTCCATATTGATTCCCTTCAGGGCATGAAAGCTTCCGTAATGGAGATTCATATTGTCAATTGAAATTTTTGTATTTTCACTCATGATCGATCATTATCCTTTCGCAATTTTTCTGGCTACCAGACCGGACAGTCCGTTGATAACAAGTACAAATGCCAGAATGACTACTGCTGTTGCAGATGCCTGGTTTACATGAAGTCCCTCGCTGGAAAGCACATACATGTGAAGTGCCAGGGTACGTCCGGAACCCATCAGGCTGTTTGGAACTGCCGCAACAGTACCGGAGGTATAAAGAAGTGCTGCAGTCTCACCTACCACACGTCCGATGGCCAGGATCACACCTGCCAGGATTCCAGGAACTGCGGAGGGAAGTACAATCGTAAAAATAGTACGGAGCTTGCCTGCTCCAAGTCCGAAGCTTGCCTCACGGTAAGAATCCGGAACAGATTTCAGTGCTTCCTCAGCGGTACGCATGATCAGGGGAAGTACCATGATCACCATGGTCAGGGCACCGGAAAGAAGAGACATGCCCCAGTGCAATGCAGTTACAAAGAACAGCATACCGAACAGACCATATACGATGGATGGAATACCGGAAAGTGTCTCTGCGGTAATACGGATCAGCTTTACAAAACGGCTGCCTTTTTTTGCATATTCCACAAGGAAGATCGCTGCAAAGATTCCTACCGGAGCGGCAATCGCCAGAGATACCAGTGTCATGATCAGGGTATTGATCAGTGACGGGAGAAGGGAAACGTTCTCTGAGGTATAGGTAAGGCTGAACAGACTTGCATTCAGATAGGGAATACCTTTTACAAGCACATAGCCGATCAGGAAGAACAGCAGTGCAAAAGTGATCACTGCTCCCAGCAGTGTGAGAAATGCCAGGACTCCTGCACCGGGATGTCTTGCATAAGACTTCAGCTGGTCTCCTATGGTAAGTGTATTTCTTTTTTTCATGGTTGTTTCTGCCGCAGGATCTGCAGTTACTGATACGTTAGTTTGCATACTCCGCCCTCCTGTTCAGCAGTGAAAGACTTAAGTTGATGATCAGGATAAATACAAAGAGTACAACTCCTGTTGCGATCAGTGCTTCTCTGTGAAGTCCTGATGCATATCCCATCTCTGTTACGATGTTTGCAGTCATGGTACGGACACCCTGAAGAAGTCCCTTCGGCATACGTGGCTGGTTTCCGGCTACCATGATCACGGCCATGGTCTCACCGATGGCACGTCCGATCCCAAGGACAACGCCTGCCAGGATTCCGGATTTTGCTGCCGGAAGCATAACAAAGAAAATGCTTCTTTCTTTTGTTGCGCCAAGTGCAAGTGAGCCTTCATAATAGCTTTCCGGAACGCTTCGTACTGCCGATTCCGTAACTCCGATGATCGTC
>OCQA01002256.1_pt1 | contig 10689 bp, 5 predicted proteins | sample 1538571 | NCBI WGS metagenome assembly OCQA01 (sample SAMN04571708, study PRJEB22368) | human gut metagenome | biome: human gut; material: stool | host: Homo sapiens | place: Luxembourg | collected 2012-09-28 | reverse complement strand
CGCGCCCGGCCTGCGGAGCGCCGTAGGCGGCGAAATGCTTCACGCAGGCAAGGACCGACGAGGGGTCGGACAAGTCGCCCTGATAGCCCCGCACCATCGCTTCGGCGACACGCGCGCCCAGATAGGGGTCTTCGCCCGCGCCCTCGGAGACACGACCCCACCGGGGGTCGCGCGAAACGTCGCACATCGGCGAAAAGGTCCAATGGATGCCCATGGCCGAGGCTTCGCGGGCCGAAACGCGGGCCAGCGACTCCGCAGCGGCAGGATCCCACGAGGCGGCGACGGCGAGGTTGATCGGGAAGATCGTCCGGAAACCGTGGATCACGTCGGCGCCGATCAGCAGCGGGATGCCCAGCCGGCTCTCCTCGACGGCGATCCGCTGCAACCGCTCGGTCTCCTCGAAGGACTTGATGTTGAATACGCTGCCGCAGCGCCCTTCGCGGACCAGCCGTTCGACGGAAAGTTCCGTCTTGTCGGGTCCCGTGACGGCGCCGCCTCCGCGCTGCTGGACCAGCTGGCCGATCTTTTCGTCGAGCGTCATGCGTTCGACCAGTTCCGCGGCGCGCCGCCGGTCCTGCGGGGTGACGGGCTGCGCCCCGGCGGGATACAGCACGAGGGCCGCCAATACGGTAAAGATGCTATTTTTCATCGGTAAAAGTTTGAAAAGACATGCGAAGGTAATGAAAATACCGCAAAAAAAAGGGCTTCGGAACGGAATAAACTCACTCCCGCCCGAAGCCCCCGCGATCGCAGCGGCGTCACTCCTTCACGCAGCGCATACCGTAGGCTGTGGTCATCTTCCGTTCGTAATAGGTCCCCTCGCCCGTGGCGTCGCCCGCCTTCCAGTCGTACATCGGGAGCGGCTTGCCGCCGGCGAGCGTCGACGAACAATAGGCTGCCGAACGCCCCGGATAGTGGATGCGGCCGTTATCGCCCTTGCGGAACATCGTCGACGGGCCGATGAGGGTTCCGCCCGAATTGAGCACATACCAGCGGCTGTACGTGTCGCCCGAGTCCTGGTTCTTGGCGGCGTTGCCGTCCACGTAGGCAAGCAGCGACTGCCATTCGGCCGCCGTCGGCACCCGGTATCCCACCGGGCAGGGATCGTTCAGCCCCTTGCCGCCCTCGGTCCAGCCTTCGGACATCGCTGCGGACGACCGGGTATAGAACGTCGTCGGATTGCCGTTTGCCGTTGCGGCGGTCATCTCCTCGCCGCTGACCTGCCAGCCGGCGGTGCGGGAAGCGTTGAAAACCACCTCGCGCGTCATCGCGCCGAAAGCATCGGGATACTCCGCATGCCCCTCGTAATATTTGTTCTTCGAGAGGATCTTCGCGCCGATGAACGGCTCCTTGCGGCCCCACTGATAGAACAGTCCGTAGGAGCGGAAATCCTGCACACAGGCCTTCGGATCGGTCGAATGGTATTCGGCCCCGACATTGCGGTCCTGCCAGGCGATACCGCCGACGGTCACGTCCGAAGGCATCTTGTCCACGACCCAGACCAGCCACGACCAGACAACCGCGCCTTCGGCGTCGAACAGCGCGACCAGCCCGCTGCCCTGCTTCGACTTGGCCGCAGTGCAGGTGATTTCATTCCGGGAAGCGTCGTAGTCAAGCCCCGAAAGCAACTCTGCGTCGGTGGTCCAGACCCAGTCCGCCGCAACGCCCTTCACATACGCGCCGTCGGTGCGCCGCGCCGGAAACGCACGGGTTTCACCCGCCCGGACCACGACCGTATTCGCTCCGGTCGACCGCTGCACGACGGTCACCTGCTGCGGTTCGACGCCCTCCATCTCGGAGGAGACGGTCAGCGTCGCGCTGCGCGGACGCACGCCCTCGCCGTCGTCGGTCAGCAACAGTTTCACGACCGAACTTTTCGTCCCTTCGGACTGCGACACGGCGCACCAGTCGGTCGCGCCCTCGATTTTCCATGCCACGGATGCACGCAGGTTCAGGGCCGGTTCGCTCCCGGCGCCGTAGACGGTTATATCGGCGCCGTTCTCCGCCAGCACGAGGATCGGCTCGAACTTCTCCTGCGTCACGGTCACGGTGTGCTTCTCTTCGCCCGCGGCGTAAAAACGCACCGCGGTCGTGCGCTCCTCGGGCAGGAAACTCTGGTCGACCGTCAGAACGATCTTCTTCGTGTGCGAACCTTCGGCGACGTTGGTGCGGCACCAATCGTCGTCGCAGGAGACCGTCCACGGCGAATCGGCCGTGATTTCAAGGACGCTGCGCCCTCCGAACATATCGAACGTCACGTTATCCTCGAGCAGTGAAAGGTTGGATTCGGCGACCTCGGAATCGTCGCTGCACGCCGCACAGCAAACGGCTGCCGCGACGGTCAGAAAAAGAAAAAGTCTCTTCATCGTTGAAGTTGTATTTAAGGTTTTGTTCGAATGTCGTATTTACCAGGACACGGACGATTCGTAGGTATGCCCGAAACTGTCGGTGACCCGCACCATGCCGCCCCGTTCGCTGCCCGGATCGACCCGGAACATATGCCACGTATTGGTCGGCGTCCCTCCGCGCACACCCGTCGCCAGCACCTCCTCGTAATAGGGATCGGTGCGCTGCGTCCGCTCCATCGCCACCGCCTGCCCGCCCGAAGCGGGAATCCACTCCACGGCGCTCCAGGCCGTGTCATAACCCCAGACATTGGCATAGACACAGGCCGAATTGGTGCGTCCGGGTGCATAGAGGCGCATCTGCATATCGCGCTTCCCGCCCGCCGGCTTGTAATACCACGAGAGCCGTTCGCCATCGACCTCGACCACGGCATAGCCGCGCGGCGTGCCGTCGCAGTTGACGTCGCCGTTGATGAACAGGTCGCCCGGCGTGCGGGCGATGCAGTGCATGACCTTGCGTCCGTCGTCGTAACGGTAAATGTCATGGTAGTGCTTGTGCCCCCCGAAGGCATGGACCTTATAGGGGCTTATCGCATCGAGGAAACGCTGGAAATTGCGGTGGTTGCGCGCTGCGGTGTTCTTCGTGTGATAGAGAATCGGGCAATGGGACGAGACGACGAGCGTGCTGCCCGCCGGAACGTAGCGCAAATCGGCTTCGATCCAACGGCAAATTTCGTCCGTAAGACCGATCGTATACTCCTCTTCGGCGGTCGGCGCATGGTCGAAAAGGATGTTGTCGAGGAACAGATAATGGATTTTCCCGATGTTCACCGAGTAGTTCGCCGGACCGAAATAGCGTTCGTAGCTCTGCAAGGCGAGCGAATCGGTCAACTCGGCCGGATCGTGATCGTGGTTGCCCGGCAGGCTGAAGGTCGTGAAGCCAAGCGTCTCCAGCCCCTGACGGTACTTCGGGAAAAGCGACATATCGTTCCAGACCAGGTCGCCCAGGCTGACTCCGTAAACCGGGGTCGAAAGCCCCTGCACGGTTTTCAGCACATCGGGAACGACATGACCGAGATAGGAATCCACCGACGTGTTATCGGCAGCCAGCTGAATGTCGGCCATAACGATCAGCGAATGGCGGTCGGCCGGAGTCTTGCGTCGTGTCAGCGTAAAATCGGCCCGGTTGACGGCCTGTTTGCGGTCGATTTTGCGGTAGAACCGCGGACAGCCCTGCGTGGCGGGGATCTCGCAGTCGGCAGGCACGGAGACAAAGACGAAATTGCGCCGCGCGAGGTCGGAGGCCAGATAGTAAATCCCCCGTTCGTCGGTCGCCGTCACCTCCAGGCCGTCGCTCACCACCACCCCGGCAATGCCATTGCCGGCGCTGTCCTTCACGATTCCCTTCACCGTCATTCCGGCCTTATCGGGAATCTGTCCGGCGGTCGGGCCGTCGTCACCGCCGCCCTCCGAGGAGGAGCAGGCCGCCAGGACAAGGGCGGCGAGGCACACCGACAGAAGCCGCATGTAGAATTTTGACATATTTTTTTGCATTGAGGATGCGGAGGAGGCCGGACCTCCTCCGCATCACGGTTATTTCATCACGACCCGGATGATTACGCTGTTCTTTTCGGGACGCACCTTGCCCTGATCATCGGCCCTGACGGAAAGCGGCAGCACATAGGAGGAATCAATGCCGTCGGCAAGCATCGAAGCGGCATCGAAGCGGATTTCGGCGCGGTCCATGACCCTGTCCCCCGACAAGCGCACTTCGGGGTCGAAGGCGAAATACCTGTCGGGCATCACCTTCAGTTCGAGTCCGTTTTCCACGTTATAGACATCGAGCACGGAGGGGTCGACCACCAGTTTCACGGTGATTCCGTCATCATTGTAACCGCCCTTGTAAAGATAGAGATCGTAAACGCACGCCTGGCCCGAAGCGGCATCGTATTCGAGGACCTGGAAATCGTTCTTCGGGATGCAGACCATAGTGTCCACCGTCTCGTAGACGACGTAATCGTCGCCGCACCCTACGGCTCCCAGCAGAAGCAGGAGGCATATTGCAAGATTCTTCATCGCAATCGGATTATTAAGGTTAGTAACCGGGATTCTGCGCGAGGTTGTAGTTGATATTGATTTCGCTCAACGGAATGGCCATCCAGTAGGTCTTGGGGGATTCGAACGTGCGGACGCCGCTCTCCTTCATCGTGGAGACCCGGTAGAAATCGGCCGCCGTCCTGCCGTCGAGATTCCACGCCTTGGGACGCCGGGACATCGCTTCGCCCGCCTCTTTCCAACGGCGCAGGTCGTGGTAGCGCATGCCCTCCATCAGCAGTTCGATCGAACGCTCCCGGTGCAGCACCTTGCGCAGTTCGTCGCCGGTGGGAATGCCCCCGGCCAAGGCCCACGAATCCTTGAAATCGGGCAGCCCCGAGCGGCGGCGGACCAGATTCAGGTAATTGAGGCTCGCGTCGCTCAACGACCCGTTGTATTCGAAATCGGCCTCGGCATAGCTCAAATAGAGTTCCGCAAGGCGGATGTAAGGATAGGCGTACTTGCGGTAGGTCCACGACTTGGTGTCGTAGTTGAAGGCCGACTGGCGGTGAATCCACTTCTTGAGAATGTAGCCCGTACAGCTCTGGTACTCCTTCGAGGCGTCGAGCACGCTGCCCTGCATCTCGCCGGCGCGGCATTTGAGAATGAACTCCTCGCCGTTGATGGCGTACTTGCCGCGGTCGTAGCCCACCGACGCATAGAAGCGCGGCTCCTTGTAGACATGGAGGTTGGCAGTCTCCTTTTCGGCATTATAGGCATAGGGGTCGATATGCATGGTCTCGGGGTCTCGGTCCCACGGCAGACCGTTGTGCGTGTAGTACATCTCCACGCACTCGAACGTCGGAACGATGTTGATGCAGAAGCCGTCGGTACTGTACGGCAGCTTCAGGCGCGCGCCTCCGTAACGCTGCAAGTGCTTGATGCCGGTCTGGTCGCCCATCGCCCAAAGGTACTCGGTCGTGTTCCAGAGCGGTTCGACGAAGCAGTCGTGGTAGTTGATCTCGCCGCGCTCGGCAGCGGTTGCAGCCGCAGTCGCGTTCGGGCTTTCGTAGAGCCTGTGCCCGTTGTCCTCGGCCAGCGTGATCGCTTCCTGGCAGGCGTCGAGCGCCCACTTCCACTTTTCGGGATTGTAGGTCTGGCTCATCAGCGGCGTGCCGTCGTTGTTGCGGAAACGCGCGTAGAACTCCGTGTTGCCGTTGCAGAGCGGACTGGCGGCATAGAGCAGCAGCCGGGCCTTCATCGCCTTGGCCGCCACCGAGGTGGCGCGCCCCAGGTCGGCATCGGGACGCGTCGGATACCCGTGCAGCAAATCGGCCGCGCGGTCGTAGGTCTCGGCGATGAACGTCACGCATTCGTCGAACGGACTGCGGGCCACATAGACCTGCTCCTCGGGAAGCCCCATGTCCAGCTGCCCCCTGACGAGGATGACCGGGCCGTAGTGAGTCAGCAGCACCCAGTGGTAATAGGCGATCAGAAAATAGGCTTCGCCCTTGAACTCGTCGGCCACGGACGGCGAGATGCCCGGGACTGCGTCGATATTGTCGATCATGATGTAACAGTAGCGGATGCCCTTGTACATGTCGTAGTTCGTGCGCCCGGAGGGGGAAGAGGTCGTCGCGTCCCACAGACCGTAGTAGGTCTGGCTGGCGTTCTCCTCGTTGTAGAGCATGCTCTTGTAGGGGAAATAACGGGTCTGGCCGTTGGTGGCGGTGATAATGTCGTCGCCGGCGCAGAAGTCGGGCATGTAGCGGTAGGCCGCGATGTTGGGGGCGTAGGTGTAGAGCGTATTGAGGTACTTGCGGGCCTCCTTGGAGGTTTTGAAGATGTCTTCCTGCGTCGCCTGCCCCTCGGGAACCACGTCGAGGAAATCGCACGCGGCAAGCGCTCCGGCGCACGCAAACAGCAAAATGGATATGATTTTTTTCATGTCGCTCGAATTTTAGAAGTTATACTGAAGGCCGAGTTTCACCACGCGCTGCAACGGGTATTTCAAGCCGTTGCCGCTTCCCATTTCGGGGTCCCAGTATTTGAAGGGCGAAATGATGAACAGATTCGTGCCGGCCAGATAGGCGCGCAGGCTTTTGTACGTGAAACCCAGTTCGACGCTCTTCAGGCGCAGGTAGCTGCCGTTCTTGATCCAGAACGACGAGGTCTGCGTGTTGTTGGCGTTGTAGCGGTAATCCAGGCGCGGATAGGCGGCATTGGGATTGGGATCGGCTTCCGACCAGTGGTCGTCGGCAACGTACTGCGTCATGTTGAAGCCCGAATACTGATTGTCGCGGAACGGATGCATGTCGTACATGCGCAGCGAGACGCGCGCCGTGCCCTGAAAGAAGAACGAGAAGTCCCAGCGTTTGTAGTTGACCGAGGCGCCGAAGCCGTACATGATCTCGGGCACGGTGGGATAACCCAGCGACGTGCGGTCGTTGGCGTCGATCACGCCGTCGCCGTTCATGTCGCGGTATTTGATGTCGCCCGGCAGATAATCGGGCATGAAGGTCTGCCGGGGCGAGTTGTCGATCTCCTCCTGCGAGGCGAAAAGGCCGTCGGCGACCAGTCCGTAAACCGAATTGACGGGTTTGCCCAGCACGGAGTTGTATTTGTTGGGCAGGTATTTCGCCTCGTCGCGGGCCTTCACCTCGTTGTGCGCATAGGTGAACGTTCCGCGCACGGAGACCAGCAGGTCCTTGTTGAACGCCTTGTTGTATTCGAGCGAAACATCGACGCCGCGGTTCTCCACCTCACCCAGATTGCCGTAGGGCGTGACGCCCGAAAGGCCCATCGTCGAGGGCAGCGAACGCCGCTGCATGAAGATGCCGGTACGATTTTCCTTGTAGACGTCGACGTTCAGCGTCAGGGCGTCGAACAGTCCCAGTTCAAGTCCTACGTTAAGTTTGGTGCTCTCCTCCCACGTGGCCAGGGGATTGCCCACGGTCTTGATCTCGTGTCCGGTCTGCTTGACGAAGTTGGGCGAAAACCACACGTAGAGCGCCTTGTTCATGTTGACCGTCGTGAGATAGGGGAAACGGACGATGTTGTTGCTGCTGTCGGCCAGATAGTCGTTGCCCGAAAGACCGTACGAAGCACGGATTTTCAGCAGGTTCACCTTGCTGCGGATACCTTCCCAGAACGGTTCGCCCGACACGACCCACGCTCCGGCGATCGAGGGAAAAAACCCGAAACGACGAGCCGTTGTAGCCGAAGTTGAACTCCATCAGGTAGCGGTTGTCATACCCATAGGTAAAACGTCCGGCAAGACCCTGCTCGCGGTAAGGGAGCACCTTGTACTCATCATTGGTGGGCTGATTGTCGACCTTCTCCTTCTGGTGGTAGACGAACAGGGCGTTGACGTCGTGTTTGCCGAACGTGCGCGAATATTCGATCTGCCCCTGCAACGAAATCTCACGGTAACCGTTCCGCCCCGTGGAGGTTCCCAGATAGGACGATCCGGGCGTGCCGATGCTTTGCAGGTTGTAGTCGAAAGTCCCGTCGCCGTTGTCGGTATAGTCGGTCATTTCGTAATAATAGGGAGAAAAAGAACGGTAAGTCGCCGCATAGGTCTTGTTGTAGAACGAGACCATGCCCCGGACCTTCAGTCCCTTGGTGACGAAATCGAGGTCCTGGTCCACCGAGAAGGTCGTGGTGATATACTGCGTATGGCGCTGTCCGTATCCGCGGCTCAACAGGGCATAAGGATTGATGTCCGTAGAACCACCGTCCCACGAAGGGGCATTTCCGAAAATCGGATCGTCGAGATCCTCCACGGAGCCTTTGGGATAGATGGCCGGGAAAGCGACCGGATTGGCGCGCATCGTATAGTAGAACAGGTCTTTCACCTCTTCGACGGGACGGTGCCAGAAAAGCAGCTGCGTGTTCATCTTCAGACTCACGCGGGTCGTTCGGGTGAGCTGCGCGCCGACGTTGGCCTGGAAAAGGTATTTCTGCGAATTGATGTTGGTGTTGAATTTCGACTCCGCGGGCTTCTTCAGGATACCGTTTTCGTTGAAGATCGAAGCATTGAGGAAATAGTCGACCACCTTGCCGCCGCCCCGCACATTGAGATTCATGTTCTCGTTGACCGTAAAATCCTTGAAAAGCATCGAATACCAGTCATTGTCGGGATAGACGTAGGGATTGAGCCGGTTGCGGGTGCCCGTGATCTTCTCGTCCGAAAAGTGCTGCACATAAGTTTCGCCCGCCGGGGTGCGGGTGCGCAGCGCCTCGTTGTAGTTCTCCATGTAAGTCACGCCGTCGGCGATGTCCTGCACGCGCGTCGGCATCGAAATGCCCGACTCGAGACGAACGTTGATCGCCATCTTCTCCGACTGGCGGCCGTTTTTGGTGGTAATGATCATTACGCCGTTGGCGCCGCGCGAACCGTAGAGCGCCGTGGCCGTGGCGTCGCGCAGGATCGAAAACGACTCGATCGCCTCGGGCGGAATGTTGTTGAGCATCTCCGAGACGATCTCCACGCCGTCGAGAATCAGCAGCGGCGATTTGTTAGCCCCGAAGGTCGAGATGCCGCGAATCCAGAAATTCGCACCGTCGGCGCCGGGTTCACCCGACGACTGGGTCGAGATGACGCCGGCGATCTTGCCCGCGAACGAGGTCGAGAGGTTGCTCGACGTCACCTTGAGCGTACTGGGACGCACAACCTGCACGGCTCCCACCAAACTCTCCTTCTTCTGCGTGCCGAAGGCCACGACCACCACGTCGTCCATGACGTTCGACGCCTCGATCAGCGTCACGAGCTTGAACAGTTCGACATCGGCGACGGCGATCTTCTTGGTGTCGTAGCCCAGAAAAGCGAAGGTGACGTGTTTCGTTCCCGCCGGCACCTTGAGAGTGTAGTTGCCGTTGATGTCCGAGGTGGCGCCGATGGTCGTCCCCTCGACATAGACCGAAACACCGACGATGGGCTTGTTGTCGGCCGAAGAGATCACCGTCCCCTGCAGGACGATTTCCCTACCGGAATCCGCAGCCGGGAGGGGGGGGGCGACGGCGGCGTTTTTCCGGGCGGGCGCTTTCGAGATGATCACCTGGTTTTCGCGCACCCGTCCGGTCAGCTCCGTTCCCTTGAGGACCGCGGACAGCAGTTCGTCGATGGTCGCAGACCTGACCGAAACCGAAACCCGGCGGTCGAGCAGCGGCCGCACGTCGTCGGTGTAAATGAAGGCGTAGCGGCTGGTCCGCTCGACCTCGGCAAAGACGCTCGACAGCGTTGCGTCCTTCATCTTCACGGTCAGCGACGATTTGGCCCCGGCGTCCTGCCGGGAGGCCCGGACGGGCTGGAGATTCACCGGAAGCAACAGCATCGCCGCCGCAAGAATCCGCAGCATACGGCATGTCGAGCCACTCCTCACAAAGAAAAGTTTCTTCATAAGTAACAGTATTAAGGTTAGTATTTAAACTGGAATTGGTTGTCAGCGATATACGGCGTCGGCGCAATCGTCGGGGGCAGGCCTCACCGCCACCGAGCCGTCGGGCCCCCGGACGTAGGCGATCCGGAAAATGTCGGAGAGCACGTCGAGCGTGCCGTCCAGGTCGTCGAACAGGATCAGCTTGCCGGTACACTTCCGGCTCCCGATCTCCCCGGAGCAGGTTATTTCGATCTTGTAGAACGCAGCCACCTTTTGCAGGACTTCGAACAGCGTGTTCGAGGTGAAGAACAACAGTCCGTCCTTCCAACTGATGTATTTATAGGGATCGACCTCGTAGACCGAATAGCTGCCGTCCTTCATCGAGAAGCGTTCCGAAGGATTCAGCGTCACCGATTCGCCGTTGGCCACGTCGATGGCCACGGAGCCTTCGACCAGCACCACGGCCCGGGGCGCGGTCGTCACGTCGAACGACGTGCCCAGCACGCGGGTCGCAAAATGGTCGGTGTGCACGATGAAGGGACGGTTCGCATCCTTCGCCACCTCGAAATAGGCTTCGCCCTCGACGAAGACGTCGCGCGTGTCCCCGAACGCCGACGGGAAACGGAGCACCGACGCCGAATTGATCCACACCCGCGTCCCGTCGGAGAGTTGCAGATGTGCGCGCTTGCCCTTGGGGACCACCAGTTCGCTCGTATGCACGCGCACCTCCTGCCGGGGCGTCCTGCGATCGGTCTCCGCCCCTTCGTTCTCCTTGCCGTCGATCAGGATTTCGCCCTTGGGCGTAAGGCTGATACGGGCGATGTCGTCATACACCTCGCGGCTGCCTTCGCGGGTCACGAGCGTGATGTTCTCATAGGCCTCGGCCGAAGGCAGTCCGGAACCCGTGAAATCCGCACTCCAGAACAGGG
>OCQA01002248.1_pt1 | contig 10709 bp, 11 predicted proteins | sample 1538571 | NCBI WGS metagenome assembly OCQA01 (sample SAMN04571708, study PRJEB22368) | human gut metagenome | biome: human gut; material: stool | host: Homo sapiens | place: Luxembourg | collected 2012-09-28 | reverse complement strand
TCGTATCAAAAGGAGACAAGAACCCCATATCCGATAAAACGAACAAAGATGAAGCCATACGTATATCGGCTTTATTAAAAACAATTTATACAATAAACAAAAATAATTTCAACCCTCAAACCGTAGGGGTAATCGTTCCTTATCGCAATCAGATCGCTCTGATACGAAAAGAAATAAAACAACTAAATATCCCAGCATTGTCGGATATCACGATCGACACAGTAGAACGGTATCAAGGCAGCGAACGAGATTTTATTATTTACGGATTTACCGTACAAAAAATTTACCAGCTCGAATTTCTCACCGGAAATGTATTCAAAGATAATGGTCAGACTATAGACAGGAAGTTGAATGTCGTATTGACCCGTGCCCGTAAACAGCTGTTCTTGATAGGCAATCCGCAAATACTCTCATACAATATCATTTTTCAGAAACTCATTAAGTTTATCGACAACAGACAAGGGGTATGCGACATACCTACCGAATATTTCATACAAGGCAAATTCTCTTGCTCTCCAACAGATAAAACATCTGTGCCCGATTCAAGACAAAAACTTAACGTTTAAGAAGCAAAAAATCAAAACATTTTTTTTCATATTTTGTTATTATTGTATCGTCATTAACAACACAGAATATGATAAAGAAAATAACCTGTCTTATTGGCATCAGTTTTTATTTTATAACCGTTTTTTCCGAAACGAATCAAGTCTCACAAATCATTTCCCGTTTAAACCAAATAGAACATTACCGGGGAGAAGCCTTATTCCGCGTTACATTACCGATGACCGATGAAGAGGTAGAATACAAACTCTCTCTTCAATATCAGAAAAACCCGGCAGATACCTTATACGGATATTCTTATTTCATAGATCTCACATCAGAAAGCAATCCGGCAATAAACGGAGATTTCATCTATTACGACTCCGGAAACTATTACAATTTCAGCAATCACAGATTGCGAGAATATCATGCGGAAGAAGATCCTGCACCTTTCTATGATAAAATGAACAATAAAAGCGAATTGCCGGGAATACATCGTTCAGGATTATTTATAGAAGAATTTCCTATGGAAATAGCATCTCGATTGCAAAAAAGTCTCAACAATCCGGAAAACCGCCTTCAAACATACTCCGATACATTGATAAATAATCGTAAATGCAATGCTTTGTATATAGACGAGTATATCAACGGGGAAACAATTCGATCATCGGTCTACATATTCGATTCTGAGTCTGGCACTCCGATATTTAAGGAAATAGAAAATAATCCCGGACATTTAGGATCTCAAACAGTCACCGTCAAATACATATCATCAGATATAAAAACACCTTTTCCGAACAATTTTTTTTCAGAAGAGAATTTCATAAAACAGAAAGGCAATATTATCGCACCGTTCCGAAGCAACTATTTTAAAGCCCAAAACCTGGCAGGTAAAACTGCTCCCAACTTTTCGCTCCCACTACTGAATAATGAGAAAAGATTCGATTTGTCGGAATATGAAGACCGAACTCTGATACTTGCATTTGTCGATACTACAAGTAGTTTCTGCAAAAAGACATTGGATTGCGCAAAATATTTCTCTGATAATAAAAGCCTCCTATGGATTACTTTATTATCTGAAAAAAATTCGGATGATCTGATAAAATATCAAGAAGAAAACGTACTGCCCGGAATCGTTATCTGTGATGCTCAAAATATAGCAGCCCAATACGGTATAGCAAACTATCCTACTCTATTCGTCATCTCTCCCGAAAAAAGAATTATTGGGGTACAAATAGGATATGATCCCGATATGGTCCAAAATTTACAACAAATATTAGAAACAAATATAAAAGATTAAACGGAATATTTCTTTTATTTGTTATTTCAAAATAAACAATAGTATAATCACAATTTAAAATTAAAAATTATGGCTCAAATAAAATTTAAAGGGAATCCCGTTTCTACCAACGGAGAATTACCCAAAGTAGGAAGTAAAGCACCTTGCTTCAGTTTGGTAAAATCAGATTTAAGTGAATTAAGTTGTTGCGACCTGAAAGGGAAACGACTGGTTCTTAATATTTTCCCAAGTCTGGATACGAGCGTCTGTGCAACATCGGTTCGCAAATTCAATAAACTTGCAGCCGATATGGATAATACGCTTGTAATAGCAATATCTAAAGACCTGCCTTTTGCTCAAAGCCGGTTCTGCACGACAGAAGGGATAGAAAACGTGATCCCGGCTTCGGCATTCAGAGCCTCGGATTTTTCTCAACAATATGGTATAGAAATGGTAGACGGACCGTTAGCCGGACTATTAGCCCGGGCGGTAGTAGTAATAGACGAAAACTTCAATGTCATATACGAAGAACTCGCTCCGGAAATTACTCAAGAACCGAATTATGATGCTGTCATAGCAGCTCTAAAAAATAAAAAGTCCGGGAAATAACAATAACGCTTTTTGAGAGCTAAAATAACGGATATAATAAAATCTCCTTATTGCAGTTTTTAACAGGAACTCAATAAGGAGATTTTATTTTTCAAGTCTGTTTAAATTTTCCGATAAGAAAAAAACAATTCAGGATCACGCCGAGATGAAAAATTCTTAAACAGATAATCGGTAAACGGTGTTTCAAACACTCTTGCCTGATTAGGACATTCCTTAACACAAGCACAACACTTGATACACGACTCCGGATCACTTACAATTTCATCTTGCAATTCAATAGACTGTGTAGGGCATATTTCGATACAATATCCGCATTGTGTGCAAAGTTCTGAAATCGTAACCGGAGTTTGAGGTGTTTTATTTCCTTTTACCTTATATGGGAAATTTCCCTTTACTTGTAAATCAATAAACTCCCCCGACCAATCATTTAAAAAAGCTGCTGTTTTCGAACCGAATGCAAAAGCCGTATCTATATCCGCTTTATCCGGGCGTCCTTCAGCAACCGGACGATCCGGACGGCTGTACGAATGTTCTCCGATAAATGCTCCTCCCGACACCGGAATGAAACCTTGCTCTTTTGCAATATCCCGTAACTCTATCAATGCATCTTCATAATCTCTATTTCCGTAAACAACGGCAACCACGGCCGGAATATTATTACCTCGTATCGAACGCAAGCGTTCTACAGCCGTTTCGGCAACTCGCCCTCCATATACAGGAACAGAAATGACAGCAACGCCCTCCTCTATTAAAATATTCTTTACAGGTTTCTCATACGTAATATCCAACTCTTTATGTTCACAAGTACCCATTCCCTCGGCAATAGCATCTGCAATTCTCAAAGATGTATGTGTCGGAGAGAAAAAAATAGTATGTACGACCGATATTTTCATAAGCTATATATTTCTTTTATTTTCTGATTAATACCAAATTGTGGCGATCAATTTACGAGGGCCTCCATAATCTCTGAACTCACACAGATATATTCCTTGCCATATTCCTAAAGCCAACTTTTTATTGCGAATAGGAACGGTCAGTGACACCCCTATCACAGAAGATTTCAAATGAGCGGGCATATCGTCGCTTCCTTCCAATACATGCGTATAATAGGACTGATTCTCCGGAATTAAATGATTGAACGATCGCTCAAAATCTGTACGAACCGAAGGATCGGCATTCTCATTTATAGTCAATCCTGCAGAAGTATGCTGTATGAACAAATTCAACAGCCCTTCTTCCGGCAATTCCGGAAGTTCCTTTTCTACCAATGAAGTAATCAGATGAAAACCTCGTCTGAAAGCAGGAAGACAAAAAGAATTTTGCTTTACCATAACATAATATATTAATTATTTCGTTCCAGCTCACGCAAGTTATCGATTCTTTTCTTTTCCAAGAAATCGTATATTCCTCCTAAGTGTTCTATAACTCGCTTATTCCCGAATTCATATACTTTATCCACCAAACCATTTAAAAAATCACGGTCATGAGAAACGACAATCAATGTGCCGTCAAATTCTTTAAGAGCTGTTTTAAGAATATCTTTTGTTTTTAAATCCAAATGATTCGTCGGCTCGTCTAAGATCAACAGATTCACAGATTCTAACAATAACTTAATCATTGCCAAACGGGTACGCTCACCGCCGGAAAGCACTTTTACCTTTTTGGCAGAATTCTCACCGCCGAACATAAATGCACCCAATATATCTTTTATCTTTGTTCGTATATCCCCTTTGGCAACATCATCTATCGTTTGAAAAACTGTGAGTTCCTCATCCAATAGAGAAGCTTGATTTTGGGCAAAATAACCGATCATTACATTATGCCCGAGAGTTAGTGTTCCATCAAACTTCGTCTCTCCCATTATACATTTGACCAAAGTCGATTTCCCTTCACCGTTTTTCCCGACAAATGCAACTTTCTCTCCCCTTTCGATAGTCAACGTAGCTTTCGAAAATACGGTATGGTTACCGTATGATTTCGAAACATCCTCTATAATTACCGGATAATTACCCGAACGGGGAGAAGGAGGGAAACGTAATTTCAGAGCAGAGGTATCTTCTTCATCGACTTCGACCAGTTCGAGTTTTTCTAACATCTTCACACGAGATTGCACTTGCAAAGTTTTGGAATAAGTCCCTTTGAAACGTTCGATAAACTCTTTTGTTTCAGCAATCATTTTTTGCTGATCTTCATAAGCTTTCTGCTGTTGTTCTCGCCGTTCTTTCCGCAACTCGAGATATTTCGAATAATTTACCTTATAATCATAAATACGCCCCATAGTTACTTCTATTGTCCGAGTAGTAATGTTATCTACAAAAGCCCGGTCGTGAGATATTACGATTACTGCTTTCGCATTCGAAACAAGAAAATTCTCCAACCATTGTATCGACTCGATATCCAAATGATTGGTAGGCTCGTCGAGCAACAGAATGTCCGGACGCTTCAGCAACAACTTAGCTAACTCGATACGCATGCGCCAACCTCCGCTGAACTCAGAAGTGGATTTGGAAAAATCGGATCGATTAAAACCTAATCCCAACAATACTTTTTCAACATCTTCTTCATAATTGGTCGCATCTACCGAATAAAATTTTTCACTCAATAAAGAAACATCTTCTATCAGCTTATAATACTCCTCAGACTCATAATCGGTACGAGTAGCCAATTCATTATTAAGTCGCTCTATCTCTTTTTCCATCTCAAAAAGATGAGAAAAGGCCTGCGATGTCTCTTCAAATACAGTTCGCTTGTTATCAGTCATCAAATGCTGGGGAAGATATGCAATTACCGTATCTTTAGGTACTGAAATACTTCCACGGGAAGGTGTCCTCACCCCTGCCAGAATTTTCAACAAAGTGGACTTTCCCGCACCATTTTTTCCCATTAAAGCAATGCGATCTTTTTCATTAACTACAAACGAGACATCTTGAAAAAGTGTCGTGCCTCCAAATTCTACGGTCAGCCCGTCAACAGAAATCATATATTTATTGTTATATTAAAATGCAAAGATACTATAACTCTTTAAATAAAAAGATCGAAAATTCCTTGCTTTCGGATTAAAATACAAAAAGCGAATGTCGATATTCAACCTCACGAAATAAAAAAATTAATTAAAACCAATACAGTAAAGCCCAAATTATTTCGTACTATAAAGAAAATATCTATCTTTGCCAGTGTTTTAGTAGCATATTTCAAGATAAATATATAAACAGATAACAAAATGAAAAAAATAAGAGCAGCTATCGTAGGATACGGTAATATCGGGAAATACGTTTTGGAAGCTTTACAAGCTGCACCAGACTTTGAAATAGCAGGTATCGTTCGCCGAGATGCAAACAACGTTCCGGACGAACTAAGAGAATATCCTGTTGTCGAAGGCATAGAAAACCTTCAAGACGTTGCAGTCGCAATTCTGTGTACTCCAACCCGTAAAGTCGAAGATTTTGCAATCAAAGCTTTATCCTTAGGTATCAATACTGTAGACAGTTTCGACATTCATACACAATCGCAGATTTACGCAGCCGACTCGACGCTATCGCCAAAAAACATAACTCCGTATCGATTACAGCAGCAGGATGGGATCCGGGCAGTGACTCGATCGTCCGTGCTTTAATGGAAGCTTGTGCTCCTAAAGGCATCACTTATACAAACTTTGGCCCCGGAATGAGCATGGGACACACTGTTGCCGTAAAAGCCGTAGAAGGCGTAAAAGCCGCATTATCTATGACAATTCCTCTCGGAACAGGAATCCACCGACGAATGGTATATATCGAATTGAAAGACGGTTACAAATTCGAAGAAGTTGCTAAAGCTATCAAAAACGATGCCTATTTTATAAATGACGAAACGCACGTCATGCAAGTAGAAGACGTCAATGCACTTCTCGATATGGGACATGGAGTACACATGACCCGTAAAGGTGTATCGGGAACTACCCAAAACCAGCTTTTCGAATTCAATATGAAAATCAATAATCCGGCTTTGACCGCACAAAATCTGGTCGGTGTAGCCCGAGCTTCATTACTTCAACAACCGGGATGCTATACTATGATCGAAATACCTGTTATCGATATGCTTTACGGTGACAGAGAAACTTTGATCAAACATCTTGTGTAAGAAATAAGGAAATATCATCAAGTCATCTTTGCTTTTTTCAAATCTGACTTGTATAAATTTATACGGGTACTAAAATATAAATTCTTACGAAAATATTCTTACCTTTGTGCCTTGTCAATAAAATAGATATTGACAAGGCTTTTTTTACAAAATCAAACACAAACGATCAGATGTTAGATGTTGTCACTTGGACTGTCGATCCGGCAATCTTTACTATTTTTACAAGAGAAATACGTTGGTACGGATTATTTTTTGCCATCGGTTTTCTGTTAGGATACCAAATCGAAGATAAAATATTCAAGCATGACAATGCCCCTGCCGGATGGTGCGATAAAATCTTTATCTATGTAGTCATCGCGACAGTCATAGGTTCACGGCTCGGACATTGCCTTTTCTACGGATGGGAATATTACTCAGCCCATCCATTAGATATTTTTAAAATATGGGAAGGCGGACTTGCCAGTCATGGCGGTGCAATCGGTATCATTATAGCTTTATTGATCTATTCCAAGCGAGTAACTCATCGCAATCCGTTATGGGCATTCGACCGTCTCGTAATTCCGGTTGCCCTTGTCGGTGCGCTTATACGTACGGGAAATCTGATGAATCATGAAATCTTTGGTCACCCGACCGATCTGCCGTGGGGATTCCGGTTTATTGAAAACCTTCATCAATGGCACTATTTAGGTGCAGAACCGATTTTCACTGCTCCATCCCACCCTACTCAAATATATGAAGCAATATGTTATATTATTGTCTTTATTTTATTGATGTATATGTATTGGAAACGGAATGCGGGAGACCGTCCGGGACTTATCTTCGGAGTGTTTTTAATCGGAATTTTCCTGTCCAGATTCTGTATCGAGTTTTTGAAAAACAATCAAGAAGATTTTGAAGAAAATATGATACTCAATATGGGACAGTTATTGAGCATTCCATTTGTTTTAGCCGGTATCTATTTGGCTATCAGAGCTATGAAACAACCAATTGTTTCCGGCCGTATTGAAAATATTAAGCCTAAACAGAAATAGAATATGAACAATTTTTTCAAGAAATACGATAAGCCTTTGTTTATCGTATTATTTTTAGTGTGTCTTTTACCACAGGTCACTCCTGCAATCGCATTATTTATAGGATTAGCGTTCGCTTTGACATTAGGACAACCCTATCCCAAATTCAGCAAAAAAACATCTAAATATTTATTACAGTTTTCGGTTGTCGGGTTAGGTTTCGGGATGAACCTTCATGAGTCATTACAGGCAGGGAAAGAAGGCATGATTTTTACTATCGTTTCGGTAGCATCGGTTATGATCATCGGATTTTTGATCGGAAAATGGTTGCACGTAAATAAGAAAACCTCTTATTTAATTTCTTCCGGAACTGCAATATGCGGAGGTAGTGCCATCGCTGCAGTAGCTCCGGTGCTTCGTGCAGATGACAATCAAATGTCGGTGTCTTTAGGAACAATATTTATCCTCAATGCTATCGCCCTTTTTATTTTTCCTCCGATAGGACACTTGTTAAACATGACTCAAGAACAATTCGGACTTTGGGCGGCAATAGCCATACATGATACGAGTTCTGTTGTCGGTGCAGGAGCAGCATACGGGCAAAAAGCCCTTGAAGTCGCCACTATGGTAAAGCTTACCCGAGCTCTCTGGATAATACCGTTAGCATTTGTTACGACTTTTATTTTCAAAGAAAAATCGAATAAGGTATCTATTCCTTGGTTTATTCTCTTTTTCGTATTAGCCATGATCGCTAATACTTATCTGTCCATTCCCGAGAATATCAGCGGCAGTATAGTATGGGCAGCCAAGAAAGGTCTGACTGTCACACTATTTCTTATCGGAGCGGGATTGTCTCGTCAAGTATTAAAACATGTAGGTATAAAACCACTTGTGCAGGGAGTTATGTTGTGGATATTTATAGGGCTGATGAGTCTTACCGTCGTATTATATATTTAGATTCTGTCGCTAATTCAACATTAAAGACATACATGGAACGGGGCAAGATTTATTAGAAAATATTCTCTCAACAAGTTTTGCCGGTGAAAATATAAAACCGACATTGTCGCATTGAAAGGGCTTTTTCTTACAAAAGCCCTTTTCTAATATATAAGTTGCCGTGTTCGAAGGTATCTGTTCATCCCTAAGAGAAATAGTCATATCAATTTCCGGATATGCCGCGGCATAATACTGCAAAATCATAGAAGCGTCGATAATCCTCATCATACCGAAAGGAGTCCCTTCTTCATGCGAAACCGGAATGATCGAAACAATTTCATGTCGGGGATAGAGAGATTCTATTTCGAAAAGCAGCTTTTTTTTCATTTCATCATTATCATACATCCACTCTTTTATCCAAACCTTTCCGGAATCCGGAACGACTAAGGCCAATCCTCCTATATGCCCTCTATCTCCGGAAACCGCAAATACTTTTCCACCCGCAAGATATAAATCTGCAAGAATAATCTGGAAATCTTGAAAAGAATGTTGAATACAACACGGTCTTTTTTCCATAGAAATCATAAAATAAGCATATAGTTCTTCTTCAGAATAACTATGAGACAAAGGGTATTTTTTGATAGGGGTAACTTCATAATTCTTCATACAAGAATAGAAAACCGTCCCGTAACCGAGTCTTCTATAAAAATCGAAAAGCCATGATTCTGCCGGAATCAGTGTAGAGAAATGAATATCTCTCGATCTCATTACTCTAAAAGCTTCTGTCAACAAATCTTTCATCAGTCCCCGCCCTCTTGCTTCCGGCCAAGTCGAAGCTCCGGAAATATAAGAGATACGAAGTTCTCTCCCCCAACAAGTCATCGAATAGGGCAACATCTGTAAAGCCGACAGTACTTTCCCGTTTTCAATATGCACAAGAGTGTTTTCTTCTGTGTACTTCGTAGAAAAGTAGAGCCGGACAAACGCTTCAGAATCATTGAAACATTCTTGCCATAAATCGACGACTTGCTGTTTATCAATCATAAAAAATTATTTTTATACATGATGAAGAATTGCAACATTTTTCTCTAATAAGATAGTCGGATGATAAGATAATTTGGCTTTTCTCAATCCGGGAATACCTAAATCTTCTTCTCGGTTAATATAAATATATTGTTCTGGAATATGTTGAGCAAATTCTTGATTAATCACGGCATAAGCTCCTTCAATATCCGTATCGGCTTTTTCAACATGTACCCCGAAAGTATCATGGGTTATAGGCGCACCAAAAGTGAATGCCACGATCTCACCTCCTACCCAAATAGCTCCTCCCATAATACCTAGTTCTTCGAAATGTTGCAGTGCATAAGTCATTGAACGGCGCTCATTCAACAAATCTTCATTATCTGAACAATTATTCTCTTTACACCACTTTGTTTCCAATTCGAGGCACTGCGGAATTATATCCAATGTAAGAGGGGTATAACGATAATTATCGTACTCTTGCCGGAATCGATTAATATGATTTCTTTTCGGCTGATATTTCTTACCGACTAAATACGCTAAATCGGAACGTAAATAGATATAATCGAAATAATCTCGTTCAGGGATAAAACGAAACTTGCCAGGGAGAATTTTTTCAAGCTGATTTTTAGCTTCCGGAGTTATTCCCAACAAACAAAGTGTATGTCCCATAGAACGGGCGTCATCGTCTAATAAATTTATCATTTTTTCCAACGATCCGTTCCCCAACGGTATCATATATGCAGGACGGCGATCTTCTATATAAAAGCGTATCAACAACGTGTCGTCAATAATGGCATACTCGCTATCATACAAAAAACGCCAACTGCACATATTAGCAAAAGAAAAATCACAATTCCGGGAATTACTGGATAACGTATATGTTGTTATTTCTTTCTTATCGGACAAAGTAATCGGTTTAAAAGGTATCATCTGTTTCTCTTTACTTATTATTCATACGTTTTTTTAATAACACGAATTTATGATGAATTGTTGAATCGCAACAAAAGCCCGTTCAAATTTTATAGAAAATTATTAACGAGCCACCCGATTCCAAATGATGCACAATGCCTCTCATCTCCTCTCTATCATGTTAAAATACGATTAAATAATTTGGAATCTTTTGAAAACCAATTTTATCCTATCCCTAATAAAATAGATCGAACAGCCTTTTTTAATCAACATAAAAAAGATCT
>OCQA01002234.1_pt1 | contig 10768 bp, 10 predicted proteins | sample 1538571 | NCBI WGS metagenome assembly OCQA01 (sample SAMN04571708, study PRJEB22368) | human gut metagenome | biome: human gut; material: stool | host: Homo sapiens | place: Luxembourg | collected 2012-09-28 | reverse complement strand
CTGGGCCGGCTTCTTCCACGGTGGTAAGCACCTGTGCCGCGCACCGGGGCCCCAGCAACACCGTTCCGATTACCAATACCGCAGCCATCCCCCGCCGCCAAAAGCCATATCCCCGCTGCTTTTGTTTTTCCATCCGTCCGTTCACCCTCTCCGGTCCCATTTTTCTATGCCCGGCGCTGCCGCAGCTGCCTCACCGCTTTTACAGCCAGTTCCCCAGCCAATGGCAGCAGCGCTTTGGCGCAGTCCGTCAGCAGTACCGCTACATCACGCAGTGCGCCCCGCGCCTTATCGGCCTTTTGCAGGGCGGCATTTTCTTCCCTCAGGACCTGCACCTGCTCCTTCAGCGCCGCTATTTCACGGTCCTTTTCGCACCCCTCGCGGCGCATCGCCTGCACAATGGCATCCAGCTTCTCCTCATTCTGCCGCCTTTCCTGCTCCATCTTGGCAGTCAGTTCTTCGCTCATTTTGGCAATGTATTCACATACATCCTGCTTCTTAAAACCCCACAAACCGGTTTTTAGATTGTTCAGTTCCATGGCTTTCCCCTCTTCTATCAATTGTAATTTATCGTTTTTCGCTTCATGCTGCCCCATTGCAGTCTGCTCTTGCGGTAGCCAAAAAATGCCGTTGCCCGCACCCATGTTAAAACAAACCGCAGGCAGGTGATCTCAAAAAAGCACAGCAGCACCGCCTTCATCATATCGGCAAAGGACACCCTCAAATCCGCGGTATACATTCGCGCAAAGAAGGCCGTAAGGGAAAGCACCACCCCAAACAGCACATAGATGAGGAACAGCAGCACCATAAACCGCACATTGATCAATCCGCTGAACCATGCCAATACCATGGTAGCAACGCCAAAGATCTCTATAACCGGCGAAAGCAGTTCATACACCAAAAAGTAAAAATAGGAGATGAAGCTCACCGCGCCAAATTGCGGGTTAAACAGGATTCCGCGGTGCTTCATCATACTTTGGAACAGCCCCAGGTGCCAGCGCCTGCGCTGCTTTTTCAGGTCGCTCAGCCGCTCCGGTGCCTGTGTCCAGCATATGGCATCGGTGGCATAGCGGATACAGTAATCCATACGGTTCACCGTGCAGTATTCGTGCAGTTTTACCACCAGTTCCATATCCTCTCCCAGCGTGGAGACATTGTACCCCCCTGCCGCAATGACAACATCCTTCCTGAACAGTCCAAAGGCACCGGAAATAATCAGTGAGCCATTGAATTGATCGAATAGAATGCGGGAAGCCAAAAAGGAACGGTCATACTCCAACACCTGCATACACGCCAACAAATTCCGGGGCAGACGGTATTTTTTTACCCGTCCATGCTCCAGCTCCACATCATTGGCAATGCGCACCAGCCCTCCTACCGCCACCACATGGCGGTCCTCCAGCATTGGCTGGACTATCTTTTTCAGGGAATCCGCCTGCAGCACCGAGTCGGCATCCATGCAGATGAAGTATGGAAAATTGGCCGCGTTGATTCCCATGTTCAGCGCATCAGCCTTGCCACCGTTTTTCTTGCGAATGACGGTAACCGGAACTTTCTGTGTCCTTGTTTCATAAATAAATTCTTCCGGCTGGCATGGCACCTGCCGCCGAATGGGCCGGTGCACTGCATGCATATTAAAGGCCTCGATCAGCGTTTGGGAGGTGTCGTCCTCGGAGCCATCATCCACTACTATGACCTCATAGGCCTGGTATTCCAGGTCCAGCAGCGAATGGACCGTAGCCACCACCGTTACCGCCTCATTCCATGCCGGTACAATAATCGAAATGGGCATATGATAGTCATTGGGTAGGTAGTTCTGCAGCCGCCGCTGGCGGTGCTGCCGGTACAATTGGATGGAGCCCACCACTACCGATAAAAACAGGAAGGTGGAGTACCCGATCAGATAAACGATGAAAAAGATGCCGACCACATCCAAAAAGCCATCAATCAACTGGTACATTCCTGCTCCGCCTCCTTTTGGGTCAGATTTCTGATGTCAAAGCGATAGCGCAGAATCTCGGTGGCATAGCGGTCATGCCCCTCCATTACATCAATGAGATCCAAATAGGTCAACCCCATCCGCTCCAGGCTTTTGGAAGCATTGAACCGGATATACCAGTTGCGGCTGTACAGGTTGCGCTTCAGCCGCTCAATGGTCTCGCCACCGGGGTAACCACACAGTGCCGTGGAGGCGATGGCCGCATATTCCCAACGGGCATCATTGCGGCATTCCGCCAGGTCCAGCAGTGTATCATAGGCTGGCCCGTAAGGGTAGCGCCCCAGGTAACGGATACAGGCGTAGCGCACTTCATCATCGGTCGCTGTGTTCTGCAGCAGCGCCAGTGCAAAGGCGCAGTGCTCCCCGGAATCCAGCCGCAGGAAGTTCATCATCGCCGCCTGCATCTCCGGGCTGAAATCCGCGAAGCTTTTCTCTATACAGCGTCCCAGCGCCTCATGGTCGCCGGTAAATTCCAACAATCCGTCGGCCAGCAGCTTTTCGTGGAAAAAGCTCTCGCCGCCATCCAATATCTTCAGAGCCTTCATGATGCAGTCGCAGTCTCCTGTGGTATATAGGGCCTGCATAGCATTCTCCCGGCAATAGATACTGGACTCCCTCAGCAGCGTATACATTGCATCCACCACGCCGGAAAAGGGCCGGTTCTCGATCAGACGGTACTTTTTGATGATATAGGGGAAGTACGCCGCCTCAATCCGGTCCTTCCGCCCATAGCGGATCGTCAAATACACAATTACCCCTCCCAGCTGAGAAAGGTATTCCGTCGCCTGCCGCGGTTCCTCCCGGTACAGGTCCTCCAGCATCTTATCAAAGGCGATCATATTCCCGGTGCGGGTCAACTGCCGGCTCAAGTATTTTTTGTGCCGTCTCTCAACCTGCTGTCCTGTGTTGATGCGTTCTATCTGCTGCAGAATGTGCTGCCGAAATCGGGCGCTGGCCCGCACCGTTCTGCGGTCCCTGCGCTTTAACACGATGGCGGTAATGATGTTGAATACGATCATCCCGCTGCAAATAAACAAATATACATACAGCAGTGTCTCTATCCTCACTGCTATCGCCTCCTTCCCGCATCATCCGTTCCACAGCTCCTGCATCATGTAATAAGATGCCTTCAGTCGTTCATGATAGGTCACCCGGTTTCCCCAGCCTGTAAGTGTCAACGGCGAAAGCTCGCACCGGCTCTCCTGTTCTGCCATCATTACCCCCAGGTACATTTCATCTATATTGATATGCTCAATGCCGTAATTGCCGTTGTAATAGTCGTCCAGTATCTGCATTTTAGAGGGATCAGCAAAATTGAGCAGCTGCCACGGCAGCCGCAGCTCTATGCAGCCCTCCCTGGTCATAAAGTCCGCCAGCGAATCATACGCGGCACTGGCCGGGTCACCGCAGCCATATCGCAGCCGCCCGGTCTCAAAGGTCGCTCCGCCGTATTTTGCAATGATGGCCTCAGTCATCACCTCGCCCTCATTAAAAATCTCCAGAATCATATCGATATTGGTAAAGCCAGGTGCGTGCGGGTCGGGCAGGTTATCCCGCAGGTAGGTATCATAGCCCCAAACATTCTGCGAGTAGGTACTGCGCAGCACTTCATAGGGTTCCTGCACCATCACCCGGCTGTTTTCCCGGCCATCCAGCACCACCAGAAAATCCACCCCACGGTCGAATTTCAGCCCAAAGTTCTGGCAATAGCTCGTCCCAGTCTTTGGGGTGGTATCTATGGGCAGATATAAGGTTTCCCCCTCCGGATTCCATCCTTCTTTCCGCACCATCAGGTACAGATACCGTTCATCGTATTTCGCGGAAAGGGTCATCCCTTCATTTTGCCCGATGACATCCATCTCGGTCCATTCGGTCGGGTCGCCATCCAGGGTACACACCGTTTGCTCCTGCCCCGGGTCAAAGGCCAACAGGCCAAAATACTGCTCATTAGTCTGGATATCCGACCAGTATGGGGTGCGGGTCAGATTCACAGCATGCATGGTGTTCCAGGTTCGCTTAAACCACTCATCCTGCCAGGCAAATACCACACTGCCCGCACAACCTGCTGCTTTTATGTCCTCGTAGCAGGTAGCCAGCGCCATCCCCTGCTCCTGCTCCGTCATATTTCCCTGGTTGCGGCCAGTATTTAGGTCCCGGTGGGCCATCCCTCGCCCGGTGGAAACACCAAATTCTGAAATGACTACCGGCATGGTGTGGTGAGCAACCAGCCCCGTAAGATACGCCCGGTAGGTATTCATCCGACTATCCTCATCCCGGAAGATCTCGTGGTCCTCAAGCCCCAGTCCACTCCAGTCCTCTGTCCAGTTCAGGTAATCGGGATAGTAAGGATACACATGGTAGGAGGCAAACTGTCCCGATATCACCCGCTCCGTGGTGCAGATGTGTTCCATATCCACCGTCGCACATTTCATATACAGCCTTTTGATCTCATCGGGATATTGAAAGGGGTCAGTGGTGGGCCAATTGGAAAAGGCTATGAGCTTCTGCGTTTTATAGCGGCTGCTCTCATATCCCAGCACCTTATCCCCCACCCGGGCCAACAGCACCTCAAAAGGAGTTGCCTTATCCGTTGTTGTCAGGTATTTTCCGGTATAGGAGGTATAACCCTCCCGGCCGGCGTAGGTATCATCGGTATAAGCCACCGTTACATCATCCCACTCCACCCCCAGGATGTACCCGATCACCCATGGGGAAATGTCCTTTTTATAGCTGCCGTAGCCAGCGCTTTGCACCTGTTGGGCCGCCAGGCGGCGCTGCCCGTGCACTACATCCAGCATGGTGCGGCAATCCTGCAGAAAGGTCTCATAAAAATCCTTATCGTAGGCATCCCGGTGGGAATTCTGCACATAGTCATTTACCCACACCCCGTGGATAAGATACAGCGGTTCCGGGTTATCCTTGTTGTACTCATAAAAAGCGTTGTAGAACGCCTCACCTTGGATGGTATAGACCCGAACGGTATTGGCCCCCATTGCCTGGATGTACCCGAACCACCGCCGGTAGGTCTCTTCGTCTATGGCAAACTCCGTTGCCCACTTGCCCGGTATCCCGGAGCCCATATTGACCCCCCGGATCTCAAAGGGCTGCCAGCCCTCCCCACAGTCCAGGTAGATTTCCTTCCCATCGGTCTTTACAAAGGTCGTCACGGGCTCCTCCGGCATCAGATCAATATACCACCCCAGCCGGTAGTGTGCCGCATCCAATGCCATAAACAGCAGCACCAGCACTGAAAGGGCAATAATGAACTTCTTCACTTTAATCCTCCTCAGTCTGTCACTTCGCTGTATTTCTTCACTCGGGATTCCGCGCTGTACTGCCGCAGTGACTCGATATTTTCATCCATCCAGCGCCCGCGCTGCCGGATAAAATCCTTCAGCTGCCGCACCGCCTCCTGATGGGAATGAACATTCCGTTCCGCCGGGGCCAGCAGGGTATCATCCCGCAGCGAATCCTCCCATCGTTCAAAGTTTCGCTCTATGGCCGGACCCAAGTATTCTTCCACCTCATCTATGTAGCGCAGGAGGTACTTTTCATTCAGCCAGCTTTCACGCAGCTCCCGGTAACGCCGGATGACCCGTTCGGTGAAATATTCATCCTTCACCATCATGTTAAACCACAGCTTGCGGTGCACATCAAAGTGCTGCACCTGCATGGTGGTTTGCTCCTGGTAATTATCGCAGGCGTTATTAAAATCCCACACACACATTTTCAGTCGGCCGCTTACATCCCTGTAAATATAGGTGGAATAGGAACCGGCATCATAGTTGGTGGTAAACTCATTCAATATCAGATAATTCACAAAGGAATCTACATCCACCTGCGCCCGATAGCCATACTTTCTGCTGTCATAGTCATAGGAATACAACCCCTTTTCAAAAGCCGAAAAGTCCGTCTTGATCGCCTCTTTGATCTCTGGGGTCAGCTTCTTCTCTCCTGGGAATTCCACCTCCAGCTTCAGCTCCATTTCATTGCGGTAGCTGTATGTGGTCAGGCTGTTCAGCCGGTCGTACTCGCTTCCATCCTGCCGGTCCAATCGCAGCAGATAACCTGTGTAGGTATTGTCGCGGGCATCCACTTCCATATTCAGCCGCGCGCCATCCCGCCCACTGCCAATAAGCTCCGTCAGCACATAGATTCCCTGGTACTCTCCATTCAGCATCAGCTCACAGAATCGCACATTAGGGGCGTATTCCATGCATTCTCCGGCTATGTTGTACCACATGTAGTTGCGCATCAGGCTTTTATCCAGATAGGGTCCATGCAGCGCCCATTCGTGGTGGGCATCCATCCCCATCAAGCTCTTTGGGTTGTTGTCCCCGTTTTCATCCACCAACTCCAGTCGGTAACCAGCCTTCTCAAAATATCGCGAGGAATTTCCCCGCACATGGATGACCACATTGCTCTCCACCGCCGGCGCATCGGTTGGGTGGTTGTTTTCCTCCGCACTGTCCATCACCCGCATCTGCGCTGTAATGCGGTCCGCACCTTCTGCCGTGGTGGTAAAACCCATGTGGCGGTCTTCCTCATCCACCAGCCCTCTCCCAGGGATCTCCGCCCCGCCGGTGTCAATAACTATCAGCGGCAGGTGGGTGCAGAATTCCTTTTCGGCATGTACGGCGCAGACGGCCTTTGGCGTGGCTTCTCGGTGCTGGTGGTATCGCCGGCTCTCCATCCGCCCGGTCAGCAGCACCGGGTAGTTCAGTACACTTACCAGCAGGATACAAATACACGCCACCGCGCCTATAATCCTATATTTCATGCTGCTTTCTGCTCCATTTCCTTCAGCCCGAAACCTCGTCGTTCTGCATCACGATGTTGACATACTCCACATTGCCCAGGGCATACAGACAGCTGCAGAGATCTTTCTCCTTTTTCTCGGCCTTCTTCAGCATGCTCTGGCTCAGCTCATAAATCAGCTCCACCGTTTCCTCGGTGGTGTTCTCCACTCGCAGAACAGCCTTCCCCCGGAACAGCTGATACACCTGCGCCTTGATCGCCGCAGTCTTACCCCGGTCGGCCCGCAGAATCAGCAGCATCCGGTTGTCGCTCTTGATGCACCCCAGGATGAGGATAATGAGAAACACCACGGCGCTGCCCACCGCCGCCACCAGGTAATCCCCTACCCCGCAGCAGATGCCCACAATAATGGACCAAAAGATATACACGGTATCACGGGAATCCTTGATGGCAGTACGGAACCGCACAATGGAAAGCGCGCCCACCATACCCAGGGAAAGCGCTATATTATTCCCGATGACGGTCATCACCGTGCCGGTCAGGGCCGCCAATATCACCAACGAGGCATTAAATTTCTTGCTGTAAATGGTGCCCCGATGGGAAATATAGTAGGAAATAAAAATGAAAAAACCCAGCACCGCCGCAATACCAATATTCAGCACGATCTGTTCCGGCGTCATCTCACTGGGGTTGGTAAAAAGGCTCAGGATCTTATCCTTCATGTTGTCAATCTCCTTTTCGTCGCGGCTTACAGCCGATATCGATACCCGTTCTGCCGGGCTAGCATGTATTTACTTACCGAGAGCTCACTTTGATCCACGGTGTTGATCATCCGCCGGATATAATCCAGCAGAAAGCCGTTATACTTCACTTCCATCACCACCGCGCCAGGGGCCAGCACCGGAGCCATATTCAGCCGCTCATCAAAGAGGTCAAAGCTGCTCTCGGTGGCAACGATACGGCTGTCAAAGGTCACCCGTATCTTGTTTTCCTTTGCGATGAAGGCCTTACGGTCATATTCCACTATGGCCTTTGGCCGATAGCAGCGGCTTTGCATTAGGGCATAGCACTCCGCCGCAAAGGCTTCCCTGCTTTGCAGTAGCGGAGTATAGTCCCCGGTGATCAGCCGCCGGGCATCTTCCCTTGTCACCCGCAGCGAGCGCTTGAGCTGGCTTGCCCCCTGTTTCTGCTTCATTTCCAGCATAGCATAGCCGGCAGCCGGGTCATAGCAGCGCAGCCGTATCTTGCGGCGGGTCTCTATTCCGGCCAGCTTTTCATGGTAGTCCTCATCGTACACCGTATCAAAGTACAGCGAACGAATCCGGTATCCATGCACTCCATTGTGGGGGTCCTCCCGCATCACCTGCCCCAGCAGGTGGCTCCTTTGCAGGGCCTCCGCCATACCGATAAGATACTTCTTCTCCTCCCGGAACACCCGATTCATCCCATGTCACTTCCTCCCAAAATAAAAAACTGACCGCAGCAAAAGTCTCTTTGTGCGGTCAGTCCATCATACCGGCATTTACCGGGTTAGACACTAAACTTTGCGTCCCCGTCTTTCGGCGGGTTTGCCGTATTCATTTTTGCTCAGAATTCCGCCGCGTTCTCCACTATCTCCGCACGGTCGTTCACCTTTTTGTTCCGGTACATCATGGCATCTGCCTTTTCTATGGTGGCATACAGAGCCTCGATGCCGCCCTCGTACAGGGCATATCCTAGCGAAACCATCGGCATTTTGGGGTCCTGCTCCCGCAGCTGGCCCAGCGCTGCCTCGAACATCCCGTTCAACTTTTCCATCTGGTGCAGGTTCTTGGTCAGAATCAAGCTAAACTCATCGCCGCCATAGCGGTAGCAGTCACCATGCCGCCCATACACCGTTCGTATTACCTCCGCTATCTGCCGCAGATAATAGTCCCCTGCCGCGTGGCCACTGGTGTCGTTTATCTGCTTAAAGTCATCGACATCCATATTGATAATGACCGCCGGCGGTTTAATGCGCTCCAGGTCCTTCTCATACTGGGTGCGGTTCAACAGCATGGTCAGTCCGTCCAAACGGGAAAACCTTCTGCACCGGTGATTATACAGCAGCGCATTTCCTACTGCGACGCACAGATAGTCCACCCGCAGATCGGGAAATATCATCTGGATATAAATACCCATCGAAAGGAACAGCATAATCGCCAGCAGTGCGGCTTCCGGCCGCATTTGGTATTTCATCTCGTCCATCATCACACATATAAAGCAGTACAGGATAGAAACAATAAATACCGCCACATGCACCCAGTACAGCCTGCCTCTGTGGTAAACATTCATTTCATCAATATAGAAGACCCATCCGTACTGGTTGCTCACGATCATGAACAGTGCATTCACTACAATGGCTCCAATAGCGGCCGCAGGCTTTCTCACCTTGCTGTATGTGTGCGCTGCCATCACACACATCACCGGCGCCATGCAGAATTCCACCGTTTTAGCGAACCAGTGCGGCCCGATCAGCGCAGGCTCTGCACCGTTCGTCTTTACCCCGATCCATTCTCCCATCTGGGCCAATCCTATGATCACACATACCGTTATGAACCGTATGGTCGCTGTTTTATCCGCCAGCCGGTCGGTATATACATCCACTATGTTCACCACCAGCAGCGCCATTGTGATCACTACGATCGCAGTATACAGATCCACACTTGCTCCACCTCTTGCTCACTCTTTGAGAAATCAACAATGTTCAAATTTCATCTTTTTACCACAAAAGCCCGGCTTTCGTCGATTGTTTGCCCCATACATTTTGTCGTTTTTGCACAAACCCTTATATATATATTAGTTAACCAATAACAATTTTATTTTACAATATTATGTCCTTTTCGTCAATCCTTTACAACTTGCTCTTCCCTGCATTTCGCACCGTCTCAGCGCCTTTTCGCGCCAGTCTGTTGTTTTTCTGCCGCCCTCCTACTTTCAGCGCAGATATGCATGTTCTAGGAGCTCCACCTTTGCTTGACGGGGACACATACGGTTTTGACGGGCATGAATGCCGCGTATGTCCTTGTAAAACAAGGGAAAGTTCTGCTCTCCTTTTTCCTACCAGCTTGTGCAGAGTACAGGCCGCCTTTCTTTCCTCTGCTTAAACTTTGCAAAAGGAGCCGGACAGCACCTTCTCGGTCCTATCCGGCTCCTTTGGCTTATTTCAGTCGGCCCTCCCCGCCCATCAGGGCGGTCATCTCCTCTATGCGCTCCAGCGGGAAAGGCGGCTCACACAGAGGCTTTAGGGCAATACTCATCAGCTTCATGGGATTGTCATCGGCAGCCACCCTGTTGGAGCTCAGTGCTCCGCACCTACGGCAGCGGTGGATGATGGCCCATTCGCCCTTACCACCCACACCGCAATCGGCTCCATGATGCCGCCGCAGTCGGCCTCCCGGTCCCCCGGCTCGATATCCACATGCAGGCTGGAAAGACAGTTGGGGCAGTGGTTGCGGTGGTCGGTCCCGGCCGCATCCGGTGTTACCAACCGCCCGCACACTTTACAGGTAAAGCTGTCATTGCAGGGGTGGTCTTTATAGTAGCCTTTTTCAAAGGTCTTGCGTTTATTCTCGCGGTTCATGTTGCCTCCCGTTGAGTCATTTTATTCTTTGGCCGCGCGGCACAGCGCTTCGATATCCCCATTTCGGATCGCGGCAATATTCTGGCGGATCTTTTCTTCCTCCCAGTCCCACCAGCGGAGCTCCTCCAGCCGGGCAATAGTTTCCACATCAAACCGGCGGCGGATGGGCTTAGCCGGCACTCCAGCCGCAATGGTATAGGGCGGAATATCCCTGGTCACCACAGCACGGGCACCTATAATAGCCCCATCCCCGATCGTCACACCGGAAAGGATCACCGCCTCATAGCCGATCCAGACGTCGTTTCCGATCACGATATCGCCCTTGTTGTCCCACGCTTCGGTGATATGTCCGGCATCCAGCCCCCATTCCTCAAAAAAGATAGGAAAGGGATAGGTGGAAAGCGAGTGCAGGG
>OCQA01002226.1_pt1 | contig 10785 bp, 10 predicted proteins | sample 1538571 | NCBI WGS metagenome assembly OCQA01 (sample SAMN04571708, study PRJEB22368) | human gut metagenome | biome: human gut; material: stool | host: Homo sapiens | place: Luxembourg | collected 2012-09-28 | reverse complement strand
CCCAGTCATCGTGGTCACACCAAACCCAAACCGGTACCCAGTAGCAGCTCCATACGCCCCAGTTGGCAGTGAGCTTCTGCGGCTCATTGGGGAGTGAGGGCACGGTGTAGTTGGGGTTGGTATCCGTTGCTGTCGGATCTGGAGGGATATACATGAAGCAATGCAATAAAAAAGTTGCTTGTTCAATAAGAATATGAATTGTCCTAAAATTGAAGCAATTCACCATAGATTTTCATGCCATTTAGGACAATTCTGCAACATTTGCTCTTTACTCTATACTCAACAAATTAAGAAAGGCAGGTAACTGTTATGAAAATTTTGCAGACAACTGATCTTAAAAAATACTACGGCACAGAGCCGAACATTACCCGCGCCCTGGATGGCGTGAACTTCTCTGTGGAGGAGGGCGAATTTGTGGCGGTGGTCGGCACTTCCGGCTCCGGTAAGTCCACCCTGCTTCACATGATGGGCGGTTTGGATACCCCCACCTCCGGCAGCGTGATGGTGCGGGATAAGGAGCTGGCGAAGATGAACGACGAGCAGCTTACCATATTCCGCCGTCGCAATATCGGCTTTATTTTCCAGAACTACAATCTGGTGCCGATCCTAAATGTTCATGAGAACATCGTTTTGCCCGTGGAACTGGATGGGGATACGGTGGATCAGAAATTCATGGCGGATGTGGTGTCCATGCTGGGACTGGAGGATAAGCTGAAGAATATGCCAAACAACCTCTCCGGCGGCCAGCAGCAGCGTGTGGCTATCGCCCGCGCTCTGGTGTCAAAGCCCGCTACCCTCGGCAGAACCGTGTCAAGGTGTCCAAATTCCGAAACTCCGGCAGTTGGAACAGCGCATCCTGGAAAGCATCAATTTCACGGGCAACTTCCAGAACAGGCGTATCCTTTTGGCACTGATGCCAGGTGGTCCACCATTTCCATCCATCATAATCAGAACGGGAATAGGCTATCTCGCTGGCAGGACGGGAGCCTTGCTGAAACAGATATTCAAAGGTGCAGGAAGTAGTCAGCAGCGGATCTTCAAAATCGGTCCACTGCTGGCTCAAACCGTTTTTGACAGCTGCCCATTCTGTTAGGGGGAGTGGGCAACGGTTGGCATCACGCAGGGCTTCATCCATACCGCACGCCTCGCAGATATGGACATCTGCATAGCGGCTCAGGGCGTTGATGACCAGCCTGCGGTCCAGCGGCTGACCACATCGAAGACACAGGGGTGGTTGCTCCGCCTCTGGGGTAAACAGCAGTTTGTCCTGCTGCCATACAGTTTCCAATAGGGATTTGGGATAGATACGGATCTTCATGATGATGTCCTCCTATTTTATTGTCTTTCATATTCGTACCGTTTCCTCCGGTCTTCGGACCAGGGAGGGTAGACACGAAGTTCCTCCTGAAACATGGTCATCAGCTCAGTTGCCATGTCCTCTTTACGCCGGTAGATGCGCTGCTTCTCCGTACCATCGGCATAGCGGATGGTAGTCTGGAGTGCGGGACCTTTCTGTGTGAAGATGAATTTGCGGCCATGAGAAGGGTCAGATGCCTCGATCCAGAGGGGCAGGGTGGCGGAAACCCCATCTGGACACCGCCAGCCGCTGTAATCAGTGTAGCTGAACCCGTTGATTTCTCGTGCCAGCCGGCGCAGGGCAAGATACAGCCGCTCAAAGCGGCGCCCCAGCTCGCCTTTCTGATGCCGGATGTAGAGGGTGTGCCCCTCATGGTCCAGGCCATCCAGTTCTTTGCCATAAAACAGGTATTCAGGGTAAAGGCAGCCATCCGATTCAAGAATTTGCCCGGTAGGTTCCGCAAGGTGATTGGCTGACAGCCAGGCCGGAAAAAGTCCGTCTGCGGCTTTTATATTGATGAAAGCGCAGTGGTCGGGCCGGATCCCGGTTAAGTTGGTGGTAAGGGTTTCCCAAAAAATCAGGATGCCGTGATCCTTCTCATAAAGCTTGATGGCGAGATTGCCGTTGGGATATGTACTGATTTTCAAAGTCAGCTGGAATCGGTGTTCGCCCAGCGTAAATGCGAGAGTATTCATAAGCGTTTTCCTCCAAAGAAGCACCGGACGCCTGCAAAAATGCAGATTGCCGGTGCTTCTTAGTGTGTGTTCCGGACAAGGAAACCGGAGCAGGGAGAGGAATGCAGTTCCTCTCTGGTCATCGTCAGCTACACAGCCAAAGTTTTTGACTCGAACTGATAGCGCAGAACCTGAGCCAGCTTTGTCCTGTTTTCACAAGTAATGCGATAGGTAGGGCCATAGTTACGCCTCTGTTCATCCATCCTTCGAATGGAAATGCTAAATCGGGTGCCCTCCTGGGTGATCCACAGACGCCTGCCAGTGGCAGCATCTTCAGCAATAATCCATAAAGGGTACTGCATGGTCATGTACCCACAGATCCAGAACGATGTCCATTTCAGAGCAGCGGGCAGAGCTGACCAGTTCCAGGGCAACAGAGACTGGCAGGAAGAAAAAACCGGTATCCTTTTGGCATGGGGCATTGTACTCCAGTGCGGAATTGTGGCGGGCCCAGTGGAGGATTTTATATTTTACTACATTGCCACGGCCCAGCAGTGTATAGGAAATCAAGTGCTGCTTCTGAAGGGTATCCAGCATGGACAGCGCCTGCCGATGAAAGCGGGTGCGGAACCAGCAAGACAGTTCCTTGACGGTGCACACCCATTCGCCGGGCGAGACTGTATAACTGATCCCGTCAATACGGCGATATGAGGTGCGGAAGTTTGCATAGCTGCAAAGTACAGTAAAATGAAAAAGGCCGGAGCCTCCGTTTATGCGGATGCTCCGGTCGTTGATCAGTTTGTGGATGAACTCACGATAAATCCGGCATCGTGGGTAATCTACCACTTGTTTAATTTGAAGTTGGTATTCTGGCATGACAGTCTCCTCTTTATTATGTATTATGTATTAAAGGTGGGGCAATAAAAGTAATAAAATGTTTCGATAAAATCGTTGACTTAGATTGAATTGAAGGTTATTATATAATAATGTATGCGTCTGCGGTTAAACGATCAAGCCGTTCTTTGTGTAGAGATCATGTTAGATATAGCATCCTGAGTAACGCAGCAAATTTTTGCCATTTCTATGCCAGCGATATGCCATAACAGGCGCACTACAACTTTCTACAACTTTTCTACAACTTTTGAAGCGAAAAGGATGGCACAAGAGGACACGAGACGAATGAAAAAAATTTCACGAATCGAGTATTGTGCGGGTTTTGAACCCTTACAGAGCGGCATGGAACAGGATGAAGGGAGCCGAATTTTGCTCCCGACCATGCGCCCGTAACGGCTTGACTATAAAGTAGGCGGCTGCCGATGGCAGCCGCCTACTTTTTTCAGATCACATAGTCGTCGCCGCTGTGCTCGCGCTGGCGGTCGATCAGATCCTGCAGCGTGACGCCCGCGAGATAATCCTCGATCACACGGTCCAGGCCCTGCCAGAGCGGGAGAGTCGGGCAATTCGCGCTGCGCGGGCAGGTGTTGACCTCGCAGTCCAGACAGGCCACGGGGGCAAGACTTCCCTCGGTCAGGCGCAGAATGTCCCGCGCGGTGTAGTCCTCCGGCCGGCGGGCCAGCCGGTAGCCGCCCTGATAGCCGCGGTTCGTGAGCAGGAAGCCGGCACGGCTGAGCGTCGGAACGATCTGCTCGAGGTATTTTTTGGAGATATCCTGCCGTTGGGCAACGTCCTTGAGCGATACGCAGCCGTCTCCCTGATGCTCCGCAAGGTCGAGCATCAGGCGCAGCGCGTAGCGTCCCTTGGTCGAGATACGCATAGGCTCACCTTCCGTTTTTTATGTTTTTTCTCTATAATACCATATACTTTGTAGGAATTCAAGCGCAGCGCCCGCCGCGCTTGAATTTTGTCCGCCCGTATGCTATACTTTCTTCATTCTGTACATGGAGGAATACGCCCATGACGCTCCAACAGCTCCACTATGCCATCGTCATTTCAGAGACCGGCTCGATGAACAAGGCGGCGGAACGGCTCTACATCGCCCAGCCCTCGCTCACCGGCGCGATGCAGGAGCTGGAGCGTGAGCTCGGCATCACCATCTTCCACCGCAGCGGACGCGGCGTGACGCTGACGAACGATGGGCAGGAGTTCATCGACTATGCCCGTCAGGTCTACCACCAGTATGAGACGCTGGCGGAGAAGTACGCGCATCCCAACGAGTTGAAAAAGAAGTTCGGCGTGACGACGCAGCACTATTCCTTCGCGGTCAAGGCTTTCGTGGAGATGGCCAAGAGCTTCGACACCGCCAAATACGATTTCGCCATCCGCGAGAGCAAGACGCGCGAGGTCATCGACGACGTCGCAAGCCTGCGCAGCGAGATCGGCATCCTCTACCTCAGCGACTTCAACCGCAACGTCATCACGAAGATCCTCCGCGCGAACGACATTGAGTTCCACGAGCTGATGGACTGCAAGTCCTATGTCTTTCTGTGGAAAAACCACCCGCTCGCCGACCGCACGGAGATCCACGGCGAGGAGCTGAGCGACTACCCCTTCCTCTCCTTTGAGCAGGGCGGCAACGACTCCTTCTACTTCTCCGAGGAGTTGTCGTCCATGAACGACTACTCCCAGACCGTCAAGGTCAACGACCGCGCCACGATGGTCAACCTGATGGTCGGGCTCTACGGCTACACGCTCTGCTCGGGCATCGTGTGCGAGGAGCTCAACGGCGGGGACTACCGCGTCATTCCCCTTTCGGACGACAGCCCCATCAACGGCGTGATGAAGGTCGGCTATATCGTGAAGAAAAACCAGATCCTCAGCAGCGTCGGCAAGCTGTATATCGAGAAAATACAGGAATTTCTTCACGCGGCACAGGGCGGTTTATCTAACTGATACCCTCCTGTTTTGTTCATATCGTCAATATATGTCTCGATATTATGCCATTGGAGTATATGAAACGCACTATGCTATAGCTTGAGCCTATAACTCATTATCCTCATAGCGTATTGGACAAATGGTGAAGCATCGTGTATAACTAACAGCGTCCCAAGCAAAGGAGGTCAAACACGATGCTCAAGCTGTTGAAAGAGCGAATGTGTCCGCATGGTTCGTGTTCCCGCATGAGCGGTCGAATGTGACCGCGGATCGTCGCATCAAAAATCATTCAAATAATATTAAAATCAAGAAAAGGAAGAATAAAATCATGAAAAAGCTCATTTCTCTTGCCCTCGCGGCAGTTCTCGCCCTCGGTATTCTCTCCGGCTGCGGCAAAAAGGCCGACGCCGCCATTCAGATCGCAGTCCCCAACGACACCACCAACGAAGCCCGCGCCCTGCTGCTGCTCGAAGCCAACGGCATCATCAAGCTCAAGGACGGCGCCGGCATCACCGCCACCAAGAACGACATCGCCGAGAATCCCCACAACGTTGAGATCGTTGAGACCGAAGCCGCGCAAATCCCCAACATCCTCAAGGATGTGGACTACGCCGTCATCAACTCCAACTACGCCATCAACGCCGGTCTGAATCCTGTCAAGGATTCTCTGGCCATTGAAGGCTCCGCCTCCGCTTACGCCAATATCCTCGCCGTCAAGGAAGGCAACGAGTCCAGCGACAAGGTCAAGGCTCTGGTCGCCGCGCTCGAGAGTCAGCAGGTCGCCGATTACATCGCCGAGAAGTATGACGGTGCGGTCGTGAGCACCGTCGAGAATCCGGGCGACGGCTACGACGCCAGTGTTGACTACGCCGCGCTCGCCGGCGAAACCATCTCCGTCGCCGCCTCCCCCACGCCCCACGCCGAGATCCTCGAGGTCGCCAAGGAGATCCTTGCCGAAAAGGACATCACCCTCGACATTCAGACCTACAACGACTACGTTGTGCCCAACACCGTCGTGGAGGACGGCACCGTGGACGCCAACTACTTCCAGCACACCCCCTATCTTGATGATTTCAACAAGGAAAACGGCACCCACATCGTCTCCGTCGCTGCCATTCACGTCGAGCCCATGGGTCTCTACGGCGGCAAGCAGACCACGCTGGATGCCCTGAAGTAAGATAAAAGAAAGGAGGAGAATTCCTTGATCGAACTCAAGCACGTCAGCAAAGTCTTTGAGACCGCCGGTGGGCGGGTGGAAGCCCTCAAGGATATCTCCCTGACCATTCCGGACGGTGACGTTTATGGCATCATCGGCATGAGCGGCGCCGGCAAGAGCACGCTGGTGCGCTGCATCAATATGCTCGAGCGCCCCACCTCCGGCGAGGTCATCGTCAACGGAAAACGTTTGGATACCATGTCGCCCGCGCAGCTCCGTGCTGCGCGGCGCGACATTACCATGATCTTCCAGCGCTTCAATCTGCTCATGCAGCGGAACTGCCTGGATAATGTCTGCTTCCCGATGGAGCTTGCCGGGGTCAGCCGCCGTGAGGCGGCTTCTCGCGCGCAGGAGCTTCTGGAGACGGTCGGCCTGCCCGACAAGGCGAAGGCCTATCCCGCGCAGCTCTCCGGCGGTCAGCAGCAGCGCGTCGCCATTGCCCGCGCGCTGGCGACGAACCCCAAGGTCCTGCTGTGCGACGAAGCGACCAGCGCGCTCGACCCCAAGACGACGCGCCAGATCCTTGAGCTCATCGGCGACATCAACAAAAAGCTCGGCATCACGGTCGTCATCATCACGCACCAGATGAGCGTGGTGAAGAGCGTGTGCAACCATGTCGCCATTTTGGACGACGGCGAGGTGGTGGAGGACGGTCTCGTTTCCACCGTCTTCTCCGCACCCAAGTCCGCCGCCGCGCGCCATCTTGTTTTCCCCGGCGGCGCGGACGTCACGGTATCCGATCCCACACAGGAGCGCCGCATCCGCCTCATCTTCCGCAGCGCAAAGACTACCTCGATCCCGCTGGTGGCCCGCCTCGCGACGGAGGAGAACATCGCGGCCAACGTCATTTCCGCCAGCACGCAGAAGCTCTCGGAGGAGATCTACGGCAGTATGCTGCTCGGCGTCCCCGCGGCGCAGTTTGACCGTGCGTGGGAATTTCTGAGCGGGATCGAAAATCTTCAGGTCGAGGAGGCGAGCGTCGGTGTACAGTAATCTTTTCTCTCCCGAGTCCATCGAGGAGCTGACCGCAGCGCTGCAAACGCAGTTTCTCTCCGCCATCTGGGAAACCTTCTATGTTACGCTTCTCTCCACGGCCTTCGCCATCGTGATCGGTCTGCCGCTGGGCGTGCTGCTCGTGGCGGGTGAAAGGGACGGCGTGCTGCCGCTTCCCCGCTGGCTGATGAGCGTGCTGAACGTTCTTATCAACCTGCTGCGCTCTATTCCGTTCCTGATCCTGATGATCATGGTCTTTCCGCTCTCGCGCCTCATCATCGGCACGACCGTCGGCACCAGGGCGACCATCGTTCCGCTTGTCGTCGCGGCCTTTCCGTTCGTCGCGCGTCTCGTCGAGAGCAGCCTGCGTGAGCTGGACCCCAACATCATCGAGGCCGCGCAGAGCATGGGCGCGACGCCCATGCAGATCATCTGCAAGGTGATGATCCCCGAAAGCATCCCCTCCCTGCTGCAGAACTTCACCATCGCGCTCACGACCATCCTCGGCTATTCGGCCATGAGCGGCATCATCGGCGGCGGCGGCCTCGGCAAGATCGCCATTGACTACGGCTACTACCGCTACAAATATCTCGTGATGTACGCGGCGGTCATCCTGCTCATTCTGCTTGTGCAGCTCTTCCAGAGCGTCGGCACAAAGCTCGCCGCCAAGTGCGACAAGCGTCTGAAAAACCGCTGAATACAGCAAAAGAGAACCGCGCGGCGGTTCTCTTTTTTCATGCAGAGGGCGGAGCCATACGGCTCCGCCCCTTCGCTATTATTTGCCCGCCTTGCGCAGCGCTGCGGCGACAAAGCCGGTGAAGAGTGGGTGCGGACGGTCGGGACGGCTCTTGAATTCGGGGTGGAACTGGCAGCCGACGTACCAATCCTGTTCGCTCAGCTCGGCGATCTCAACGAGCGAGCCGTCCGGCGAGGTGCCGGAGAAGGTCATGCCCGCGCGCTCAAGCTCCTCGCGGAAGAGATTATTGAACTCGTAGCGGTGACGGTGGCGCTCGGAGATCTCGCGTGTGCCGTAGGCGGCATACGCCTTCGTGTCCTCGCCGAGCACGCAGGGGTATTTGCCAAGACGCATCGTGCCGCCCTTGGCGGTCACGCCGATCTGGTCGGGCAGGAGCGCAATGACCGGGTGCGCGGTGAGGGAGGAGAACTCCGCGCTGTGCGCGTCGGCCCAGCCGACGGCGTGGCGCGCAAACTCGATGACGGCGATCTGCATACCGAGGCAGATGCCGAGATAGGGCACGCCGTTCTCGCGCGCGTACTGCGCGGCGAGGATCATGCCCTCGATGCCGCGGTCGCCGAAGCCGCCGGGCACCAGCACGCCCGTGCAGCCGCCGAGAACGGAGGCGACATTCTCCGCCGTCAGCGTTTCGGAATCGACCCATTGGATCGTCACCTGCGCGTCGCAGGCCGTGCCCGCGTGGAAGAGCGACTCAACGACGCTCAGATAAGCGTCGTGCAGACCGGTATACTTGCCGACGAGCGCGATGGTCACCTGCTTGTGCGCGTGCTTGATCTTCTCGACGAGCGCCGTCCATGCCTTCATATCCGGCTCGCCGCAGTCAAAGCCGAGCTTGCGGCAGACCTCGCGGCAGAGGCCGGCGTCCTCAAGCAGCAGCGGCACCTCATAGAGCGTGGAGGCCGTGACGTTCGGGATCACGCATTCCGGCTCGACGTTGCAGAACAGCGCGATCTTATGGCGCACATCGTCGGGCAGCGGGCTGTCCGTGCGGCAGACGAGGATATCCGGCTGGATGCCGAGGGAGAGCAGCTCCTTGACGGAATGCTGCGTGGGCTTGCTCTTGAGCTCGCCGCTGCCGGGGATGGAGACGATGAGCGGAACGTGGATAAAGAGGACGTTTCCTCTCCCTTTTTCCGCCGCGACCTGACGGATCGCTTCAAGGAACGGCTGGCTCTCGATGTCGCCCACCGTACCGCCGATCTCCGTGATGCACACGTCGGTCTCGCCGTCGTCCATGGCGTAGACGCGGCTTTTGATCTCGTCGGTGACGTGCGGAATGATCTGCACCGTTCCGCCAAGGTAGCCGCCCTGCCGCTCGCGGTTGAGGACGCTCCAGTAGACCTTGCCGGAGGAGACGGAGGCATTCGCGTTCAGCGCCTCATCCACGAAGCGCTCGTAGTGGCCGAGGTCCAGGTCGGTCTCCGCGCCGTCGTCGGTGACGAAGACCTCGCCGTGCTGGTAGGGACTCATCGTGCCAGGGTCCACATTGAGATAGGGGTCGAATTTCTGGTTCTTCACGCGCAGCCCGCACTGCTTCAGCAGGCGGCCGAGCGACGCCGCGCAGATGCCCTTGCCGAGGCCGGACACCACGCCGCCGGTGACAAAAATGTACTTCATGTTCTCCTCCACAACACAAATAAATTGGAAAAATCATTTCAAAAGGAACGCTCAGAGAGCGTTCCTTTTGGGGATCAAACAGAGAAAAGCAGATCGTAGAAGGTCGGATACGGCCAGTACTTGCCGGCGGTCAGCGTCTCGAGACGGTCGACGGTATCGCGCACCGCGTCCATATCAGCGGCAACAACGTCGTGGTAATAGCGCATCTCCTCTTCGCCGGAGGCGCCGACGGGCGCGGTCTCCAGCGCGGTCTTGAGCGTCACGGTCTGCTCGAGCAGCTTGTCGTTGAGGATGCCGATGGAGTTGGCCAGCGACTTCTCGACGTGGCAGGGCAGCTCGGGCGCAGCCTCGTGCTTGCGCAGCATCGTCTCGCAGAGCTTGCTCTCATACTCGGAGGCGGCGTTGAGGATCTCGTGCTGGACCATATCGACCATGGTGGCCGCTTCGATGTGGATGACCTTGCGGTACTTCTCCATGTGGATCTCGTGGCGGGAGAACATTTCCTCCTTCGTGTAAACGCCGTGCTTCATCATCAGTTCGACGTTCTTGGGCAGAACATAGGTCGGCAGGGCGTCGGCGGTGCTGCGCAGATTCGCAAGACCGCGGCGCGCAGCCTCCTCGACCCACGCCTCCTCATAGCCGTTGCCGTTAAAGATGATGCGGCCATGCTCGATGAACGCCTTGCGCACAAGGTCGTGCAGCGCCTTGTTGAAGTCCGGCGCTTCCTTGAGCACCGCGTAGAACCGGCTGAGCTCCTCCGCCATGATGGTGTTGAGCACCGTGACAGGGCCGGCGATGGACTGGCTGGAGCCGGGCATACGGAACTCGAACTTGTTGCCGGTGAAGGCCACGGGCGAGGTACGGTTGCGGTCGGTGGTGTCCTGCGGGATGGAGGGCAGCACGTCCACGCCGATGCGCAGCGTCTTGCGCTCGGTCTCGGTATAGTCGCTCTCACCGACGATGGCGTCGATGATGCTCTGCAGCTCGGAGCCGAGGAAGACGGAGATGATGGCCGGCGGCGCTTCCTGCGCGCCGAGACGGTGATCGTTTCCGGCGAAAGCAACCGTGGAGCGCAGAAGCTCCTGATACTCGTCGACGCCTTCGATGAAGGCGGTCAGGAACAGCAAAAACTGCGCGTTCTGGCTCGGCGTCTTGCCGGGGGCAAAGAGGTTTTCACCGGAGTCGGTGGCAAGCGACCAGTTGTCGTGCTTGCCGGAGCCGTTGACGCCCGCAAAGGGCTTTTCATGCAGCAGGCAGACAAGACCGTGCCGGTCGGCAACCTTTTTCATGATGTCCATCGTCAGCTGATTCTGATCGCACGCGGTGTTGCAGTCGCAGT
>OCQA01002197.1_pt1 | contig 10908 bp, 9 predicted proteins | sample 1538571 | NCBI WGS metagenome assembly OCQA01 (sample SAMN04571708, study PRJEB22368) | human gut metagenome | biome: human gut; material: stool | host: Homo sapiens | place: Luxembourg | collected 2012-09-28 | reverse complement strand
ATGATCTATGATTATTTTGTCTGTTTCTGCAAATATAAGCATTTTATCCGCTTATGCAACTTATAATCAGGGATTTAATTTATAGAAGTCCCCATAAATGTATTCACTCGTTCACTCCGGCTTCAAAATCTTCCTGTCTTACTGAAAATTATAACGGAACGGCCGTCCATAATGGATTTATGTACTATATTTGCAACAACTTAGAAAAAGTAAAATGGAAGTACAATCTATGGATAAAGAAGATGCTGTAAGAGAAAAAGGAATTTACCACGTAACGGTTGTGGGAAGCGGGGTGAACTTCCTGTTGCTTCTATTTAAGTTCTTTGCGGGAATTGTGGGGCATAGTGCCGCAATGCTGGCCGATGCCGTCCACTCGTTGTCGGACTTTGTGACAGACATCATTGTCATTGTCTTCGTGCGCATCTCTTCCAAACCGGAAGATGAGGGGCACGATTACGGACATGGTAAATATGAGACATTGGCAACAGCCATTATCGGTATTGTATTACTTTTTGTCGGTTTTGGGATTTTGTGGAACGGCGCTTCATCCATTTATCATTTTCTGCATGGAGGTTCTTTGCAGGAACCGGGGATGCTGGCATTGATAGCGGCGCTGGTTTCCATAGTTTTTAAGGAAGCGCTTTATCGCTATACGGTATTCAAGGGGAAGAAGCTGAATTCCCAGGCGGTGGTGGCCAACGCGTGGCATCATCGCAGTGACGCCCTTTCTTCCATAGGAACCGCTGTCGGCATCGGCGGAGCTATTCTTTTGGGAAATCATTGGCGGGTACTCGATCCGATAGCGGCTGTTGTTGTCAGTTTCTTCATCATGAAGGTGGCCATAAAGTTATTGGTTCCTTGCGTAGACGAGCTGTTGGAGAAGTCATTGCCTGCCGATGTGGAAAGTGAGATACAGAAAATCATCCTTTCTTTTCCCGGAGTGAGTTCGCCGCACCATCTGCGTACCCGCCGTATAGGCAGCTATTATGCGATAGAAGTGCATGTGCGCATGGATGGCAACATTACATTAGAGGAGGCGCACCGTACGGCAACAGCCATTGAAAGTACCTTGAAAGAGCACTTTGGCAAGGGAACCCATGTCGGCATTCATGTGGAGCCGGTAAAGAAAATAATTCATAATTCATAATTAATAACGTGAAGTCAGTTTTAGTTACAGGAGCAAGCGGTTTTATCGGAAGTTTCATTGTGGAAGAAGCGCTGAAGCGCGGATTCGACGTATGGGCGGGTATTCGTTCGTCCAGCAGCCGGGAGTATTTGCAAGATAGCAGGATACATTTTCTTGAACTCGACTTTGCTCATTCCGATGTGCTTTGTGCACAGTTGTCCGCCCATAAGGAAGCCAATGGCAAGTTCGATTACATCATCCATTGCGCCGGGGCGACAAAGTGCGTGGACAAGAACGATTTCGACCGGGTGAATTATTTGCAAACCAGAAATTTTGCGGATACGTTGCGAAACTTGGATATGATTCCCGGACAGTTTGTTTTTATCAGTACGCTAAGTGTGTTCGGGCCGGTACACGAAAAGTCATATACTCCGATAAGGGAAGAGGATACTCCGTTGCCCAATACGGCTTATGGCCTTAGTAAGTTGAAGGCAGAGGCTTACCTGCAAAGCATGCCTGATTTCCCGTACGTCATTTACCGTCCTACGGGTGTCTATGGGCCGCGTGAGAAGGATTATTTCCTGATGGCAAAGTCCATCCGGCAACACACCGACTTCTCAGTGGGCTTCCGCCGGCAGGATTTGACGTTTGTCTACGTCAAAGATATTGTGCAGGCTGTGTTCCTTGGAATCGAGAAGCAAATATCCCGTCGCGCTTATTTTCTGGCAGACGGCAAGGTGTATCAGAGCCGCGCTTTTTCCGACTTGATACGGAAAGAATTGGGAAATCCGTTTGTAATTCGTCTGAGATGTCCGTTAATTATATTGAAAGTTGTATCTTTGCTCGCTGAATATTGGGCGAAATGCCGGAACACTACCAGTACGCTCAATTCGGACAAGTATAGAATAATGAAACAACGCAACTGGCAATGCGACATAACTCCGGCTGTCAAGGAACTTGGCTACCGCCCTGAATATGATTTGGAACGGGGAGTGAAAGAAACCATTGCCTGGTATAAAGATAAAGGATGGCTTTAGACTTATTCAAGAGAGTAGAAACCCGTAAAGGGCTTTTTGCGGTAGAGAAGATCACGCTGATATATAATCTGTTGACTTCCATTATCATACTGTTTCTTTTCCAAGAAATGGATCATCCGGTGCAGATGCTTGTCGATCGCGTCGTGATTGCGGGTATGACGTTTCTACTGATGTATCTTTACCGGCTTGCGCCTTGTAAGTTTTCTGCTTTTATCCGTATAGCTATCCAGATGTCGCTGCTTTCTTACTGGTATCCCGACACATTTGAGTTCAACCGCATCTTTCCCAATCTCGACCATGTCTTCGCCTCAGCCGAGCAATGGGTATTCGGCGGGCAGCCTGCCGTATGGTTCTGTTTGCGCTTCCCGCAGATGTGGGTCAGTGAACCGTTCAATATGGGTTACTTCTTCTACTATCCGATGATCCTTTTGGTGGTGGTGTGGTATTTCCTCTATCGTTTTGAGCTTTTTGAGAAAGTCTCGTTTGTCATAGTCACTGCCTTCTTTATTTATTATCTGTTTTATATCTTCGTGCCGGTGGCAGGACCACAGTTTTATTTTCCGGCCATTGGCGAGGAGAATGTAGCAAGAGGAGTATTTCCTTCTATCGGCGATTATTTCAACCATAATCAGGAGTTGCTTCCCGGACCGGGATACGAACATGGTTTCTTCTATAATTTGGTGGAGAGTTCGCAACAAGTGGGTGAGCGCCCGACGGCGGCTTTTCCCAGCTCGCATGTCGGCATGTCCACCATCCTGATGATTATGGCATGGCGGGGTAGCAAGCGTTTGTTTGCCGGACTGCTTCCTTTCTATTTGTTGTTGTGCGGGGCTACGGTGTATATTCAGGCTCATTACCTGATTGATGCCATTGTGGGCTTTTTCTCTGCCATCGTTCTCTATGTGGTGGTTACATGGATGTTCAAGCGATGGTTTGCGCAGCCGATGTTCAGGTGATGTTCAATTTTGCTATTTCGTTAAAGATGCGATATAGCTCTTCTTTCGTTTCTGCACGTAGCATGGCGATGCGTGTATCCCGGAAGTTGGGAATACCCTTGAATAGCGGGCTTGCCGCCAAATGGCGGCGTACATGCAGAATGCCTCTTCGTTCGTCCAGCAGTTTTACGCTGTCTTCCACTTCTTGCCGGAGCACGTTCAGCTTCCATTCGGAGCTGAGGGGCGGCATTTCCTCGCCTGTCTCCAGATAATGTTTCACTTCCTTGAATATCCAAGGACGGCCGAAGCTGGCGCGGCCTATCATGATAGCGTCCACTCCGTAACGGTCAAAACACTCTTTGGCTCTTTGAGGGGTGGTGATGTCGCCGTTGCCGATGATGGGGATATGCATGCGGGGATTGTTCCTGACTTCGCCAATCAGCGTCCAGTCCGCTTCGCCGGTGTACATTTGGGCGCGGGTACGGCCATGAATGGTAAGGGCGGCAATGCCACAGTCTTGCAGTTGCTCTGCCAGGTCCACGATAATCTTGTTACTGGCATCCCAACCGAGACGGGTCTTTACGGTGACCGGTATTTTTACGGCATCCACTACGGAGCGGGTTATTTCGAGCATTTTGGGAATGTTCTGTAACATTCCGGCTCCTGCCCCTTTGCCGGCTACACGCTTCACCGGACATCCGAAGTTGATGTCCAGAATATCCGGATGTGCTTGTTCTACAATTCGTGCAGCTTCCACCATCGTGTCCGTATCTTTACCGTATATCTGTATGGCTACGGGACGCTCCTCGTCACTGATTTTCAGCTTCTGTTCGGTCTTACTGACGGAACGTATCAGTGCGTCGCTTGATACAAACTCGGTATATACCATGTCTGCTCCGAAGTTTTTGCACATCAGGCGGAAAGCCGGGTCGGTCACGTCTTCCATAGGGGCAAGCAATACAGGGTACTTGCCGAGGTCTATATTTTGAATCTTCATAATCTAACGGGATTTGGCTGCAAAAATACGGAAAAAAGGCTACCTTTGCGAAAAATAAGGTACGAATGTAATAATACAAATAGATTTGTTATGTCCTCTATCACTGATTTTGAAATAATGGCGCCGGTAGGTTCACGCGAGTCTCTTGCCGCAGCCATTCAGGCGGGTGCGGACTCTATTTACTTCGGTATAGAGAACCTGAATATGCGTGCCCGTTCCGCCAATACCTTTACTATTGACGATTTGCGGGAGATTGCTCAGACCTGTGATGAGCATGGTATGAAAAGTTATCTTACGGTAAATACCATTATATATGATAATGATATTCCTCTGATGCGCACCATTGTGGATGCGGCAAAAGCCGCCGGTATTTCGGCTGTGATTGCAGCGGATGTGGCTGTGATGAGTTATGCCCGGCAGATAGGGCAGGAGGTGCATTTGTCCACACAACTGAATATTTCGAATGTGGAGGCTTTGCGCTTTTATGCACAGTTTGCCGATGTAGTGGTGCTGGCGCGTGAGTTGAACTTGGAACAGGTGGCAGAGATTTACCGCCATATTCGCGAAGAGAATATCTGCGGACCGGGTGGTGAGCAGATACGCATCGAAATGTTCTGCCATGGCGCTTTGTGCATGGCGGTATCGGGCAAGTGTTATCTTTCGTTGCACGAGATGAACCATTCTGCCAACCGGGGAGCCTGTATGCAGGTGTGTCGCCGTTCCTATACGGTACGCGATAAGGAGACGGATGTAGAACTCGATATCGACAACCAATATATCATGTCGCCTAAGGATTTGAAGACTATCCATTTTATGAACAAGATGCTGGATGCCGGTGTGCGCGTGTTCAAGATTGAAGGGCGTGCCCGCGGTCCTGAGTATGTACGTACCGTAGTGGAATGCTATAAAGAAGCCATCCGTTCGTACGTGGAAGGTACATTCACCGATGAAAAGATAGCTGTCTGGGATGAACGTCTGAAAACCGTCTTTAACCGCGGATTTTGGGATGGCTATTATCTGGGACAACGTTTGGGCGAATGGACCCGGAATTATGGCTCGGCCGCTACGGAACGCAAAATCTATGTGGGTAAAGGGATTCGCTATTTCTCGAATATCGGTGTGGCGGAGTTTCTGGTGGAAGCCGCCGAAGTCAACGTGGGTGACAAACTGTTGATAACTGGGCCCACGACAGGGGCTGTCTTTACTACCCTGGAAGAAGCACGCGTGGATTTGAAGCCTGTGCAGACTGTTAGGAAAGGGCAGCATTTCTCGATGAAAGCAGATAAAATACGTCCCAGTGACAAACTCTACAAGCTGGTTTCTGTGGAGGAACTGAAGAAGTTCAAAGGCTTGGATATAGAAAACAAACGCGGCTGATTGCCCGATCGTCGATTGTCAATATATCTATGTGTCAGAGATAAAAGACGTGTTATCACGTAGGAATAAACCGTAAATATCAAAATGAATTATATTTATGAACTGAAAATGAAGGTCCGCGACTATGAGTGTGACCTGCAAGGCATTGTCAACAATGCCAACTATCAGCATTATCTGGAGCATACGCGGCATGAGTTCCTGTTGAGTACGGGTGTCAGCTTTGCCGCGCTGCATGAACAGGGTGTGGATCCGGTAGTGGCACGTATCAATATGGCTTTCAAGACACCGTTGAAAAGCGGTGACGAATTTGTGTCGAAGCTGGCTATGAAGAAAGAAGGCATCAAATATGTGTTTTATCAGGATATTTTCAGAGAGAGTGATAATAAAGTAGCCATTAAGGCGGTGGTTGAAACGGTATGTGTGGTTAACGGACGTTTAAGCGACAGCGAATTATTCGATAACGTCTTTGCCCCTTACCTCGACCATGAATAACGACGAACGCCTTTGTAGTATAGCTCTTACGCTTTGCCCCGGTATAGGACATATCGGGGCAAAGCGTTTAATAGACGGTGCGGGAAGTGCCGTCAACGTTTTCAGACAGCGTAAAGAGTTGCCGAAACTCCTGCCCGGTGTAAATCCCTCCATAGTTACTGCTCTTGACTGTCCTGCCGCTTTTATTCGTGCCGAACGCGAAATGGGGTTTGTGGAAAAGAATCGCCTGACTTGCCTTACCTTGCAGGATGAGGCCTATCCTTCCCGGCTGCGTGAATGTGAAGATGCTCCGGTTGTCCTGTTCTTTAAAGGGAATGTCGATCTTAATCGTCTGCATGTCATCAATATGGTAGGTACGCGTCGTGCTACGGAATACGGTAAGCAGTTTTGTGCGGATTTCCTACACGATTTGTCCGCGCTTCTTCCCGATGTGCTGGTGGTGAGCGGACTTGCTTATGGCATTGATATTCATGCGCATCGTGCGGCTTTGGCCAATGATATTTCCACTGTCGCCGTCTTGGCTCATGGCTTGGACCGCATTTACCCCTCGTTTCATCGCAAAACGGCTGTTGATATGCTGGCAAATGGCGGGCTGCTTACGGAGTTTCTCACCGAAACTAATCCGGATAAACATAATTTTGTCAGCCGTAACCGTATTGTGGCCGGAATGTGTGATGCAACGATTGTAGTGGAGTCTGCTGCTAAAGGAGGTTCTTTGATTACAGCCGATTTAGCTGATGGTTATCATCGCGATTGCTTTGCCATACCCGGACGAGTGACGGATACGGCTTCTATCGGTTGCAATCAGTTGATACGGGATAATAAGGCGGCGCTTGTGCAAAGTGCAGGGGAGTTTGTGAAAATGATGGGTTGGACTGATACGGAACCGCCGGTTAAGGCAGAGGGTATCCAGCGAAGTTTGTTTCCGGAGTTGACGGAAGAGGAAGAGGCTGTGGTACATATATTGGTCCGCCAGGGTGACTTGCATATCAATACACTTGTGGTGGAGGCGGATATTCCCGTAAACCGCATGAGTGCCTTGCTCTTTGAACTGGAAATGAAAGGAGTGGTGAAAACGTTGGTTGGAGGAGTATATCATTTATTGGCATAAAAAAAGGAGTACCGCTGTACTCCAACCTTTGTTAACCTTAAATCTAATACTATGAAAAAAATCACATGACAAATGTATGGTTTCTTTGTATATCTTCCAAATGTTTACTCTTTTTCGGAATTTCTTTTAATTATCTTTTAATGTTATTCACTGTTTTCGCACACGATTGACATCCTGATTTCAATGGGGAGTATATGCTGACGATATGATAATCCTTTGAGACAGCCTTTTCCCAGCTTCAGTAGTTTCTATGTAATAAAAAACTCTTCTACCGGTTTCCCGACAGAAGAGTTCTTTGTGATATTAATCAAATATAGTGAAAGCAAAGTGATAAACTTGAGCTTGCCCAGAGGTTTATCCGAAGCCGTATCCTATATTGTCTAAGATGTAGAAAGTACGGTTAGTCTTTCAGTTTTGCGATGATGAAGTCGCGGTTCAGACGTGCAATATTGCTGATGGAAATGTTCTTCGGACATTCAGCTTCACAAGCACGAGTGTTTGTACAGTTACCGAAACCGAGTTCATCCATTTTGCTCAACATGGCTTTGGCACGACGTAATGCTTCCGGTTTGCCTTGGGGCAACAGATTCAGCTGGCTTACCTTAGCAGAAACGAATAGCATGGCAGAACCATTCTTACAAGCAGCTACACAGGCGCCACAGCCGATGCAAGAAGCGGCATCCATAGCTTCGTCAGCGATGGGCTTCGGGATCAGGATGGCATTGGCGTCCTGAGGAGCACCAGTGCGTACACTTACGTAACCACCGGCTTGCATAATTTTGTCGTATGCCGTACGGTCCACCATCAAGTCCTTGATTACCGGGAAGCCGGCAGAGCGCCAAGGTTCTACGGTGATCGTGTCACCGTCGTTGAAACGACGCATATAGATTTGGCAAGTAGTGGCACCTGTTGCAGGCCCATGTGGATGTCCGTTAATGTAGAGAGAACACATACCGCAGATACCTTCGCGGCAATCATGGTCGAATACAACCGGCTCTTTACCTTCACTAATGAGCTGTTCGTTCAGAATATCCAGCATTTCGAGGAATGAAGTATCGCCCGGGATATCTTTCATTTGGTATGTTTCAAAAGCGCCTTTTGCTTTCGGACCCTTCTGGCGCCATACCTTGAGCGTAAATGATATATTTTTATCCATTTTCTTTAATTCTTTAAATGTTCAACTTCCCGATTAGCTCTTATAGTTACGAGTCTGTACCTTGATTGCTTCGTAAACCAGCGGTTCTTTCAGCAATACCGGAGCCTTTTCATCAGAGCCTTGGTATTCCCAGCAAGCAACGTAGAAGAAGTTTTCGTCATCACGTTTAGCTTCGCCTTCTTCTGTCTGGTATTCTTCGCGGAAGTGGCCACCACAGCTTTCATCGCGGTTCAGGGCATCGTATGCCACCAGTTCGCCCATTGTTATGAAGTCGTACAGACGGATAGCCTTGTCGAGCTCTACGTTCATGCCTTCTTTGTCGCCGGGGATGAAGAGGTTGGTTTCGAATTCCTTACGGATTTCTTTCATTTTCTTCAATCCTTCTTTCAATCCTTCGGCTGTACGTCCCATACCGACGTATTCCCACATAACGTGGCCCAGTTCCTTGTGGATAGAGTCTACGGACTTCTTACCCTTGATGTTCATCATCCAGTCAATCTTCTCCTGGATGGCTTTCTCTGCAGCTGCAAATTCAGGCAGGTCGGTAGAGAAGCGGGGAACGGTAATCTGGTCAGCCAGATAGTTCTGAATAGTGTAAGGCAATACGAAATAACCGTCGGCCAAACCTTGCATCAATGCGGAAGCACCGAGGCGGTTGGCGCCATGGTCGGAGAAGTTACATTCACCGATAGCAAACAAGCCCTTGATAGAAGTCTGCAGTTCGTAGTCAACCCAGATACCGCCCATTGTGTAGTGGATGGCAGGGTAAATCATCATCGGGTTCTCATAGGGGCTTACGTCGGTGATTTCTTCATACATATCGAAAAGGTTACCGTAGCGTTGAGCCACAACATCCTTGCCCAGACGGTTGATTGCATCGCTAAAGTCGAGGAATACGGCCAGGCCGGTATTGTTTACGCCGAAGCCTTTGTCACAACGTTCTTTGGCGGCGCGGCTGGCAACGTCGCGCGGAACGAGGTTACCGAATGCCGGATAACGGCGTTCCAAGTAGTAGTCGCGGTCTTCCTCAGGAATATCTTTTCCTTGTAGAGTGCCTTCTTGCAGTTTCTTGGCATCTTCCAGTTTCTTCGGAACCCAGATGCGACCGTCGTTACGCAGTGATTCGGACATCAAAGTCAGCTTAGACTGCTTGTCGCCATGAACGGGGATACATGTCGGGTGAATCTGTACGTAAGCGGGGTTAGCCATCCATGCACCCTTGCGGTAGCAGGAAATAGCTGCCGTACAGTTACAAGTCATGGCGTTGGTAGAAAGGAAATATGCGTTTCCATAACCACCGGTGGCGATAACTACTGCATGGGCTGCAAAGCGTTCCAGCTTACCGGTTACAAGGTTCTTTGCAATGATACCGCGGGCACGTCCCTCCACGAGAACAACGTCCTGCATTTCATAGCGTGTAAACAGTTTTACAGTACCTACGTTTACCTGGCGGCTCAGTGCGGAGTATGCACCCAACAACAGTTGTTGGCCTGTCTGACCTTTAGCGTAGAATGTACGTGAAACCTGTGCGCCACCGAAAGAACGGTTGTCGAGCAAGCCACCGTATTCGCGAGCGAAAGGAACACCTTGTGCAACGCATTGGTCGATGATAGCGTTTGATACCTCAGCCAGACGGTAAACGTTAGCTTCGCGGGCACGATAGTCACCACCCTTTACTGTATCGTAGAACAAACGGTAAACGGAGTCACCGTCGTTTTGATAATTCTTTGCTGCATTGATACCACCTTGTGCAGCAATAGAGTGCGCACGACGCGGAGAGTCTTGGATGCAGAAATTAAATACTCTGAAACCCATTTCACCGAGAGAAGCGGCAGCGGAAGCACCGGCAAGTCCGGTTCCTACTACGATGATGTCCAAACGGCGTTTGTTGGCAGGGTTCACTAATTTTTGATGAGCTTTATAGTTAGTCCATTTCTCAGCTACCGGTCCTTCCGGTATTTTAGAATCTATCTTAGTCATAATGCTATTACAATTTAATCATTTACAATAATTTATCAGCAAGCGCCGCTACACATCAATGATTTGATGAAGAATACGACAACTACCAGAGCGAAGCATACAACAACGATAGTGGAATAGATGTTGGAGATACATTTCCAACGGTTGATCCATACTTTGTTGTTCCAGCCCAAAGACTGCATGGAGCTCCAGAAACCGTGAGTCAGGTGGAACCACAATGCACCCAGCCAAATGAGGTAAAGCACTACGAATACCGGGTTGGAGAAGGTGTTCTGAATGTGATAGACACCGTTGGCAGCATAAGACAGCGTGAGCATGTCGGTGTGTACACCCATATTGTGCATCAATTCGGGAAGCTGCATTTTTGCCCAGAAGTTTACCAGATGCAGACCCAGACCAACAATTACGATGATACCCAGCACAAGCATGTTTTGAGAAGCCCATTCCACCGTTTTCGGCTTGTCTACTACGGCATAACGTTCATTACCACGTGCTTTACGGTTTTGCATAGTTAGCCAAAAAGCGTAGATGATGTGGATGATGAACAAGGCAGCCAAACCAACGGTAGCTACTAATGCATACCAGTTTGCTCCCAAGAACTCACAAACCATGTTGTAGCCGTTGGCCGAAACCAATGCAACAAGGTTCATCGCCATGTGAAATGTCAGAAACAGGACAAGGGCGATACCGGTAACGC
>OCQA01002175.1_pt1 | contig 11011 bp, 8 predicted proteins | sample 1538571 | NCBI WGS metagenome assembly OCQA01 (sample SAMN04571708, study PRJEB22368) | human gut metagenome | biome: human gut; material: stool | host: Homo sapiens | place: Luxembourg | collected 2012-09-28 | reverse complement strand
AGCCAGCCCGCCAGAATACGGGTGGGCACGCACACCAGGAACGTGTAAAGCGGGTTGATGCCCAGCAGCACCGCGCCGAACTGGCTCTTGCCGAAGCATTCCCAGAAGCTGATGCAGCCGAACACGCCGCCCAGAATGGCGCCGCTGGCCGGCCCCATGACAATGGCGCCCACGATCACCGGCACCATCAGCAGGGTGATCTCCAGCCCCGGCATCTTGATCATGCCCAGTCCCGTGACCTCCAGCAGCAGCATAATGGCCACCAGCACGGAAATGCGCACCAGGTCATGCACGGTGTATTTCCCGCGCTTCGTTTCGTTATTCATAGCTTTACCTCCTGCTGCCGCCTCCGTCCAGCAGAGTGCGGCGCTCGCACGTATGATACCACATTTTCGCGTTTTTGCAATAGCTGATTTCAAAAAAAGTACCCCCGGCGAAGCTGGGGGTACTGGTCGTATGCCGCACGATCGGTCCGGCGAAGCCGGGGTACTGGCTGTGCGCCGCCGTATAGGCCGGTCAGCGCTTCCTTCTCCGCATCCAGGCCATGCCGCCCACGGACGCCAGCGCCATGCTCACGTAGGCCCCGATGCCCGCGTCGAACGTGGTGGGACTGTCCACCCCGCCGATGGTGAAGTTCATCGTCACGTTGCCCGCGTCGGACAGAATGGTCACCGTGTGCCTGCCGTCCTTCAGCGTCCGCAGATACACCGCCTTCAGATAGACCTCGATGCCGCCGTTGTCCTCGGCGACGTAGTTGGCCGCGGCGATGGTCCTGCCGTCCACCTGCACGCCCTTAAAGCCGCTGAACGCCGCCGTGCTGCGGAACGTCAGCCCGTAGATGCCGGAGGTGTAATCCGTGGCGCTCTTGGCGGCATCAGCCGTCTTCACCGCGGAAATTCCGGGCGTGGACGCGCCGCCGTAGTAGTAGTACCCGCCGCCGGAGCTGCTCTGCGCCGCCGTGCTGATCACAAACGGCGAAAAGCTGCTGGTCTTGAAGCAGATGCCCCACTCTGTGTAGGTGCCCTCAAGGGTCTCCGGTGCCATACCGTCGCCGTTCACATAGTGGTCGATCCGCGCCTTGCGCCCGCTGTTGATCAGCCGCTGCGCCTCTGCGTCAGTGATCTTCAGATAGCTGTACGGCAGATAGACCGTATATTCGCCGTTCCACTCGCTATGTCCACTCACCCGCAGGCGGAAGTACCACTTCTGGCCGTTGCCGCCCTCCTGGGGATAGCGCTCGCACCAGAACTTGCCGCCATCGGGGCCCACCGCAAAGGGTTCGCTATATTTTCTGTTCTCTTCCGGCCCACTCGCAGTCATATCCGTCTGCGTTGTCGCCACAAACGGGTCGTTCCGGCCATAGGCGAATGTGTAGCCCAGAACCTTGTCCTGCGCGTCCACCCACTCGATGACCTTGCCGCGGTACGCCTGCGTAAAGGCAAAGTACACCGTCACGCCCCCATGCGTCACACTGTTCGTTGCCACAAAGGGAATGGTACGGGCGATATTATCCTCCGTCGCTTTGTAATCAAAGATCTGATCCGACTTATTGCTATCCTCTCGCTCTTTTTGGAATCCCTTTAATATGTCCTTAAACCAATCACTCGTACTGTCGGCAGGATCAGCATTTGTCTGGAAAGGATGTACATGGAACCGTGCAACTTTCGTCTTATCAATTCCTTCGCCCGGCTCTATCACCATTCCCTGTTCCAACTGCTCTGCGGTAGGCATAGGCTTGCTGCTGTCAAAAGTAGTGTGAAACCCGCCCGTTACCGAGTCATAAACCACATCCACAGAACTGCCACTGACATCGCTGATATCTTGCTGCGCATCGTTTGCCGATTGGAATGCAACAATAGTCGTTCTCCCGTTATTCAGTTCTTTATATGCCTCATTCAGTTCATTCTTCACTACCGCACTATTCTCTCCGATATAGAGGGTAAACGTCTCTGCATACTGGTCAGAATTAGATGTCCAAGTCAGCGTAAACTGTCTGGTCGTCACCACTCCCGATGTATTTTGACCATTTGATTGCGGGAAAAAGCGGTCACAAATCCAGGTATCGCCGCCATTGTTTACCGGGTTTCCGTTCACCGCCGCCAGCTTGTACCCCGCGATAGGCGTTGCCACCGTCAATGTGCCGATAACATTAGACCAGTCGTTGTTTGCCGCAAACTTGTCTGCCAGCGTGCCCTCCGCTGGCCGTACCACCAGCCGTTCCTTTTCACGGACAACACGCCACGTGTTCTCTCCGTTCAGCGTATAGCTTACGCGCTTCTCGTCCTGCACATTTACGGCGGGCAGCACCTCTTCACCCATGCCGGCTTCCGCCTCATAGGTAAACTGATCCACAATGCGGATACGCATGGTCAGCAAGTGTTTGACTGGTGCCCCCTCTTTCGCGCTGCTGGCATTATTCCACACAGACAGCGCCATCATCTCGCCATAGTTCTCGATAGCATTGACGGTCATCACGCCATTCTGCTGGTTCACTGCCGCCAGTCCCAAACTATTGTAGTGCGTGGTCGCCTTGCCGCTGTTTTTCAAAGTTTCTTCGTTAGCAGCCCACACTTGCCAGTAGCCGCTGCCGCCATTGCCAAAGGCAGAGCCATGATAGTTCGCTCCGGTCTTGTTTCGGAACACGATCCCGTAGGTGATATCGCCGTCATCGCTGGCACTGGCCGCTTCCAGCCAGTGTGCCCTGTCTCCCGCCCGTACTTCCACGGTCAGAACACCCACATTGTCAATAATGCTATAATTGTAATCGTAGTCCTTATAGCGTTCCAACTGTGACGGAAATGCCACTGCGAAATCATCGCCCAGCACCGGCGCTGTGAACCCCGCTTCGAGCATCGCCTCTACCACACCGTCCTTCGGCATTGTAACGGGGGTTACCCGGCTACTGTTGCTGCTTTCAGAAAAATACAGCATCCTCTCAAGATGCCACATTCTCCGAGAGAACGTCCACTGCTCATCGTCCGCGCAAATACGCAGATTATTCAGAATAGACTTTGCTTCCTGTGACAGGTTTTTATACGCAGTGATTGCCGCCCTGACTTTCTGCGCCTCCACAAAACGGCCCTTGTTGTCAATGCTCACGCCCCTAAAGGATATATCGCTTTCGTATTCGCTCGTATAGGTATACTCCATATACCCATTCTGGCCCAAAAAAACCTTTGCCTCTTCGTTTGGCTGCCCGTTTCCGGGCAGATTGCTCACATCTGTAACATTACCCGTAGACGGGGGAGGCCCGCCGGGATTATTGCCGCCACCCTGGCTGCCATTCAGCTGTTCGTTGTACTGCTGTATCAACTGCCAGAAAGATATCCCCCTCGGTCCAACACCGGGGCCTCCGTCTTGATATATCTCCAATTCGTTCAAGTATATCTGCGCCATTGGAGAAAGGTTATTATAATCCGTGATGGCCTGCTGTGCCTTGTCTCTATTTTTAAAGCTATTGTTCTCATAGATATCTTTATTATAGGTCACAGTGCCACGCGTTTCTTCGTTGAATGTTTCCGTTCCGCATTCAAAATACTTTTTGAAATAGGTCACAGCACTATTCGCCATATCCTGTGCGGTACTATTGGGCCCATCTCCCTTAATATACTCACCATTCTTGTACGGATAAGTCGAATCCTCACCACCGTTGATCCTCAGCTTATCTATACCCTGCACTTTGCCCGTTTCGGTACTCTGCAATACCAGACGCTCTGCCGCAGCCTTGTATATATTCATCAGCCAACCGAAGTCAACACCATCGGTTCTGCCACAATTATTGCCATATTGCACTATATAGCTGTTAAGCACCGCTTTGATGGTAGTTTTCGAGCCATTCGCAATGGGGGCTTCGTAATTGTCTACTATCCCCTTGACTCTTGTTTTATCTCCCTCTGTTACAAAGAACAAGTCATACCTAAAGCGGACATCTGTAATAACAAGGAAAAATTTTCCATTATTTGTTACTACCGCAAAATTCGTTTGCAAGAAGTTCTTTGCTGCTTCTTTAGCCGCACCTCTCTCGCTCTCTGCAACGTCCTCAAGTGTAAGCGCGTCCACTCCCGCCAGCACCGTCTCCATCGTATACGTCTCGTTGCCGGTCTGGACGTCCTCACTCTCCCCATTCGTTTCCGCGATGGCGCTCGTACACAGCCCCAGCGCCATCACCAGCGCCAGCAGCAAACTGACCACTTTTTTCATCATACGTTCCTCTCCTTTCCCGCCAAGAGAGTTCGTTTCAGCCCACTGAAACGTTGAAAGGGAGTATACTCCCTTGGCGGCACATAATTACTCCTTCTTTATACCACTTTACCGTCTTTGAAACAATATGCTGGCAGGGAATACTCCTTTTTTGGCTTAAAGGTGCAAAAACAGCCGGGCTTTTTGTGCAAAAGTCCGGCTGCTTTCGGTTATTCCGCCATGGGCTGTACGCCGCCCGTGGGCAGTATGGGCCGGCTGATGGGAACGCTCCCCAGCATCAGCTGGTACTCGCCGTCCAGCATCAGCTGCACCTGCGTCACATCCTCCAGTGAGCACAGCGAGTCCACCAGCCCCTGTATCATGCGGTTCTGCGCCTCCGCGTCCTCCGGCAGCAGCGCCGCCACGCTCCCCGGCAGGTTCAGGTAGCATATCCCCTCCTCCGTGCTGGCGTTCAGGGCCGTAAAGCCCTCCGGCAGCAGCGGGTACAGGTCCGCGTAGCTGTCCAGCGGCCGTTCCGTCAGTGCCTTCACCACCGCCTGGGCCACCGTCTCCCCCTCGTACACCGTCAGCCGGCGCTCCTCGCCCACCAGCGTACCGCCGCCGTCCGGGAAGTACAGCTGCACCTTCACCGTCCGCACCACATCGTCCGGGCTGGTCAGCAGCACCTCCTCTGAGGTGTACACCTCGCTGGTCCGGTCCGCAGGCAGCTCGCCCGCCACCGTCAGCCGCACGGCGTAAATGCCGTCCAGCTGCATCAGCGACAGCGTGATGCAGTAGTCCGCGATGGTCCGGTCAATACCGATCAGCTGGTCGTATTCGCTGCTCATGTCCACCGACACCGTTCCGCCGGTGACGGTACAGCTCAGCAGCTGCGTCCCCACGGGTATGGGCGCGATGAATCCCTCCGCCGTGCAGCCGCCCAGCAGCAGCTCCATGATGTACTGCGCCTGCTGCTGGCGTCCCCGGTCCCCGGCGGTGATATCCGCCCAGGGGATGGCGATGCCCTGCACGGCGTCGCCGCCGCCGGCGGACTTGTTCTGCTCGCTCAGGTCCGCCGGGCAGTACAGCCGCAGGCTCCCGCCGTCCGCCGCCTGCTGCTCGCCGCAGGCGCACAGGCTCGCCGCCAGCGCCGCCGCCAGCAGCAGGGAAATGATACGCTTTTTCATGCCTCCTCCCCCCTTTCCGCCAGCGGCAGATACACGGTGAACACCGTGCCCACGCCGTTTGCGCCGTGGCCGGCGGAGATGGTGCCGCCCCGGTTCTCGATGGTGTCCTTCACGATGGACAGCCCCAGTCCCGTGCCGCCCACCTCCCGCGAGCGCATCTTGTCCACCCGGTAGAACCGGTCAAAAATATGCGGCAGGTCCTCGTCCGGTATACCGATGCCGTTGTCGCTGACCGTCAGCACCACCTTGTCCCCATCCACATGGGCCTCCGCCCGGACGAATCCGTCCTCGGCGGCGGAATACTTGATGGCGTTCTCCATCAGGTTGTACAGGATCTGATGTACATCGTCGTCGGTGGCCAGCGCCACGGCATCCTCGTCCGCCGCGCCGGATACGGTCACGCCCTTCTCCTGGGCCACCATGGTCAGCATACGCTCCACGCGCTCCAGCACCGGCCTCACCGCCACGGGATAGGGCTGCTGCACCACGCCGCTGTCCAGCCGCGTCAGCCGCAGCAGGTTCTCGGTAATGCGGCTCAGCCGTTCCGCCTCCCGCCCGATGTCGGTGACGAACTCCTTGGTGGTCGCCTCGTCCATGTGATCGGTCTGCAAAATGGAATCCGTCAGCAGCCGTATGCCCGCCAGGGGCGTTTTCAGCTCGTGGCTGGCGTCGGACACGAAGCGCCGCCGGGCGTTCTCCGTGGTCTGCAATCGGTCGGTCAGGCTGTTGAATTCCGCCGCGATCTGGGCGATCTCGTCGGTGCCGCTGGCGTCAGCCCGGTGGCTGTACGCGCCCTCACGCACCTTGCGGATGGCCTGCAAAAGCCCGCTGATCTGCCGGGTCAGCATCTGGCTGAGCACGATGCTCAGCCCCGCCACCAGCAGGGCGATCAGCAGCGAGATAATGAGCAGGTTGTGCCGGAACGCCTCCAGCAGCTCCGACTGCTCCGTGTCGTAGTCATAGGCGTACACCGCGCCCACGATCTGGTTGTGATACACCACAGGCGTGGCCACGCGGCTCAAAAACGCCGTGCCGTCGTAGCTGCAATAGCTGGCGTCCTGTCCCCGCAGGGCCACCGCCACCACGGAGTACAGCGCGTATTCGCCCACGGCGTTGCTGCCCTGCCGGGTGTCGTACAGCACCAGTCCCGCGCTGTTGGTCACCATGATACGGGCCGCGCCGGACTCGTCCAGGCCCTCCAGCGCCGCCTGCACGTTCTCCACCGTCAGCTTCTCCAAGCCTATCATCGCCGACTCGATGACCTTCGCGGTGCTCTTCAGGTTGTTCTGATTGGAGGCCACCATCATGTTCTGGCTCACCAGCAGCGGATAGGAGTTCAGCAGGATCAGCACCGCCGCGATGACCAGGATATAGCTCAGGCTGAACTTCAGCTGCAGCGTCGCCTTGCCCCGCAGCTTGCGTATACCAAGGCCCAGGCGCTGCCGCATAGTCTGCGCCTGCGGGGTCTGGTCCGTATTTGCTGCCGCCGTGTCACACGGTTGGCTGTTCTTCTCCCTTAAAATAGTAACCAACTCCCCACTTCGTCATAATGTATACCGGGTTGGCGGGGTCCGGCTCCAGCTTTTCCCGCAGCCGTCGGATGTGCACGTCCACCGTCCGATAATCTCAGGCTCTCCCGGCTGTACACCCGCCGGGGGTTTTTCATCAGCAGCTCGATCAGGTCATACTCCTTTGCGGTCAGGTCGATGGTCTTTCCGTCCCGCAGGGCCACCCGCTGCTCCGTATCCAGGCTCAGGTCGCCCACGGTCAGCAGCGGCGTGCGCTGGCGGCTCTGGGCCGCCTGGTTCCCGTTCATGGACCGCCGCAGCAGTGCCCGGATGCGTGCCTTCAGCTCCAGAATGTTAAAGGGCTTCGTCACATAGTCGTCCGCGCCGCAGGCAAAGCCCATCAGCTTGTCGCTGTCCTCGCTGCGGGCGGTCAGCATGATGATGGGCACATCGGAAAACTCCCGTATCTTCATGCAGGCGTCGCTGCCGGACAGGCCGGGCATCATCACGTCCATGACGATCAGGTCGAAGTTCTCCTTCTTCTCCAGCTCCACGGCGGCCGCGCCGTCATAGGCGGTCATCACCTCATACCCCTCGTTCTCCAGATTGAACTTCATGCCCTTCACCAGCAGCTTCTCGTCGTCTACCACCAATATCTTCATTCCTGCATATCCTCCGTTATGATGTGATCTTGTATGCTCTCCACGATGGCCTGTCCGATTCCCTCCACCCGCGTCAGGTCCTCCGCGCCGGTATAGGGTCCGTTGGCCTCCCGTTCGTCCACGATCCGCTGGGCCAGCACCGGGCCGATCCCCGGCAGGCCGTCCAGCTCCTCTGCGCTGGCGGTGTTGATGTTCACCTTCAGCAGCGCGGGCGCAGCCTCCTCCGGCGGCACGGCGCTGATGTCATAGCCGCCCCGCACCTGCCGCGGCGTCAGCAGCCACGTCAGTGCCATCGCCAGGACGAACAGCACCGTCAGTCCCAGCAGGAACACGTCCGTCTTTGTCAATTTTATCCGCTTTCCCACAGTTGACTACCCCGCCTCTTTTGCTTATAATAGGTCATGGACATACCGGCCCCATGCTCCGGACGGGGCCGTCCCCCTATATTATAGCATACATGGAGAAAAAGTCACATGAAAATCCGTCGTTTTATTGCTGTTTTTTTATCCGCCCTGATTTTATGCGGAGTTCTGACCGTTCCCGCCGCCGCGCTGGAGGATCCGGCCATCCGTGCCAAGGCCGCGCTGCTGGTGGAGGCCGAGACCGGCACGATACTCTATGACAAAAATATCCACGATGAGCTGTCCATTGCCAGCACCACCAAGATCATGTCCGCCCTGCTGGTCTTCGAGGCCATCGACCGGGGCGAGCTGCGGCTGGACCAGCAGGTCACCGCCACCGCCACCGCCCTGCGCGGCCTGCCGGAGGACGGCAGCACCGCCGACATCGTGGAAGGTGAAACGCTGACGGTGGAGCAGCTGCTGTACTGTATGCTGGTCATCTCCGCCAACGAGACGTGCAACATCCTGGGCGAAACGCTGTGCGGCAGCGTAGATGCCTTTGTGGCGCGCATGAACCAGCGCGCCCAGGAGCTGGGGTGCAAAAACACCCACTTTGCCAACACCACCGGCCTGACCCAGTCCGGCCACTACTCCTCCGCCTACGATCTGTATCTCATCACCCGCGAGGCCATAAAGCACGAGGACTTCATGACCATGGTGAACACCAAGTCCTATGAGATACCGCCCACCAACAAGACCGAGGAGGAGCGCGTGCTCCACAGCACCAACGCCCTGATCTCCAACTGGCGGCTGGCCGGGTACCTGTACTCCGGCGCCCAGGGCATTAAGACCGGCAGCACCGATGCCGCCGGCCAGTGCCTTGTCTCCTCCGCTGTCCGCGGCAGCCGCACGCTCATCAGCGTGGTGCTGGGCGCGGAGAAGGTCGAAAAGGAGAACGGCTCCGGCTACATCGTGGAGAGCTTTACCGAGACGGCCCGTCTGTTCGACTGGGGCTTTGACAACTTTGCCCCCCAGCAGGTGCTGGACGAGAATGAGCTGATCCAGGAGGTCCCCGTGGCCCTGAGCAAGCAGGTCTCCACCGTGGCCGTCCACCCGGCGGAGAGCGCCGACGCCATGCTGCCCAAGGATCTGGACGTCAGTGCCCTGACCCGCACCGTCACGCTGGATAACGAGACGGCGCTGGCCCCCATCGCCGCCGGCGACCGCCTGGGCGAGATCACCGTCAGCTACGGCGACACGACCTACGTCACCGTACCCCTGCTGGCCGTGGCCGACGTGTCCGCCAGCCGCTTCCTGTCCCTGCGCCACGCCATCGGCGAATTCTTCTCCCAGCGCTCCGCCCGCATCGCCGTTCTGGCGCTGGTGGTGCTGGTCGCCGCCCTGGTTCTGTGGTTCCGGTTCTACGGCCGCAACCGCCGCTACGGCAAGCCCGGCAGCAAGCAGTACCGCCACCACTCCTACCGCGGCCGCCGTCACTGATATGGCGCCTATCCGTATACTCTACGAGGACCCGTATCTGGTCCTCTGCGTCAAGCCCGTGGGCGTCCTGTCGGAGGACAGCCCCGCCGGTGCCTGTATGCCCGGCCTGCTGCGCGAGCACTACCGCGCCCTGGGGCAGAACGACTATATCGCCACCGTCCACCGGCTGGACCGGCTGGTGGGCGGCGTTATGCTGTTCTCCCGCCGCCGGGACGTCACCGGAAAGCTCACCGCCGCCGTGGCAGAGCACCGCGTCACCAAGGAATACCTGGCCGTTCTCCGGGGCACGCCGGCACAGGACGAAGCCACCCTCACCGACCTGCTGTTCCGCGACGCCGCCCACAACAAGAGCTACGTGGTCAAACGTATGCGGAAGGGCGTCCGCCAGGCGTCCCTCAGCTACACCGTCCAGGGCGAAGCGGACGGCCTGACGCTGGTGCGCGTGCAGCTGCACACCGGCCGCACCCACCAGATCCGGGTGCAGTTCTCCTCCCGCGGCCTCCCCCTGATGGGGGATATCCGCTATGGCAGCAAAGCCGACTGCTCCCCCGCCCTGTGGTCCACGCGGCTGGCGCTGACACACCCCGTCACCGGCAAGCCCATCGACGTTGCCTGTCCCCCGCCGGATACCTGGCCCTGGACTCTGTTTGCATGAAAAAAGACCGCCCTCCGGCGGTCTTTTTTGCTGTGCAACGCACGGGAAAATAAAAGTGGTCCGTTGCTCATACATGAAGCTCTATGCCAGTAAATGCCCGATCCCCACAAACAGACACCCCAGTCCAAAGAAAAACGTCAGGATGGCTGTGGCGTACAGCCAGAACCGCCCCGCCCCCAGCCTGGGATAGTCCAAAAACGGATAGGGGTACAGTTGGCCGGTGTGTCCGATAGGCTTGCCGGTCCCGGCCCGCAGCATGGCAAAGGCAAAATACGCCAGCGGCAGCACCAGCCACCAGACGGCGTGCCCCACCGTCAGCCCTGCCTTATCCTGCCACAGCAGCCATTGCAGCACCGTCAGCCCCGGCGTAATAAAGTGTACGCAGACATTCCCGAAGGAAAAGCGCCCCTTCAGCCAGCTCTCATCGTCCCGCCGGTGGGCGGTCGGCAGCAGCACAAAGGCGTAGATCAGGTGCGTCACATAGATGCACAGCGTCATACTCAGCGCCACGCCCGGGGAACTGAGCCACCGGAACGCGCCGCAGTGGGGGTCATGCCCGCTGGCGCCCAGCGCCAGCTCATAGAGCAGTATCAGCAGATTGCTCAGGTGTGTGTAGTACACGAAAAAACCGGCGCGGATACAGTGCTTCTCCGACAGCCACGCCTTTTTGTACAGTCCGATGGCGGTGACCAGCACGATCACCAGCGCCGACAGCCGCAGCACAGTCATCCCTCCCGCAGCGCCTTCAGCAGGGCGATCTCCCGGGCGTAGCCCGGCAGCTCATTGGGCGTCTCCAGCACGAAGGGCAGACCCTGCAATGCGGGATGCCGCACCACCCGGCCCAGCGCCTCCGCACCCAGGCAGCCCTCGCCGATGCGGGCATGGCGATCCTTGTGGGCGCCCCGTGGGTTCAGGCTGTCGTTGATGTGCACTGCCTTCAGCCTCTCCAGACCGATGACCCGGTCGAACTCCGTCAGCA
>OCQA01002166.1_pt1 | contig 11071 bp, 5 predicted proteins | sample 1538571 | NCBI WGS metagenome assembly OCQA01 (sample SAMN04571708, study PRJEB22368) | human gut metagenome | biome: human gut; material: stool | host: Homo sapiens | place: Luxembourg | collected 2012-09-28 | reverse complement strand
TTTTATTTCGGAGACAGATAATAAATAATCAAAATATTCCGTACTATCCGGTAGAATGTCCGGATAGTACGGAATATTTTACATTGCCGGCCAACTCCAGACTACACGATTTTCGAATTCTTCATCTTATACCTGAAACGAGAATAAAACAAGACTCCTGCCAAAGTCAGACCAATCGGAAATCCCCACCAGATACCCATAGCACCACCCTGACAAACAAAGCCAAATAAATATGCCGCAGGCAAACATACGAGGAAATAACTGACAAACGCAATTAAGGCCATAGGTTTCACATCTCCTATTCCCCTTAAAGCATTTGCATAGGCAACTTGCAAGCCATCTCCGAACTGATATACCATAGTCGGTATTATCAACAATGCTACGATTCCGTTCACTTCTTCCGAATCTGTAAACAGATAACCCACCTGTTGTCGGAACAAAGCCATTATGATTACAATACATACGGCCAAAAGTATTATTACATGAAACCCGGCATTTGCTATCGATCTTACTTTATTCATCTCTCCTGCTCCTTTAGCATTACTTACCAAAATCGTAATAGCCGACCCGATACCGTAATAAAGCATAAAACCGATCGTAGTAAAAGTTGCAACGGCCTGATGTGCCGCCAATGCTGCCGTACCGATCCATCCCATCATAATAACACTCAAATTGAAAGATCCGGTTTCCATCCCCATTTGAAAAGCAATAGGCATCCCCATTTTGGTTAAATGAAGCAATTGCTTTCCCGAATCACCTTTAAGATGACGAAAACCTTCTTTAAATCTGCCATAACGAGACGTAAAGAAAAACAGATACACAAAAACCGACAACGTGAAAATACGAGATAATAATGTAGAAAATCCTGCTCCGAGCAGTCCAAGTTCCGGGAAAAAGCCCGGGCCGAATATCAATAAATAGTTACCTATAATATTCAGCACATTACCGCACAAAAGTATGTACATCGAGATACGAGTATCCATAATACCATCGGCAAATTGCTTGAAAGCATTAAATAGCATGATAAAAATCAAACCCGACAAATGAATCAAGAAATAGGGTTTAATTAAAGGCAAAAGTTCTTCCGGTTGTCCCATCCGGTCTATATTAACATAAACTACGGACATAACCCCGATAAAAGCAAATTGGCGATAAGACCACATCGAAGAGTCTGACCGGCTTTTGCTACCTGATTTTTTCCGACCAAATTCCCGATCAACGGAGTAAGCCCCAAAGAAAAGCCTAAAGCAAACATCAACGGAAGATTAAAAAGATTATTTACAAAAGATGCTGCAGCCAACTCCTCCGAAGTATGATGACCAACCATTATATTATCGGCAAATCCGACGATGATAATACCCAACTGTCCTATCATAATCGGAACTCCCAATCTCAACAATGCTACATAATGATCCCGGTATAATCGAAATGTTTTTTTCAACATACTACACTTTTATCAAATCAAAGGTTGCAAAGATATAAATCTTATTTCAAATCGATGACCATATAAGTTCGGGAATATTAAAGTCTGTCTAAAAGAAAGGCGGTATCCCACAATGAACACCGCCTTTACTCAACAAACTAACTCTATATACTTACGATTCACAATCCTATTAACAAAGAATTAGAAGCAGAACCTTTCATCCATTCTTCAACCGTCGACCAACGGATCGGTGAAGCACCTTCCAAAACGACCGTTTGCAAGGCTGGGACGCTGTCCCAAGCTGTAGATGACAAATCTATACGTAAACGAACTTTGTCACCTTTTTTTAATCCTGCCAAAGAATATTCATTTTCTCCGCTCTTCAACTGTACCGATTTAGAATCGATTACTTTTCCGCTATTATCTGCAACCTCAACAAAAACCTGAATTTTTCCACCGGCATTTAATTCTGCCCACGCTTTCATTTTTTCAACAGCCGAATCCATAGGACGCCAATCGGTTACTTTCTGAGCTTTACGCATAGCTTCCACACCATTTGTATAAAGTTCTTTTACGGCTTTCTCATCCATCGTCGTACGGGCAACAAGAACATCATCCATAATAAATTTACCTGATGAAAAACGCTGAGACCCGGCAATACGTTCCAGTGGTCCGGCAAAAGGTTTCTGGAAAGCCTTCTTATCCAAACGACCGTCTATGTAAATCGCTCCTTCTTCTTTCTCAGGATTGTAGGTATAAACATAATGTATCCATTTTCCCGATTGCAATTTATTGTTACCGCGAACGTCGCTATTTTCGTAAGAAAGAATCGTTTTTTCTTGGAAAATACCGGCTGCCAACCGTGTTCCGGTTACATCGACATCCGCCCCCATCGGAGCTTGTCCACCGAAGAACATAGCCTGGCCGTTATCCATCTGGTTCAGATAAACCCATGCAGATAAAGTAAACGGTTTCCGGTACAAATCCATACCGCCTGCATCGACAAAAGTCTCTTTTTTGTCTTTCTTAAAACCTTTTCCGTTTTTGCCATCGACAATTTGGGCTGTACCCTGAATCGGCAACATTTTTCCGGTAATCTCATTTTTGACTTCTTTATCTGTCGCTCCTTCGAAAGTTATATAAGCCAACGGGTCTTGCAATGCCAATCCGATTCCTCCCGGAACAATCAATTGTTGCTCTGCTTCAGTACCGACTTTCACACGGAATGTACCGGAACGAGGGAATGCGTATTTAATTTCGACACGCTGACTAGCTCCAGCATCCAAACGCAACGGCTGCGATGCAACGGTTACGCCTTCTACTTTCACATCCAAACTCTTATTAAAAGGTTCACTTCCTACATTTCGTGCCTCTGCGACATAAACCATTTCTCCTTTCTCGGTCATATTGATCGAACTACCTTCCAAAACGAGTTTTGCCGGAACTTTCGAAACTTTTAAAGGAACGGATTTTATCTGATCATCTAAAATTACGGTTAAAGTCTGATTGCCGCTTGCATACATCTGCACATCAAAAACCATTTCTTTTGTTTCTCCGGCTTCGATCTCAGCACGACGATCATCCAAGAAACTATTTCCATACAATTTAACATCAGCGATATCCAATAAATTTCCGCTGTTCTTCACCTTTACGACCACCTTAAACGATTCTCCGCCTTTTACACTTTTCGGTGCCGATACGGTATATTCAAAATCTGCTTTGTAGTCTTTATCGACCGTAAACTCACCGGAAATACCTTGGCTCGGATCTTTAAAACCGATTTTCTGCTTATGTTCGGTAGAACCTTTTGGCGGTTCGGGACAAACTCCTCCGACATGCATTCTGAATTTTCCGGCTTCCAAAACTCGTTTCATATCCGGATTCAATAAAGAAAGCAAATAAGGGTTCAGTTCGAAAGTAACGGTTTTCTTTTCTCCCGGTTTCAAGAAAACACGCTTAAATCCTTTCAAATCTATAACTGCGGTATTTACCGAAGCTACCAAATCGGTTATATATAACTGAGCTACTTCTTCACCCGGCCTTTTCCCGGTATTTTCAATATCTACCGAAACAGTCACAAAACCAGGATCTCCGCTTTTAGTAGTAGCTTTAAGGTTAGAATAACGGAATGTCGTATAACTCAATCCATGACCGAAACGGTATAATGGAGTAAACGGCATATCATAATAGTCATAATTACGTCCGGAAGTTTCATAATTATACCACAAAGGCAACTGTCCCGGATGACGAGGAAATGAGATAGGCAAACGTCCGGACGGATTCTCATCACCAAAGATAATGTCTGCAGTTGCATTACCGCCTTCTTCTCCCGGATACCAAGTTTCAAGAATAGACTCGATATTTTCATCTTCCCATGTCAATGTAAACGGTTTACCATTTACCAAAACCAGCACGACAGGTTTTCCTGTTGCTTCGACAGCTTTAATTAATTGTCGCTGTACTCCCGGTATTTCTAAAGTAGCACCATCAACATTTTCTCCCGTAGTACTTTTTTTGTTTCCGTTCTCATGTCGGTTCGAATTATCTCCCACAACAAGAATCACGGCATCAGCCTGTTTCGCAATATTCACAGCCTCTGCAAAACCTGTAGTATCCATATCGATTTGCGTACAACCTTGCGCATACAAAACTTTTGTAGAAGAGCTCACATGATTTTTGACACCTTCTAAAACCGAAATTATCTGACCGGGTGCATATTTTGCAGAGTAGTCACCAGTCTGTCCCTGATCTGCATTCGGACCGATGACAGCGATTGTCTTGATATTTTTATCCAACGGAAGAAGATTATTTTCATTTTTCAGAAGAACCGTACTTTTTACTGCTACTTTACGTGCCAAAGCCCGATGTTCGGGAGTATCATATTCCGGAAGTTTGTTCCAAACCATATTCTCAATACTCGGTCTATCAAACAATCCCAAGCGCATCTTAGCTCTGAATACTCGACGCAGGTTGGCATCCAATTCGCTTTCTTTTATAATGCCTTTCTTTACTGCCGAAGCCAACGCCTTTTTATAAGCCGATCCACATTCGATATCTACTCCGGCACGAACAGCCATAGCGGCAGCTTCTTCCATAGTACCCACAACAGACTGTTTCCGCTGAATATTTTCAGGGCCGCTACAATCAGAAACGACAAAACCTTCAAATCCCCATTCTTCACGAAGGATTTTCTGAAGCAACTCTTTCGAACCGTTATCAGGCACTCCGTTCCAAAGCCCATAAGCCGCCATAACTCCGAATGCATTCGCTTCTTTAATAACATCGCGGAAAGGCGCCAAATGAATATTACGCATTACTCTATCCGACAATCCGTAATCATGACTATCACGACCGCCGACCGGTTGTCCGTGACCGGCAAAATGCTTAGGACAGGCAAACATGTGTTCACCCTGAAAACCCTTGATCCATGCTACACCTATACGACCAACGAGATAAGGATCTTCACCATAAGTTTCCTCGACACGTCCCCAACGGGCATCACGCGCCACATCCAACACCGGAGACCAAGAAACCCGTAAATTTGCAGCTTTAGCCTCAATTGCCGTAGCTTTACCGACTTCTTGTATTAATTCCGTATCAAACGTACTACCCATATTAATCCCGTGTGGAAATATGGTAGAACCGGTAGCATAAGACTGGCCGTGCAATCCTTCGGTTTTCAACATTGCAGGAATCTTCAACCGAGCAATGCCCTTTGAACCCCAGCTATCACTCAATTGAATTACTTTCTCCTCAAGAGTAAGCCGGGGCAATAAGTCATCGATACGTTCCTCAATAGGAATGTTCGGATTTAAATACTTTGGAGTCTCTTTACTCACTTGTTGAGATACGCCCGCATTTGCCATCGAACGATTGTAAGCTTCTTCGAGATCCATACCTTCCATTTCACAAGGACAGATCTCTTCCGTTACTGCCTTATCATTTATTTCTCTTTTGTCTTTCGTGTCGGCAAAAGAAATAAACGACCCCACCAGTAACGCAGGCAAAACAATTCTCCATGTTTTTTTCATTCTGTGTGTGTTTTTAATTATTGATTAGTAATTTAAAACGAGCCAAGCAACCGGAAATTTCTCCCGACTACAAAATTTGTTACAAAAATATTCTTGAACAATTATCTTTTCACTTTATAGAGAATTAAAATGCACTTAAAAAAACGGTAAATTGAAAAATTAATCGGCAACCTTTATCAAAGACTCCAGCCATGCATATACATTTTAAAATAATTATATTTAGAAATATCTCTTTTTCAAAAAATAGCAGAATAAATGTTCTCCTTTCATTTTTTTATTACATTTGTAATGTCAAAACAGGATGGATATACAATATCAAGATATAACACACACATTATCATCATGAAAAAACTTTTTGTCATATTTTGCTTATTATGCAGCATTTCTGTTTATTCTTCTGACATAAACGGCGGATTATTTTTCAGATCACACCAACAACCGGGAACAATACGCACACGACTTGTATTGAATGGAGGAAAACCTATAAAAATAGAAAACGGAAGAACCATATCATTCGACCTCATGCTGCGAAAAGAGATTGTATGGGGATATGTCGTGAGAATCATTACAAATACACAAAAAAATATAGATCTCGTATATCTTGCCAACAAGAAAAACGATCGTTATCCGGCATGGATACTCAACGAAAGTCAACATCCGATTACACAAGATCTGACATACGATAAATGGATACCGGTAAGCGTCAAATTAATGCCGAAAGATAATAAAATCGCTTTTTCGTTCGGATCGATTCAAAGCACTCAATCTTTTGATTTTTCAGGATGCAAGAATGTGACTATCCATTTCGGAACTTCCGGAATCAAAAACTTTCAAGTCGGAGATGTCGCTCCCATCAACATTAAAAATGTACGGGTATTAGACAATAAAGACAACGAAATATATCATTGGGAGCTAAAGCAACATGCAGATAGTATCTGTTATGATCTCATAAAACAATGTCCCGCAATTACAGAGAATCCTATATGGCTCATCGATAATCACTCTTCCTGGAATCAATTATACAAACAAAAAATTAAAGGAAATCCCCAAATCACATATAATTCTGACAAAAATTTATTTTACATCATTAACGGGAGCAATCAACTGACCGTACTTAATCCTATCACACAAAAGTCATATTCGATAAATAATATCAAAGGGAAATTAGCCAGCGAAAAAAACAACCAAATAACTTATGACCCATACAATCACAGGCTTATATCTTACAGCCTTGACCAGAAATCAATTTCGGTATTCTCACCGGAGAACAATTCTTGGAGCGGGACTTTCACGAACGGTATGGATCCGGCCTATATACACCACACTGTGGCTATATCTCCTAAAGATACCTCTTTAATTACGTTCGGAGGGTATGGATATTATCTGTATAAAAACACATTGTTCAAGGTAAATTTGAATACTCATCGATGGGACAGCCTTCAAATCAAAGAGATTTCACCCCGATTTTCCGCCGTATCGACAATCGTAAACAATACTCTTTACATTTTCGGTGGCAAGGGAAGCAAAAACGGACGCCAAGAAGAAGTCAGTCATAACTTATATGACCTGTATGCTGTCGATTTAGCGACATTCGGAATAAAAAAAATATGGGAAATCAAATCAAATATTGGAGATGAGACAGACCTTTTATTAAGAGGAAATATGATTTATAGTCCGACAGATTCATGCTTTTATGCAATCAATGTCTCAAAATCACAAGGTTATTTAGTCCGAATTTCTTTAAACCATCCTGAAATAAAAAGATGCTCAACCAATATAGGAGACATGTCGGCAGGGTATCTATTTTGTAATCTGTACTACTCTCCCGACAGCAGCAAACTATATACGATATTTAACAGGGAAATACGGAATAGCGATCCGGAAGTCTCTATTTATTCGATAGATTTCCCGCCGATTGCATTAAAAGACACGATTCAAAAAACCCCTTCGAAAAATAAGTTATGGGTAGGAGTTATCATCTTTCTGATTTTTTTATCGGGCTACGGTTTATATAAATTCTCTCGTCGGAAAAAAGATAAAAAACCGGTCTCTATCGAAATAAAAGAAAAAGAAACAGCTCCTCAGGAAGAAATCAAAAAGACATTTGACAGATCAAAAAGCAGCATCAGCTTATTAGGAGGATTTAATGTTAAAGATAAAGAAGGAGGAGATATAACGAACCAATTTACTCCTATACTAAAATCTTTATTATTAATCATATTATTGTATAGCGTAAAAACAAAGCAAGGAATTAGCAGCAACAAACTGGATAGTATCTTATGGGAAGATAAAGATGAAAAATCTGCAAGAAATAATCGCAATGTCTCTATTCGCAAATTGCGGGTTTTATTAGAAAAAGTCGGAGACATACAGGTTGTTTTTGAAAATAATTTCTGGAAAATCACATTCGGAAACGAAGTTTTTTGCGATTATGTTGCCGCAATACAATTTATTCAGGATACCTCTTTCGACGATTTTACTAAAGAGGCTACATTATACCAATTGTTAGAATTACTCGTCTTCGGTCCGTTATTACCTAATACTCAAGCCGACTGGATCGATAATTTCAAAAGCGATTATTCAGACATAACGTTAGATCTTTTACATTCTCTTTTACAAAAGAAAGAATTTGAAGATAAAGAAGATATTCAATTATTGATCGCAGATACCATTTTTTTGCATGATATTTTCAATGAAGAAGCTTTGAGGGTCAAATGCTCTATTTTATACAAAAAAGATAAAAGAAGCATTGCCAAAAGCACATACGACAATTTCTGCAAACAATATAAATCATTATTAGGTACGGATTACAAAATATCATTTTCAACTATTGTAACTTCTAAGACCACCTCATAATAATAAGTTTGTTTTTAGGGGCCGTCTAAATTTTGCTCGGGTCAAGCATGAGAGAAATCCATATGAATAGTCTGTTTCCCTCTCGAAAAGAAAACTGTAGCGATACTGTCAACATCGTTATAGACCTGAAGAAAACGTAAAAATGGTCTGATGATATTTTCTTGTCTGAAAAATTTAGACAACAGCATATTAATTTTCCAAATAAAAAATCTATTTTAAACAAAAGCCCAAATATCTTATAAAATAATCGATAAATTACTCTTATTTTATTTGCCAGTTTATAGGTATTTTGTATTTTTACGAAGACCAATTCTTTTTTATTTAACATAGATGAATCATGTAAAGAAGGTATTTAGAGCCTCCGTTACATGATTCGTCATGTATGTTAAAAATAAGAATTGGTCCTTTTTATTTAAAAAACCGGAGGCTCTTTTTATTTATATAATTGTAAAGAGAAAGTGCATGAACAATAAATACGATGTTTCCGAAATAATAACCAAAAGGTTCGGAAAAATGTTTGACTATTCAACTTATTTAACACATATTTTTACAGAATATATTACCAGTTTCATTCCATCAAAATCAACAATCGACAATTGTTCAAGGCTACGACTCAACCCCGATTTATACAGAAACTTATCTACTGATACTCTCCATATCATTATCGAGGAAATTAATGAAGAATATCAACTACCTACAAAACTCTTTTTAGCCGGTAAAGGAGTTAAAGAAATATCTCGTGAAACAGGTATCCCGATTCGGAAAGTATTACATCAAATTTATTGCGGAGAGAAAGAAATTAAGGCTCATTTAAAACAATTATAAATAAACATCCGAGAAAAAAATAAAGCCGCATTACCGATAATCAGAATAATGCGACTTTACTTATATATAGAACTTGACTTATCGAACTTTATGAGCTTTCATACTGTCCTTCAACAAATAACCAATCAGAGCCAAATACAATACTAAACCAAGTACTTGTTTTATTGTATCATTCATCTCGCAACTATATTCAAATCCTCCAAAACGCAATCCGGCACTGACAACCCCCATCAATGCTCCACCGGCAATAAATCCGGATGCCAACAATGTACCTCTTTCATACCGGGATTTATTTACTTCGGCATTTTTGCTGCGTGTACTGACATACCAGCTTACCAATCCTCCTACAACTAAAGGAGTATTCAGTTCCAAAGGAATAAACATTCCTAAAGCAAAAGCCAAAGCCGGAATTTTACAAAAAGTCAGTACTACGGCAATCAATGCTCCGATACCATATAGCAGCCAAGGAGCGCCTTTCCCCGACATAAGAGGTTCGATAACAGCTGCCATAGCATTCGCCTGAGGAGCAGCCAAACCGTTTTCAGAAGTAAAACCGTATGTATCATTCAAAATCAATATAACCCCTCCTACCGTCGCTGCAGAAACCAACGTTCCTAAAAATTTCCAACCCTCCTGCTTTGCCGGAGTAGAACCTAACCAATACCCGATTTTTAAATCGGTTATAAAACCTCCGGCCATAGAAAGAGCTGTACAGACAACCCCGCCGATAATTAAGGCGGCAACCATACCCGATGTACCTTTAAGGCCAACAGCTACAAGAATAACGGAAGCCAAGATCAATGTCATCAAAGTCATTCCCGATACAGGATTTGTCCCGACTATCGCAATTGCATTGGCTGCAACCGTCGTGAACAGAAAAGCAATGACAGATACCACAATAAAGGCAATAAAGGCCTGTGTAAAATTATGGATAATGCCTAAATAGAAAAATAATAAAATCAGAATCAGTGTTGCGATGCAAGCAATAGCGATAAATTTCATAGAAATATCTCGCTGCGTACGTTTCACCGAAGTTATAACTGCCTCAGCTTTACCTCCAAGTTCTTTAGATGCTAAACCGACAGCTCCTTTTATGATTCCCCAAGAACGTATTATGCCGATAACTCCCGCCATAGCTATACCTCCTATACCGATATGGCGTCCGTAAGTAGTAAATATTTGTTCGGGAGTCATTTGTCCTACGGCAATAGCAATATCACTGTTTCCCATAGTCAAGACCGAATCTCCCCAAAAAAGCCCCATAAAAGGGACAATAAGAAACCAAACAAATATAGATCCACAAATAATCAGAGAATATTTAAGACCGACAATATAACCGAGTCCTAATACAGCCGCTCCCGTATTTATTTTGAAAACAGCTTTTGCCTTTTCGGCAATTGTCTCACCGAACGGCAATACTCGTGTAGATAGTACCTCACTCCACCAACCAAATGTAGAAAGAACGAAATCATAGATGCCGCCAATCAACCCTGCAAAAATCAGGGGTTTTGCTTGGTTACCGCTCTTTTCTCCGGATATAAGCACTTGTGTAGTAGCTGTCGCTTCAGGAAAAGGATATTTGCCATGCATCTCGGATACAAAATATTTTCGGAACGGTATCAAAAACAGTATTCCCAAAATTCCACCTAAAAGAGAACTCAAAAATACCTGCATAAAATCGACAGTAAGTCCAGGTATAATATAAAGTGCAGGAAGCGTAAATATCGCTCCGGCAACAATAACGCCCGAACAAGCTCCAATAGACTGTATAATGACATTTTCTCCTAATGCATTCTTACGACGAGTAGCGTTAGACAAACCGACTGCAATAATAGCGATAGGAATAGCCGCCTCGAACACCTGACCGACCTTAAGTCCTAAATAAGCAGCAGCCGCAGAAAACAGAATAGCCATTATAATTCCCCACGAGACCGAC
>OCQA01002153.1_pt1 | contig 11138 bp, 10 predicted proteins | sample 1538571 | NCBI WGS metagenome assembly OCQA01 (sample SAMN04571708, study PRJEB22368) | human gut metagenome | biome: human gut; material: stool | host: Homo sapiens | place: Luxembourg | collected 2012-09-28 | reverse complement strand
CTTGCCGTAAGTCTGTGATTCTGATTCTCAACAGATCTTGCACCTACTGCAACATAAGATAAAATGTCTGAGAGATATCTGTGATTCTCCGGGTAAAGCATCTCATCAGCGCATGTAAAGCCTGTCTCTTCAACAGCTCTTCTGTGCATATGACGGATTGCAATAATTCCCTTGACCATATCAGAAGCTTTCTCCGGATCAGGCTGATGAAGCATTCCCTTATAGCCCGTTCCTACAGTTCTTGGTTTATTGGTATAGATTCTCGGAATCATAAGAATCTTATCCGCAACCTTATCCTGAACATTACGAAGCCTTGATATATAATCAATTACAGAATCCTCATGATCTGCTGAGCAAGGGCCTATTACAAGTATAAGCTTATCTGACTTTCCCTCAAATACAGCCCTGATCTCTTCGTCTCTTTCCGCCTTAATCTTCTTAGCCTTCTCACTTATAGGGAATTCCGCCTTAAGTTCCTCAGGTGATGGCAGCTTTCTTACAAATTCCATGTTCATAACTTCATATCCTCCACAATCTTATCTTTATTGAAGATTTTAGAATGCTTACGAAAACATTGCACGGTTCATCACAGATTTAAGCCAATTGTCTGTGCAATAAAAAAGTCCCGTCCCTGTTCAAAGGACGAGACCAGCAATCCCGTGTTACCACCTTAATTCACATAAAACTCACGCTTCATGCCTTAGCAGGTACGATAAGCAATTAATCCTGTAATATGTCCGGATTAATTATCTGATGATACCCTGACGCCTTATTACGGTGCGTCACCTCCGTCACAGCCTACTAAAATGTATCTTAAATAATATATATCAATATATATATCAGATATGCAGTCGTTCGGTGCGCAGCTCCAAGATGTATTCACAGCCACCGCCCCTGCAGCCTTACACCAACCGGCTGCTCTCTGTAAGTTCTTGTGTCTGCTACTCTTTCTCTTCATAGCTTTTCTAAAATATTCAACTATTGATATTTTATAATTATACGCACGTTATGTCAAGGGAAATATTGTCAAGAGCATCATCAAAATATATTCCACGTAATATCAGCATCTTCACATCTTTTGAACATTACGTTGTACAAATCCGATAATGTATTTCTCAGTTTATCACTCTCAGGTATATCGCCTGTGAATGGTTTGTACCATATATTGTACCTGACACCGGCTGCTTCTGACATTATATCGGACATAATTACATCATTACGACTGTAGAATGCATTGCGCCTTCTGCGTGTGTTATACTCTTCTTCGTCTGCCGCGCTGTCGATATCCTCTGTCTCAAGAAGCATGCCATGTACTCCTTCAAGATGCTTATCCATCTCTTTTATAAATATGCTTCCCACACCATCACTTCTATATTCTTCCAACACTGCATAATAATCAAGCAGCACATAATCGTCGGCTGCTTTTGTAAACAGTGCATATGCCATAAGCGGACTTTCCTCTGATTCATCAGTACTTCTGCCGGCTTCAAACATTCCAAGCCCAATGTACATCCCGTCATCAAGAAGTTTTTCTATTGCAGCAACCGGCTTACGCTCGTTGGCCGGGAAGTGCCTTACTGCCGGTCCCGTATATATTTCCCTAATCTGCGATGGTGCAAGCTTTTCTATTCTGTATAACATTATCTGTCTCTCCATTCTTAAGACAGACCACTGCTGTACAGCGTCCGTCCCTGTGTTCAAATTCATATGTTCCATTATATCTGTCAGCTATATTTCTGACATTCAGCATTCCATTGTTAAGTTTCAGTTCACCATATGAGCTGTATGCCCTTATCATAATTCCGTTATCAGTATCCTTCACATCAACTCCGGCATACGGCACATCCGATGTACCTGCAAGTTCAAGTGCACAGTCAAGCAGGTTGGATAATATTATTGTTATATCCACCTCGTTAACCATTCCCAGATTACCTGTTATATTCATCCTGAATGGTATTCCCTGCTTTCTTGCTGTCTCAGCATGCATATTAAGGATGGCATCCGCAATCCGGTTGCCGGTTGATATTATATTCACATCAGACAGCTCTACATCCAGCTCCTCCGAAAGGAATTTTTCAGCTCCTTTAATATCCCCTTCATCAAGCTTAAACATAATGTATGTGAGCTTGCTTTTCATGTCATGCCTTACAATCATCGTCTGCTTATTAATCTCATGCATGTTCTCTATTATCTTCTTTTCGCTTTCATACGCTGCATTTTTGACTTCTTCCTTTATAAGATTAATGCTGGTATTGGTAAGATTAACAAACAGTGTGTAAAGTATTGCATCAACCGCTACGAGTGCCACAATTACAAAATACACCGACACAATTGATGAACTCTTGGCGCTCATGTAGACAATATCCATAAGGAAAAACTCTGCAACCGCTGTTATTATCATTGCAGCATTAAGCTTGAGATATACGGTATTGCTTACATATTGCGAGTCCTCAATCTTATTGCGTATAATCAGCTCCGTGCAGATTATATAGATAACCTTTGCAAGTACAACAAGCGCAACTCGGAGCACGCCAAATTCAGGATATCCGTTGGCATCATATAATATGAAGTTGCCAAACACGCCTGTCAGAAGTATGCCTGTTGTCGATAATATGATTGAATTCATGAATATCAGAAGTATCTTTTCGAGCATACGGCCTTTTAAGAATACGACCATAATAACTAAAAGTGTAACATCTACTATATACTCCTCATGCACACTAAAATAAGCCCATATATTAGACATAGTTACAACAAACATAACAGCCATTGTAAACATTAAAATTTTTAATATTTTGTAATTCTCATTTTTAAATTTAAAATATCTTATAAAAAATTGCGCAATTAAAAAAGCTTCAATAACATTAGCACATAATTCAAATATATCACTCATAAATTCTACTCTGCTTTCTATACAATAACTATAATATTATACATACACTAGACAGAATTATCAAATCTTATATTTTCTATAATGATATAGCGCATAAAATTAGCGGCAGATATTATCCTGCCGCCATCACGTTATATAAATCATACCGTTTAAAATATTTATCTTTTCTTAGGTGATTCAGGTCTGTAGTAGCCTCTTAATGTGAAAGCCATTTCCTTATCTGTCTTCTCCGCAACAGACTTAACAGCCTTTGCTGCTTTCTTGAGTACCATGCTCTTAATGTCTCTCATACTGTTTTCTCCTTTCTTTTTATATTCGAAACCACACATACGATGATGCACGCAAACACCATCAGCACAGCTAAGTTGCTATAATATCTCATCATCAGACATTCAGCTGTAAAATACACTGATATGAATAAGATTCTTTTATAAATTGTTTCAAGCTTATAATCAGTTATAATAAGAGCTGCCAGTCCAATCCATATATACCAGGCTCTTGCCGGAAGCAGCGTATATGCTGTAAGAACAAGAAGCATCATCGCTGCCATCATGCATTTGCAGGATATGAATGTTCTTGCATGATAGCCCTCTGTCACGCTTCTTATAATCAGAAAATTACTGTAAAACCAGATTGCTTCAATCAGTCTGCCGAAAATAATTCCCGACAGCAGAACAATCATATAATCAACGACATCGCAGAGCATGACTTCTATTCCGTATCTGTATACATCTTCTTCAGAAGAATCAACTATACCGTTTCTCACAAAATATGAAGCTGTACATTCCGCAAGCCGTCTGATCATTCATCCACCTCATCAGTTACATTGAGCACAACATCTGCGGTATAGATTCCGTCTTTATAATCAAATCCATACATTCCGTCATACTTTTCTGTAATATTCTTAACATTAAGAAGTCCGTATCCATGAATAAATCTGTCATCCTTAGTTGTTACCGGTTCTCCGTCTTCCAGTTCCGGAGCTTCACTGCACGAATTAGTTACAGTAAAATGATACCTTGTTCCGGCATATATAATCTTAAGTCCTGCCTCAGGAGACTGGCATTTGGCTGCCGCCTCAAAGGCATTATCGAGAAGGTTCGACAGAATTATCGCAGCATCGACTTCGTCAATACTGTCAAGATTGCATTCTATGTCTATGTCAAATAGTATTCCATGCTGTGCTGCATATTCAATATGCTTATTAATAATAGCATCTGCCATTCTGTTCTGTGTTGACACATAGCTGACACCTGCAAGACGGACATCAAGATTATCTTTGAGATACTTCTTTGCATCATCAACATTGCCTTCCTTGAGCTTAAGCAGTATATACATAAGCTGGTTATACAAGTCATTGCGTATCTGCATTGTACGAACATGCTGTTCATGCATCGCACCTATCTCTTTTTTCTCACTTTCATATGCTGAATTCTTAATCTGCTCCTTAATAAGCTTAATTCCGTTATTCGTAAGCTCAATAAAAAGTGCGTATATCAGCATTCCGACAGCAAGCAGCAGTATTATTATTAAATATCCTTCCCCGGCAAGCTTCATATTGTCTGAATTGGCATATATTATGTTAGCTATGAATACACTTGCAAATATCATGGCAAGCATTACTATGTTGACTTCTATATATGTCTTATCGCTTACATACTGCTTGTCCCTGACCTGATGGCGTATAATTGTTTCTGTCACTGCTACATATATACCGTCTTTGATAAGTTCTGCGGCCATACTTATTATTACGGAACCTGACAATCCAAAATGCCATTGTGTCCATGACAGCAGCACGCCATATGTCAGTATTATTGCTGTTGCAAATATCATTGCCGACATCTGCGCCACCAGAGCATGTTCAAGCCTCCTGCCCTTAAGGAATAACACGGCAAGTGCATATATAATCACAGCCGCTATATATTCCTGATATATCATTCTTACGCCGGCAAGATTCATTATCTGCATACCAATGGCGTATATTAATGACATAACCGTAAACTTTATTCTGTTGTGTCTTGCATCTCTAAGTCCAAAGTATCTGAACAGAAACTGCATAACAATAAATGCTTCCAGTATGTCAGCTCCCGCTTCAAATATGTAATTCATATGTTTACTCCAGGTTCCTGTGTACTATGGTATGATTATACAATGCCAATCCATAAAATGGCAACATCCTATACATCGACAAATTTCTCACTATTTCGACAATAATTCAAATGCCTAATCTCAATACAGGCACTTAACCTCTTGCTCTTGCTGCCGCCTGCACAAGGTGCTTTGCAAGAACTGCCGTAGTAACCGCTCCGACACCTCCCGGAACAGGAGTTGCCATTGATGCAATGCCCTCAAGTGATTCATAATCAACATCTCCGCAAAGCCTGCCATTCTCGTCAACATTTATTCCAACATCGATAACAACAGCATCCTTACCGGCATATGCACCGTCAAGCATCCTGGCACGTCCTGCTGCTGCCACAAGAATCTCAGCACGGCTGCACTCTGCCTTAAGGTCTGCTGTCCTTGTATGGCATATTGTAACTGTTGCATTTTCTTTGACAAAAAGCATCGAAAGGGGCTTACCGACTACCATGCTCCGGCCGACTACCGTAACACGCTTACCCTGCATCGGAATATTGTATGCCTTGAGCACCTCGATTACAGCCTCAGCCGTACATGGAGCAAAGCCTGTGCTGTCACCTGCAAATACCTTTGCAATATTCTCAGGTGATATTCCGTCAAGATCCTTCGCCGGGTCAATCATCTTCTCAATGTCCTTCTCGCAGATGTGCTTAGGCAGCGGACGCAGCATAAGAATGCCATCTATTGCCTTGTCTGCATTTATCTTTGCGAATTCCTCTTTAAACAGAGCATCACTTATATCCTCCGGAAATGTATATGACTGCACGTTAAGTCCGAATGAAGCCATCTTCTTCATTGCACCTTTTTCATAAGATATATCATCCGGCTTCTCGCCGACACGTATGATTGCAAGTGTCGGTATGTATCCGCCAAGCTCTGCGAGCCGGTTCTGTACCTGCTCCTTTATTGCTGCTGAAACTGCTGCTCCCTTTAATGCTTCCATAGTTGTACCTCTCTCCATCTAATATTTGATTATATCAACGCCTTAAGGACCTTATCGTAGATTCTGTCTGCCTGTCTGCTTCCTTCCTCAATCATCTTATTGGCGCTGTTATTGAGTTCCTCTGCTTTATTGCGGTCTTTCATTGACTTTGTGTTAATATACACATTCATTGCTGCTCCGAGAAGTGCGGCTCTTGTGCTCTGTACTGCCACTCCCACATCGCTTACAGCCATTCTGCTTCCAATATCTGCAAGTCTGTCAAGAATTGTAAGCATCTGCATTGATTTTTCCATAATCTGAAGAGGAACTGCGCTTGCCGCAAGAAGATTTGTCTCCATGACCTCAGCCTTGTATGCTTTCTGTTCCTCAGTCTCAGATGGAAGTGAATATGCTTTTGCAAGCGGTGCAAATACCTTTGCATCGTCATCTGCAAGTGCTGTAAATTCAGCCTGAAGCTTCACCATCTTCTCAAGATGTTCCTTAACCTCCGGCTCAGCCTCAGCATATTTTTTCTTACCTACAGTAAGATTGGCTACCATCTGCCCGAGTGCGTTGCCGACAGCACCGCACAGTGCAGATGCACCTCCGCCGCCCGGAACCGGCTCCTTTGATGAAAGTACGTCTAAGAAATCCTGAATCACCTGTTCTTTAATCATTGTATTACTCCTTTTTATTAATATGAATACTCAGCTTTTTTAAGGAAAAGCCCTCTTGCAGGGGCAAGCTGTCCGCTCATGCTTCTTGTGCCGCCGTTAAGCATGGCATCTATGTCTGCCGGGCTGAATCTGCCAAGTCCTGCATCAACTATCGTGCCTGCCATGATTCTTACCATGTTATACAAAAAACCGCTTCCGTGAAATTCCAGTTCAATTATTCCCGGCTCTTCACGATTCCACAGGCATGAATAATCCTTATGTATATTTATATCATATACTGTCTTTACTGTATATGGCATAAGCTTCGCATCTGTACAAAATGCTTTAAAATCATGTTCTCCAATCATCCGCTGTGCCGCCTCACACATAAGCTTCACATCAGGTATTCCGTCAGGCTTCCATGAATATCTGCGCCTGAACGGATTGGCAGGCTCTGATGTCTCAATTCTGTAGACGTAGTATTTACCCGTTGCAGAATGTCTTGAATGAAAGTCAAGCGGCACTCTCTTAGTAAGATTAACCCTTATATCTTCGGGAAGCATGCTGTTAAGCTCCTCTGTAAAGTGCATCTCATCAAGCCTCTGTCTGCATCTGAAATTAGCCGTCTGCGCCAGTGCATGTACTCCCGCATCTGTCCGCCCCGAACCGATAAGCTTTGTCTTCTCACCGGTGCTCTTTATTATTGCATCCGTGAGTATCTGTTCAATTGTATTGTCTGTGTCATTAAGTCTCTGCCAGCCATTATATCTGCTGCCGTCATACTGTATCGTCAGTCTGTAATTATTCAAGTTTTACCACCTCACATACCGTAAGTACGCCTTCCCTAACGTGGAATCTTATGTCATATCCGCCATATTCCATTCCATAGCGCCTTGTCTCATCGTTCTGGTACTGCGGTCTCGGATCCTGCTTAAGAAGCTCCGTGACAGCCTGTCTCAGCCTTACCGGCAGCAGTTCCATAAGTTCATCCGGGAATACCACTTCAAGGCTGTATCCGCTTACTCTGTCCGCAAATCCGCATACAGCATCCGGATGGCTGTCCGTATAGGTAATATACGGCTTTATATCATATATCGGTGTTCCGTCAAGAAGGTCAGCACCCTGAACACGCAGGACAGGTCCGTATCTTTTATCAGTCTCAATTCCCAGCAGCTTTACACTCGATAATCCTATCGGGCTTGGCCTTACCGGTGACCTCGTTGCAAACACTCCCATCCGCTTATTGCCGCCAAGTCTTGGCGGATGGACCATCGGAGACCATGTGCTGTTATTATCTGCGCCGTTACCTGCGGGCAGCTTCGAGAATTCCCACAGCAGCCAGATATATGAATACTCCTCAAGTCCTCTGAATGCATTGATATCCCTGTACTCAGGTTCAAATACTATAACCGACTCCGCGCTTGTAAGTCCGCTCTGTCTGGGTATACCGAATTTGGCTGTAAAATCATTGTGTATGTGTGCTATTGTTCTGACCATAATACTCCAATACGTCTTTATCTTCTCCACAATCCTCTCGTAAGGCTCGTCATCATATGCAGAAGATTAATGAAGTTTATTTATATCATTTTATTATAAGTTTCTTCCTTCATTTGGGCAATACATTTCTTAACCGCATCCGGCGGTTTCTTATACAACGATTTCGTATACACAAATCGCCATGTAATGATAGAAATTATCTAATCTAAAATATTGTCCAGACTACAGTTACTGTATCTGTAACATCTATGTCGTCTGCCTCAATATCTATATCATATGTCCCCGGTGTACTCATTTCACATTCAGTGCACTCCATTAATTTCATTTCATTCAATGGCTTTGTTACAAAATCTATCTCTCCCCAGGAATAATCAATTGTTTGTATTTCACCCAGTTTCACATTTGCTGCTGTTGTAAGTACCTGTGCCTTTTGGATGGAATCCTCAATCGCTTTATGTAACAGTTCATTCTTACATTTTTCTACATCAGCTACAGTATATTCAATAGAAAATTCCGGTTTTAATGAACTATGTGCCAAAGCATACAGCACCTGCCCCAGCTTTTTGTTGTCAGCTGCAAACTCAATTTTCATATGGTGCTTATACTTATACCCCTCAAATCTACGCTTCCAGCTCTTATACCTGTCCTGATAGCTTTCATATTCTGTATCAACATTAAAATATACTGTTTTAAGGTCTCTTCTCTGAAATCCAAGTTCTTCAAATAAATCCTTGAGCAGTTCTGTATCTTCTGCTGACCTGCGAAGAGTATCTTCATATTCTTTGCAAAGCTCTTCCTTGTTTACATATAACCGGATCATATCCGGCTTTACTGCTATTTTTCCTTTTCCCGTAACTTTAATTGCTCTCATCATCTTTGGCTCTTCCTTTCATTCTCATAATGTTCATACCCATTGATTAAAAGCTCTATCATCTTCTTTGTCATCTGAATATACTTACCAAAAGGATTAATAACAATTCCATTTACCTGTTCCCAATTAAGAGCCAGACGAAGTATTGATTCAATAGACTGATTCATATGCACATTTCCAGCAGAACCCTTATGCATCTCTTCAGAAGATGTAAATACTCCAATCCATTCTTTTTCATCAGCATCTTTCACAGTTTCTATTTTAAGTCTTACATCATGGTCAAGCGAAATCGTGTCGCCAGCCTTTACTTTACTTATCTGTTCTTCCGACATAAAAGGATTTTCCGTAATATATGGAACAACAACTTCTCCTGCCTGCTGCATTCTTGTTACCATGACTTCCATAAATAACAGCATTCCATTTTTATCCTGCTGAATATAATACTGGTCGATTGCTGCCTCAATCATCTGATTTGCCTGTATCTCATCCATTTCATCTGAATAAGTATCCATGCTCCTGCCAAGAACATGATCAAATTCATCAAGGACATCCGTCATCAGTCCCTTATCAATCCGACTTTTACACTCTGCAATCAGCACAGCAGGGATTCCATAAAATGCTTCTGCAATACTTCCTGTAATGGCTCCAAGTGTATCCGTATCTCCACCAAGTGATACTGCATTACGCACTGCGTCCTCAAAATCCTTGGATTCCAGAAATGCGATGATTGCCTCTGGCACCGTTTCCTGACAGCTTTCAACATGATGGTAGTAAGGTCGGATATTATCCAATGTTCTACTCAGATCATAATGAAACTCCCTCTCTATATACTCTTTGATTTCTTCTTTTGAAGAGCCATTCCTTGCCATGTATATTGCACTTGCAGTTGCCTCTGCACCCTTTATACCTTCCGGATGATTATGTGTCACATTTGCTGTCGCTCTTGCTACCTCTCTTGTTCTTTCAATTGAATCATAAAGCCAGCCTGCCGCTGACACTCTCATGGCTGAACCATTTCCATAGCTTCCGTATGGCTTCGGATTATTTTCTTTAAGCCAATGTCTGAAGCTTCCACCATAACCTGCATGTGGATATCTTTTTCCCCAATCCTGCATATTGGATGCTACCGCATCTTCAATTTCCTTTACTGCAGCTTTTGGTCCGACTGCCATGAGAGCTTCTCCAACTGCTATTGTCATAACAGAATCATCTGTAAAGCCACAGCCTTTACTAAACAAATCAAAGTTCTTTGTCTTATCTCCTCTGTCAAACTCAAACGGACTTCCTATAATATCTCCTAAAATTGCTCCGTACATATATGCCTCCAATCCCCGGATTACTCCTGCACCTCTATTTCTCTGTTACAATATTAGTATAATTTAATGGCATCCTTATATGGTCGCTGTCCCGGCGACACTTTCAGAAAATAAAAATGCCGGTACAATATTGCACCGACACTAATTTCTCTAATATTTTTCATTTTGTTCTGACCATACTGGCGTACCATATTTTTTTCTTGCTACATCACAAATTGCCATTAAAGCATAATAATTAACCCGATTAGGATAATGCACAGCAGGGTGATAATAATCAAGCACCAATGTATCCTTCCAAAGCGCCAACATATTATCCCATGTATCATCATTCTGTAATTCTTCCCCTAATACAAGTTTCAATAGACTGAGATTATTCCCACATACAATGATATCCGGTTGTATAATTTCCAATTCACGCTTTATTTCCAGCCTGTCTTCAAGTGCGTATTTTTTCAAATCTTCATATTCAGATTCGCTTCCGCCATTGCTTTTTTTCACATTGACCACTGCAATACGGTCAATTATTTCTTTTTCCTTAGAACGTAATTCTTCATCGTCATACTCACAGATATTATCGTTAAATGCATTATATATTGCCTGTGTCCATATTGCTACCTTTCTCCACATAGTCCATGGACGTTCACAATCATGCAAATCTTCTACCAGATTATAACCATTTTCATTAGAAGTGTATGCTTCCTTTAAGAAATAACATACTCTTGGTGTATGCTGTGCTTCCCATTTTTCTTCACACACTATACCATCTCTGATAAAACGCTTATATCCGTTATTTTTATGTTTTTCTTCCCAATTGTCCATTAAAAGTTTTATATCTGTCTCT
>OCQA01002145.1_pt1 | contig 11179 bp, 8 predicted proteins | sample 1538571 | NCBI WGS metagenome assembly OCQA01 (sample SAMN04571708, study PRJEB22368) | human gut metagenome | biome: human gut; material: stool | host: Homo sapiens | place: Luxembourg | collected 2012-09-28 | reverse complement strand
TGTCGTTCAGGCCGTCTATACCGTTATATAAATAAGTATATATCACGGATTTTTTCGCCATTTCGGTTGCCTCCTTCTTCGTACGGGCGATTCCCGAACACTCCAGCGTCGCAATTTTTCCGGTCGTGTTCTTCAGGATGGCATCGGTCGTATAATTCTGGGCCGCCGCCGGGATCAGGGCGCAAAGAACGACGATAACTGACAATACGGACTTCCTAAACATTTGATTTTGTTTTTAAGTTTGAACGGATAAAGCCCCCGGAACGCCGTCGGCATCCCGGAGACTGTATGGAACAGGATATTTTTCGAAGCGCTTACGCACCTACCAGACCTTTGAGGAATCCGCCTGCGGCCGTTCCCTGCTTGTCGACGATGACGATCAGCTTCTCGCCGCTGTTGAACTTCTCCTTGATGGCCTCCTCGCCGGCAGCGACCTGACATTTGGTAACGCCCTCCATCACCTCGACGGCGACGAGCGTACCGATCTCCGACTTGGTCACCTTAGGACCGATCTTGCGCTCGGTGTAGACCTTGAAGCGCGTCTTCTTGGCGACGCCCATCTCCGAGCCGCCCGAAATGTAGAGGTCCTTCACGCGGCCTTTCTTGTCGGCTTCGCCCAGCTCCAGAATGTAGGTCTCGAACTTGAAGTGGTTGTCGACGAACTTGGTCATCGCCTTGCGCAGATCCTTCATCGCGTCGTTGAACGCGCCGTCCTTCGAATCGGCATCGACACCCGTCACGGCGATGGTCTCCGATCCGACCATCGCGCCGTCGATGATATTGTACACCTTCAGCGCCAGCGTCACCTCGGCCTTGTTATACATCTTGCCGTCGATGTCCGACTTGAAGGTCGAAAACGAAACGTTGTTGGCCTGACCGATAACGACCTTCTTGGCGCCCAGCGCCTTGTAGGCGGCTTCGCTCTCGGATTTCCAGTTGGCGTCGTTCACCACGTCCTCGGCATTGCGGTCGGCGTAGAGTTTCGACAGCGTTTCGTCGGTCAGGGCGTCGACGATGTGGAAACGCCCCCGGTCGGAAAAGCCCGACAGCACGGCGGCGCGCATGTTGTCGCACGCAGCCTGACTCACGGCGTCGGTGCAGGCAAAGGGATTGATGATCACGGTCTCCTTCGAGGGGTCCTCCTGCGCCGCAGCGCCCAGCGTTACAAACACGGCAGCAGCCGTCAGAAAAGTTCTGAATACGTTTTTCATAGATATGTTTAAGTAAGGGTTAGTGTGCTCTCCGCATCGACAGGGCGACGCGCCGGTTCAGGCCCCCGCACCGAAAGGGTCCTGCATAACATGTCATCGTTAAAAAATAAGGAAAGCGTGGTGCTGAATGCTTATTTTAGAGTGGGAGGTTCTTGCAAAACCTGAAGAATAAAATAAGCAACAGTCCCACGCTCTAAATCCGAAAACGGACAGAACGTGAAGAAATGCCGGCCTATTCTCTCCTTCGTAATAATTTGCAAGATTTACCACTCGAGAATAAACTTACACTTTCCGTGTTAGTCAATATGTTACTACAAATGTAGGAAACATATTCGGAAAATACAACACCGACACTTCTTTTTTGGGACTGTTGCGAGTACAATTTACGACAAAACATTCAAAACGGCAATATTGATTCCAAAATATCTTATTTCATATTGCGGGAACAGCGCCTTCCGGGAAAGGGTGCGCACAGCCGTTCGATTTGCAACGGCACGCTAACGGCGGCATCCGCGCCCGGACTTCACGGCCGGACTTCACGGCCGCCGGAACCGCCGGCGCGGGACGCAAAAAACCGGACCGCAAATCCGGCCCGGCACGCATATCCGACAGCGGTTTTCACATTCCGAAGAGCGCCAGTGCGGCCATCGGCACGACGGCCCACCAAAGCGCGCGCCGCTTTTCCGCGGGCATCAGCCGGGCAAGGGTCTGCGAGCGTTCCAGCCAGCAAAGAAATCCGAACCACAGGCCGCCCCGGACCAGATTCAGCACCTCGGTCCGCACCAGCCCGGCATAGCCGCCCGACACCTCCGGATCATAACCGGCGACCAACGGGGCGATTACGGCCACACCGTGCACCAGCACCCGCAAACCGGCATACCAGCGGACCAGAGGCAGCCCATAGGATTTGCGCAGCGCCAGCGAGCAGAGGAGCGCAACCGGCAGCAATGCCCCGGCAAGTCCCAGCAGCTGCATTCCGGCGGTCAAGCCGTCGAGCCGCAGGTTCCCGTTCACGCACTGCATCAGCAGCGCGAAAGACCATTCGCCCAGCCGGGTCATGCCGTAAGCGCCGAACAGCCACACCGGCCCCGGCAGTTCATTGAGATTTTGCAGGAAAGGGGATTTCATAAGGAATACAGTCTGGGGCAAAGATATAAAAAATCAGGCCATTCAACACATTCGAAGCCGTGACTTAACCGACGTATTCCCGGACGGCAAAAAGGCCCGTGTATCTCCAAAAGACGATACACGGACCATAGATCAAGCTATATAATCAACTCAAATCGGTCGACAGAGTCTCATCTCTCAGAAATTTATTGGGCAGTAGCTTCAGCGTAGGTAATCGTGTAACCGCTGGGAACGAACGTCCAGTCCTGCGGGCGGTTGCCGTTCGTGCAGGTCACGTTGGTCTCGCCCCAAGCGCCGTCGGCAATCGCCTTGAACAGAGCCGTAGGATCGTTCTGCGACCGTGTGCGCAGGTTGAAGTGCATGATCGCACCGTAACCAGCTTCAGCCAAGTCATAAGCATTGTTGCCAGCTGCAGTAGGACTATTGTACGAACCCAGATTGAGCGACAGCGGAGCAAAGCGCTCTTTGGTAACACCGGCTACACCGATGCCGGTACCGTATCCGAAGTTCCTATACACGTAATCGATCTTGGCGCCGGCCGTGGCGTTGATCTGCGAAGAGCCATAGTTGCCCCACTGGAATACAGTGATGAGCTTGTCGGCCGGCATCTTAGCGCGCAGTTTGGTAATGATGTTGCCCCAAGAACCGCTGACGGTAGTCGGCGATCCGTCATATTCGTTATCGAATCCGATACCGTCGAGACCGTACTTCTGCACGGCATAGGCAAGGATCGTGGCAAACTGATCGGCCTGCGTGTCGTTCATGCTGGTGACTCCGATATTCTGCCAGTCGCCCAGCACGGTAAGCAGCACCTTGATGCCCATATCTTGCAAGGGTTTCACATAGGTCAGGTAACCGCCGTTCTCCAGCAGGTTGGTCATCTTGTCGTTCAGGTAGAGCGTCGGACGCACGACACCGTTCACCGTCTCCTTGTGAATATTGGAAGCGAAGAATTCCACAATATCGGCATAAGGCTTGCCGTTGGGAAGTTTGTAATCGCCGGCATTGAGCGGATTCACGTCGTTGGTCTCGACGTAAATGGCGACGATCGGAGTTTTGTCTCCGAATGCACGGGTCATTTTCGCCTCCGGCTGAACAGCATCCAGCTGAGGTTCCTCTGCCTGTTGGCAGGAAAATAATACAGTTGCTCCGATAAAGAGCGTGCTGAAAATCTTAATATAAGTTTTCATAGCTTAAAGTAATTAAAGTTTAAAATTCAGGTGGTTAGAATTCAAGTTTTTTTTGGATTTAGCAGTTTTTTCTTTTCAGAAAAATGTGAGAGAGTTGGATGAAACCTGTCGACCGATTTTAGCTTCATATTCAGTTTACCAATCTTTCAGCCATTTGCCGTAACCGTCTGTTCCATTAGGCAAATGAAAAAGACGGGTTGCATCAAAAGTATAGCTGTAACCTTTGCGAGAACCGAGGATATAACTGCTTTCATCGTCCATATAAGTACAACATACTGCAAATGTCTGATCCCAATAGGTTTCGTATTTGTCCTGCAAATTGGTTCGGATGTCGTCGAATACGACAATCTGATTCGGTTTGTATTTATTCTGCACCCAATCGACAAGAAAATCCGGCTCCCTGTAAGCTATTTCCACCGGATCTGTCGTGCCGGGATAAATCGGGAAATTGACACAGCCGTAACGTTCTTTAGGAAGATTCGCAATCGGCTTCTGCGTATAGGCCGATACATACTCCAGCTCGGTATGCCACGGGTCGAGCAGCTGCACAGCCTCGTTGTTGTTATTGTAGCCCGACCATGCGTAGTCGATGTAGTCCCCGACGGCGATTCCGCCCGACGCCTCGGTGTCCCAGAAAGACTCCGTCGGTTTGTCGTAGACGGTGACGGTAATCATCTTTTCGGAACCCAATGCTTCGCGCAGGGCTTTGATCAGCTTGGGGTAGGAGGTCGTATTCATGGCTGGCATGCCCTCCTTGCCGTAACTGGAGTTGCGGTCCCAAAGGTTGACGCCGTCCAATCCGTACTCATAGACCACGGCTTTGATCTGGGATGCGAAATCCGCGATCTGCATATCGGAAAGATTGCAGAATCCCAACCCCTTGCCGCCGCCTTCGATACTCATGCACAACTTACGGCCTTTGTCCTGAAGCGGACTGTTATATTTCACGTAATGGTCCAGAACATAGCGCATATCCGAGCCGAGGCTGAGTTTGGCGCGTCCGGTTTCCGCTTCGTAATCGAGCCTGACGGTACGCAGGTTGATGATATTGCCGACGGTGCTGTACCATTTGACGGTCGATCCGCGGGCCAGCTTTTTCTGCATGAAATAATCATCCACCAGAAGAGGCTGGTACTGCGATGTGTTGATGTAGAAAACAAAGAACAGGTCCGAGCCGTCGTGAAGTTCATAGTCTCCCAGCTGGGGCTGACGAATCGTAATCGTATAATAAAGCACCTGCCTCTCATCGACATCGGCAGCATTTTTATCGGCGACGGATACCGGCAGCAGGTATTCTCCCGGCTCCAAACCCTCGGCCGACACCTTGATTCGTTTCGGGTCGGTTCGCAAACCCTCCTTGGCTACGGTCAGGGTTTTACCGTCCGGAAATTCACAATTCGCTTCAGGCAGCAGTTCATACTCCGTTTCATTCGCCTGATTGAAACCGTCCAAAAGCGAATTATCGACCCAAATTTCCAGCGCAAGGCCCTCGGCAGCGGGTTTGGTGATCTGATAATAGATATTATCCGTCACAAAACCGGCCCCCTGCGTTAGTAACAGATACGCTTCATTCTCGCTCGCCCTGTTACTGCGCAGCATGCCGTAGGTATTCTCAAGCCCGTCCTTGTCGGGCAGTTTGCCTCCTTCGCGTTCCACGGGGTCGGCGTCGCAGGCCGTAAGGCCCGCGAGCGCCGCCGCGCAGAACAGCGTCACTACTAATAAATTCTGTATCTTTTGCGTCTTCATAATTTACTCCTCCACTTCATTAATTTTCGGAATCTCGATGCCGTCGGGCCACTTCAGGTCGTATTTCGCCTGACCGTCGTTGCCGTAGCGCGAGTAATCCTTCACCGTATTGCCCTTGCCGTCGTTGAATTTCCAGTAACCGAGCAGCGTCGGGTCGTCCTTCGGGTTCTCGACGTTGTACATGTTCTCCCAGATCTGTTCGGGAGTGCGGGCGACGGACCAGACGCGCGCCTCGGCGATCTTGCCGTTCAGCGGACGGTAGTCGTTGTACGAATAACTGATAAAGAACTGGCGGGCTTCGCTGTATCGTAGCCGAGCGCCTTGTACTGATCCTTCTTGCCCGGATCGGTCTCGTTGTCCCACAGGTCGTACAGCGCACGGCGGGCCAGATGGATGAAGTTCTTGTCGTCCAGTGCGGCCGGCCCCATCTCGGTCGCCTCGCTCTGTATCCTGCCGTTGACATAGACACGCACGACGCGGGTGTTCTGGTCGTAAGTGCAGGCGACGTGATACCAGTAACCCTTCTGGAGGACCTTCGTGTTGTCGCGTCCGGGGAATTTGCCGAATCCGACGCCCGAACCGTCGAACTGCAGCTGTTCGCGCTCGAAGTTCGTGTCGCCGATACGCAGCAGCGCATAGTCCTCCTCGCCCATCACGGTCGAAATGCTCACCGGATTGCCCTGAATGTCGGTCAGCGCGAAATCGTCGATGTAGATCAGCGCTTCGTAGGTCATGGCCCGGAGTTTATTCCACGGCATGCTGTTGTCGCCGTACTTGTCGAGCGACGGGAATTCGATCCAGTTGTCCGTAAGCTGCGCCGCGACGGTGATGGCCGAAGAGCGTTTGACGACATAATAGGCGGCCTCGGAGCCTTTCAGCACCGACATCGACGAATGGGAGATGCGCACCGGCAGCAGATAGGTCTCGTCGATGGGCAGCGCGCCGGTCTGCTGTTCGCCTTCGCCCATCAGCCCTTTCAGGCGGAGCGTCACCACCTCCGACGCGGTCTTGCCGGCATGGATGGTCACGTTGTCGGACGACAGCTCGTAATACTTCGCGTCGAGCATTTTCCAGTCCGAACCGTAGCGGGCGTTGTAGGTCGCCACGAGCGACGGGTCCACCGTGAGCGACACCGCGACGTCCTGCCCTTCGGGATAGGCCAGCGTCGCCTGAATCGGCTTTTCGACCGTGGGCGTATTGTTGCTGAAGGTGGCCGGCTGCACCTCGTCGGTCTTCGACACGTCGAGGTACACGACATTGTCGAACTTGTGGTCATCGGCATCATAGTTATCGCAGGCCGTAAAGGCCCCCGCTGCCGCAACGCCCAGTATGAGATATTTATGTATTAATTTCATAGCGTCGGTTATTTAGAAGGATTAAGCGTCTGGATGGCCTGACGGATCATTTTGTAGTTCATGTCCGCATTGTAGTAGTCGTTGCCGATGTTGTAGGCCCCCAGTCCGCACAACGGACCGTAGGCTATCACGCGGCGCGACATCTCCTCGACGGCGGCATACTCCACGCGGTCTTCGTCCTTGAGGGGCGCTCCGGCCTCGGCCGCCAGCAGGAGTTTCGAAGCCGGAACGGCCGCGTAACCCGTGGCGTTGAGTATCTGCAGCTTCACGTCGCCGACATCTTCGGTTTTCTCGGTGTCGAGGATGAAATAATCCACCTTCGCACGGTCCGTTTCGGCGACGAAGAGCGGATTGCCCTCGAAGACGAGCAGCTTGCTCTCGTCGGCCGAGAGTTTCGAGACGATCAGCGCTGCGGCCTGCACCGCTGCCGGATCGCCGGCGTTGGGAATCCCGGTGAACGAATAGCCGTCCATGCCGTTGGCGGCGACGGACGACACGACCCGGTCGAGCCATGCGCCCAGTTTCGCGGCGTCGGCGAATTCGGCGGCACGTCCGGCATAGTCCACCTGCCAGAGCACTTTCGTGCCTTTCTCGCGCATGACGGCCATATCCTCGGCATCGTAACGCGAGAAATTGTCGGCATTGGTCAGCGCCACGATATCGAGCGAATCGGGCAGGCAGCGCATGAAGTCCTTCTCGCTGGCCGCCGGTTCGGGCGAGTTGTGCAGGCGGGCGTAGATGATGAAATGCTCGCTCTTTTTATAGTCCCGCAGAGCGGCCGTATATTCCGCCCACAAGGCCGGGTCCTGCTCCCACGGTTTCTTCACGTTGTTGTCCACGGCCTCCATCTCGGTCCAGTCATTGCAGGCGGCAAGGCCGAAGAGTACGCCGAGGAGCAGGAACAAACCGGAGAAACGTATTATTCTGTGCTGTTTCATAGCGTTTAGTTGTTATAAGGTTTCACGTCCCACCATACGCGGGTGCCCATACCGTCGCCCTTGCGGCTGCCCTGCGACTCGCTGTTAAGCATCTGTACGGCTTCCTGAAGATTGGCGTTGTTCTTGTCGTATTCCTCGACGGGATAAGGCAGACGGCGGGCGCCCTGAGCCAGATCCACCGTACCGCCCGACTTGTCCTCGACGGCGGGCAGCAGGCGCGGATACCCCGTGCGGCGGTGCTCGGACCACGCCTCGACCCCCAGCGGGAAGATGGCGATCCATTTCTGGGTGATGATACGCTCCAGATTGCGCTCTTTGATGGCCGCCTTGTCGGCGCCTTCGGCGGAATCGTCCTCCCATGCGATGGTGATCGAGCTCAGGGCGGTCGCGCTGTAATTGCCCAGCGGATCGTTATAGGCCGCAGGTTTTCTGGTCTTGTCGGCGATATAGGCGTCGGCGTCCTTGGCGCCCTTGTCCTCGAACGAGAGGCGGATCGCCTGCTCGTAGAGCGCCTTGGCGGCATCCTTCGTTCCCCAGCGCAGCTCGTATTCGGCCTTGAGGAAAGCCACCTCCGCCGCGTTGATCCACAGGTAAGGCGTCGAACTGGTAACGATCATGTTCGAATACTTGGCCTGCGCCTGCGATTTGCTCGTGACGTCGATGCCGATGCGGATGCCCACGTAATCGCCCTTGTCGTTGGGCAGGAACATCTTTTCGAGACGCGGGTCTTCGTAGCCGGTCATGTAGCAGAGAATGTCGGCGCCGACGCGGTGGTCGCCCCAGTCGTTGTAGATCAGCGTCGTGCGGTTCTCGGCGGCGTGCATGGCCGCATTGTCGGCATTGGCCGTGATGACGCCTGCGGCGATGGCTTCGGCAGCCTTCGTCCGGGCGACGTCGGGCTTCACTTCGCTAAGGCGCATCGCCATGCGCAGCTTGAGCGAATTGGCATATTTGAGCCACTGGGCGATATTGCCGCCGTAGACCCGGTCGTAGCGGCTGAAAGCCTCGGCCGGAAGCGTCGTATTGGCGGCGAAGGCGGCGATCGCCTCGTCCAGCTCCCCGAACATCTTCATATAGACCTCCTCCTGCTTGTCGTACTTCACCGTAATCGACTCGTTGGTTTCGAGGTTCGAATAGGGAATAGGCCCGTAGGAGTCGGTCACGCGGTGCATGATCGCCACGCGCAACAGTTTGGCGAAAGCGACGGCCACCTCGTCGTCCGTACCGGTGACGATGCCGCGCCACGGCGTGTAAGTCTCGGTAATCACGTTGGCGAACGGCCATTTGCGCCAGTCGGCCGAAGGATTGAAGGTCTCGAACTTCGTGAGCCAGCTGTCTACCGTCGCTCCGATATAGCCGCCGAACGGACCGCCCGACAGGCTTTCGTTGAACTGGTACATATGCTCCTGCACGGGAACCACGAGTCCCTGCAGCGACTGGAATTTCGTGCCGATCTTGTAGTTCAGGGCATCCATCTGCCCGTCGGTCACTTCGTTCGGATTGCGATTCATGTTCTCGAAATCGCCCGTACACGAAATGCTGAGCAGCACTACCGAAAGCAGCAGTAGCTGCATGTATGCATTTATCTTTTTCATGCTGTTCATGGTTTAGAATTCAAATTTCACGTTGAAACCCAGACTGCGCAGCGACGGCATCATGAAGTAGTCGATACCCTGATAGCTCAGCCCCGTCGAAGCCACGGCTTCGGGGTCGAAAGGAGCCTTGCAGTAGATCATCCACAGGTTGCGGCCCACGAACGAGACGGTGAGTCCCATCTTGTTGCGGAACCATTTGCGCGGCAGCGTGTAACCCAGCGACAGCTCCTGCAGGCGGAAGTTCGTGGCCGAATAGGTGTAGTACTGCGGAAGTCCCGACTGCGAACCGATAGCCTGATACCATTTCTGGGCATCGACCATCTCGCGGCCGTTGATCAGCACGCCGCCCGCATCGCGCGCGGCTGCCGAAACTTCCGAGACGCCGTACAGGTCCATGTTGGCCTGCGTGGCCGAGTAGCAGATGCCGCCGATGCGTCCCGTGAACAGCAGGCCGAGGTTGATTCCCTTGTAGCGGAAGTCGTTGCGCCATGCGAGGTTCTCGCTCGGAAAAACGGAGCCGAGATAGATCTGGTCGCCCTCGTCGGTGAGAAGCAGGTTGCCCGCCTTATCGACCTCGACATAACCGTTGTCGTTGAATTTCAGGTCCGAAGTGGTATAGAGGTCGCCCAGCGTACCGCCCTGCTTGAGGATGTATTTGGCCTTGCCCAGCCCCTTGATGTCGAGTTCCGAAAGATTCAGCGGCTGGCCCGTAACGGGATTCAGCGCACCGGAAGCCAAGTCGATGATCTCGTTCTTGTTCCACGAGAAGGTGAAGTTCGACGACCAGCCGAAATCGCGCCACTGGTTCGAATAGCCGAGAGACAGCTCGACGCCGGTATTGCGGACATGCCCCGTCTGGAGGTAGATGGTCGTATAGGACGACGACGGCGGAAGCGCCGGGTCGAACGTCTGGTTCTTCGTATCGGCGGAATACCATGAGGCCGAAAGGCTGATGTTCTTCCACAGACGGGCGTCGATACCCACCTCGTAGGTGATGGTCCGTTCGGGTTTCAGGTCGCCGATCGGATAGTGTGTCTTATCCTTCCATATCTTGCCCGTAGCATCGTACTCGTAGGTCGGCGTGGTCAGGAAACGCGGGAACGGCAGGCCGACCGAGGCGATCGAACCGCGGAGCTTGAGGTAGGAGAAGGCGTTGCCCAAATCCCATGTCGAGGAGGGAACCCACGAAAGGCCGACCGAAGGGTAGAAAAACGACTTGGAGGGCGACCCGGCGATCTGCGAAGCCCAGTCGTTGCGGCCCGTCGCGGTCAGGTAGAGCATCTGTTTCCACCCCACTTCGACCGATGCGAAGACCGACTGCGTCTGGTCGTGCCAGCCGACCTTCTCGGCGCGCTTCTTCGTGTCGTCGAGGTCGAATACGTTGAAGATATTGGGAAGGCCGTTCTCCTGAATCGGACCGCGGTACGAAAGTTCGTCGGTCTTGATGTTGTTGAGCGAAGCGCCGACGTTGGCCGTGAGCGACCAATCGTCGCCGAAGGTCTTGTTGACGTTCAGCATCACGTCGGCATAGGTCTGCGTATCGTAGGCACGGGCTTCGGTATAGTGTCCGTTCTTGCCGCCGTCGGTGATGGTCGTGTTGGACGAGGCGTAAAGTTTCTGCGTATAGAGCGAATTGGAGTTGTCGAGACGCACACGTCCCGAAACGCTCAGCCACGGCAGGATGTCGTAGCTGGCCGAGAACGACAGCATGTAGCGCTTCTTGTCGGTATTGCGCAGGTTGCGGTAGGCGATCCAGTAGGGATTCTGCATGCGCAGGTCGCCGCCCTCCATGTCCGCCGACCAGAACTGCTCCATGAGTTTGGTGCCGGGATTATAGCGTTCGAATTTCTTGTAAATCGCGAAATTCTCGCCGCGCGGAAAGAGATAGGCCGGGACCAGCGGGTTCGAATATACGCCCTGATTGGTCATGTTCTGGTCCTTCTGATAGATATAGCTGGCGCTGGCGTCGAGCCGCAGTTTATCTTTCAGGAAGTAAGAGGTGTTGCGGAAAGTAAA
>OCQA01002142.1_pt1 | contig 11197 bp, 9 predicted proteins | sample 1538571 | NCBI WGS metagenome assembly OCQA01 (sample SAMN04571708, study PRJEB22368) | human gut metagenome | biome: human gut; material: stool | host: Homo sapiens | place: Luxembourg | collected 2012-09-28 | reverse complement strand
ATGTCACGGAACAGGAGCTGAGAACGGTACAGCTTACACGACATGTTCTACTTGTAATGGGAGCGGTGTCGTTACTCAGGTACAACAAACATTTTTAGGTGCGATGCAATCGACGACTACATGTCCTACGTGTGGAGGGGAAGGGCGCATTATAACCAAAAAATGTAATGTTTGTAACGGAGAAGGCATTTTAAAGGAAGATGAGGTTATCACATTGAATATTCCGGCGGGTGTAGCTGAAGGAATGCAGCTTTCAATGAGCGGAAAAGGAAATGCCGCTCGGCATGGAGGGGTAAACGGTGATCTGTTGATCGTGATAGAGGAAGAACCGCATCCTGAATTATTACGTGATGAGAATGATTTAATATACAATGCTCTTCTTGATTTCCCGACAGCGGCTTTGGGAGGGACTCTTGAAGTCCCGACGATAGACGGTAAGGCGAAAGTCAAGATAGAACCCGGAACTCAGCCGGGCAAAGTGTTGAGACTGAGAGGGAAAGGTTTGCCATCTATTAACCGTTACGGTGTAGGAGATTTGTTGGTAAATGTTTCGGTATATGTGCCGGAGAGTCTGACTACATCGGAAAGACAGGAAATAGAGAAAATGAAAGGTGCTTCCAACTTTACGCCTTCTAAGTCTGTGAAAGATCGTATATTCAGCAAGCTGAAACATATGTTTGATTGATAGTGGTAATGTGAATTGAAAATAGCAATACGGCATCTGCGATTATTTGTGTAGATGCCGTATTTTTGTGAAAATACTTATGGTAGATTGTCCCGTCTATTTTGCTCCTCTACAAGGTTATACCGATGCTCCTTATCGAAATTATTTTCACACTTATTTCGGTGGAGTAGATGTTTATTATACTCCCTTTGTTCGTTTAGAGAATGGAAATAAATTTCGGAATAGAGATATTTCGGATATTGATCCTTTGCGGAATTCTGTGCCGATTCTTGTTCCTCAGGTTATAGCTTCCATTCCGGAAGAATTACGTTCTATACTATGTTTATTCGAAAAACAAGGTTATACAAGAGCAGATCTTAATTTGGGATGTCCGTTTCCTCTTTTGACAAAACGCCATAAAGGTTCGGGAATATTGCCATTTCCGGAAGAAGTAGAAGCCCTTCTTAAAGTATTTTTGGAGTTTCCTGCTATCGACTTTTCTATTAAGGCGAGATTAGGATGGGAGAGTGCAGATGAAATTTTTCGCTTATTACCTTTGTTGGAAAAATATCCGGTTTCACGAGTGGTTTTGCATCCCCGTTTAGGGATTCAACAATATAAAGGAAAAACCGATCTGAAAACTTTTTCTCGTTTTTATGAACTTTGTCCTGTTCCGTTGATTTATAATGGTGATCTGGTAACTTTGGAAGATATAGAGTGTATTATTGCAGATTATCCTCATCTTGCCGGTGTCATGTTGGGAAGAGGTTTATTGACCGATCCATCATTAGCTTTGACGTATAAATCGGGTACTAAATTGCCGGATAGTGAATTTAGAGAACGTTTATATTGTTTCCACAACGCCTTGTTACAATATTATTCGTCTCATTATCAGGGAGGAGATCATCAAGTTTTGGCAAAGATGAAAACTTTGTGGGAATATTTATGCCCTGATATGGACAGAAAATTAAGAAAATGTATTCTTAAATCTCGTAACTTGGATGCTTATCGGAGTTATGTACAGGAAATATTGAAGAAATAGGATTGTTTATTTGATTTTATTTTTCTACTTTTCCCGAAGAAAAGATTTATTGTTATGCTATCTGTATTGATTCCGATATATAATTATGACTGTCGCAGGTTGATCAATTCTTTGTCTGCCCAAGCAGAGAATTTGGACGTTGAATATGAGATTTTAGCATTTGACGATGGATCATCTCTTTTTTTGGAAGAGAACAGGGAAGTAAAAAACTTGCCTCATGTCGTATATCGTGAATTGGGAAAGAATATAGGCCGTTCAGCTATACGGAATCTTTTAGCAGATGAAGCTCATTATCCATATCTTGTTTTTATGGATTGCGATATGCAAGTCGTATCGGACTCTTATTTGAAAAATTATCTTGATCAGATTGGGAATGCTCAGGTGATGTGCGGTGGGCATATATATTGTCGAAAAGAAGATTTATCAAGGGATAGATTTCTACATTGGGCATATGGGATGAAACGAGAGTCGAAAATTAAAGGAAACAAAAGAGCGTTTCTTTCAGGTAATTTTTTCATTGAGAAAAATATATTCGAAAAAGTTCGTTTTGATGGAAAAATATGGAATTATGGACATGAGGATACTCTTTTCGGAATAGAATTGATGAAAAATAATATTGCAGTTTTGTATGTAGATAACCCTTTATTGCATCAAGGATTAAATACGAATAAGGAGTTTCTTGAGAAAACAAAAAATAGTCTGAAAAATCTTTTTTTGATTTATATGAATCTTCTTTCGGAAAAAGATGCCCAAAATATACGACTTATTGCTACTTATGAAAAACTCAAAAAAATGCGAATGACCGGGGTAATTCGTGTTTTAGGAAGCGCTTTAAAGCCTATTATAGAGCGTAATTTGAATAGTCGTTATCCATCCATGTTTCTATTCGACTTTTATAAACTCGCTTATTTTTGTTCAGTACTGCATTCTGAAAGGAAAGTTTGATGCGTATTTTCTGTTTTTTTAGAAAAAATCAGATACTTTGAATACAAGTAAAGAGTTTGTCCTTATCATTTTTGAAAATGTTTATTTTGAGGATGCATTATTCCTGTTTCTGTTATTTGACTGAGGGTACAAGACAGCGTAAGGCAAGTAATACCGGACATATTCATGTGTAATATCAAATTCTGTAGAGTTCGTGTATTTGTTTCAGTTGATTTCCTTCTAATTTACTTTTTTATTGGAAAATTTAGCCAGGCTCTTAAACAATCTCTAAGTATTATATTGGCTATTGCACAAACAGCAAAAGATAGAGTTCCCGTAAACATTCTTTAGAATTTGATTGTTCTTTCTTTACGGGATGAAGTGAAATATGAAAAATGGTTTTAAGCTAACCTATTAAATACAGAAAATTATGAATATGTTTTGTTTTCAATGTCAGGAAACTGCTCGGGGCACAGGGTGCACGGTAAAGGGTGTTTGCGGTAAAGACCCTCAAACAGCAGCTTATATGGATGTGTTGTTGTATGCTGTCAGGGGAATAGCTATCGTGAACCGGACTTTACGTGAGAAAGGCACGGCAGATAACGAAATAGACCATTTTGTTTTGGATGCTTTGTTTTGTACGATAACCAATGCTAATTTTGATGATGAGGCTATAATAGTACGGATAAAAAAAGCGTTTGAAATAAAAAACATTCTTGTTGGAACAGCCAAAAAGCGGAATATCGCTTTACCGGATATGCCTGAAGTCGCTTATTTTGTTTCTGAAGAGAATTATCTTGCTGAAGCTGCCGAACGAAGATTTGCGCTCTTTGAAACAAATGGTAATTTATGGAGTGAAGGGTGCGGCAGCTTATACAGAACATGCTTTAAATCTTGGATTTGAGGATCATGACATATATGCGATGATAGAAAATGCCCTTGCAGAAATATCTCGCTCGGATATTTCTGCCGAGGAGCTTGTTTCTTTGGTGTTGAATGTCGGAGAGTGCGGGGTGAAGGCTATGGCTCTTCTTGATAAGGCGAATACCTCTTCTTATGGAAATCCTGAAATTACGAAAGTTAATATCGGAGTAGGTAAACGCCCGGGGATTTTGGTAAGCGGACATGATCTGAAAGATTTTGAAGAGTTGCTCGAGCAGACGGACGGTCAGGGTGTGGATGTTTATACTCATAGTGAAATGTTGCCTGCACATTATTATCCGGCTTTTAAGAAATATAAGCATTTTGTCGGTAATTACGGAAATTCATGGTGGCGTCAAAAAGAAGAATTCGAGACATTTAACGGTGTATTTCTTTTTACGACCAACTGTATTGTACCTCCATTGAAAAGTGCGACTTATGCCGATCGCATTTATACTACCGGTTCTGCCGGATTGCCGGGTGCAAAACATATTCCGAATCGTCAGAAAGGCGGAAAAAAAGACTTTTCGGCACTGATCGCTCATGCAAAACAGTGCCAGCCTCCTGTAGAGATAGAACATGGTGAGATAATCGGAGGTTTTGCCCATCATCAGGTATTGGCATTGGCCGATAAGATTGTCGATGCAGTCAAGTCTGGGGCAATTAAAAAATTTGTCGTAATGGCAGGGTGTGACGGACGTATGAAGTCACGTGAATATTATACGAATTTTGCGGAAGCATTGCCTAAAGACGATGTTATACTTACTGCCGGGTGTGCTAAATATCGTTATAATAAATTGTCTTTGGGTGATATAAATGGTATACCTCGTGTATTGGATGCCGGTCAATGTAACGACAGCTATTCTTTAGTGGTTATAGCTCTTGCTTTACGTGATGCTTTGGGATTGAAAAATATAAATGATTTACCAATTGTTTATAATATTGCATGGTATGAACAGAAGGCTGTTATCGTATTGTTGGCATTGTTGAGTCTCGGAATAAAAAATATTCATCTTGGACCGACTTTTCCGGCTTTCTTTTCACCGAATGTCCTGAAAGTTTTAGTTGAAAAATTCGGAATAACGACAATTTCTTCGGTGGAGGAAGATATGAAACGTTGGATTCGTGCGTAACGTAGTTTGTATTGTGTTCCCCTTATCTGCCTGAATTGGAAAGAGGCAAATAAGGGGATTTGAATTTAATTTTCAGGCAGCAAGGGTAGCGCAAATACTCATATAAATGAGCATTCCTATAATGTCGTTTGTGATGGTGATAAACGGACCGGTTGCAATAGCCGGATCTATTTTGAATTTTTCTAAAGTGATAGGTACTATCGTTCCGAAAATTGAAGCGAATATGACTACGGAAAAAAGAGATAAAGATACGGCTATGGTGACAGCATCAATACCCATACGAAACCAGTTGTATCCGAATACAAGAAGAGAAATCATGCTGGCATTGATTAAAGCGACGGCTAATTCTTTCAGTATCTGTTTCCCTGCATTGTGTAATGCTAATGATCCGTTTGCCAGACCTTGTACTACGATAGCGGAAGATTGTATTCCGACATTTCCGCCAGTCCCTCCGATAAGGGGGATAAAAAGGGCCATTGCAGGGTTTGTAATAAATCCGGTTTCGAAATTTCCGAGAATAATCGAATTGGTAAGTCCTCCGAACATACCTATCAATAGCCACGGAAGCCGGGCAGAAGTTTGTGTATAAATGGTGTCGGTAGTCTCTACGTCTTGGGAGATACCGGATGCCAACTGGTATTCCCTTTCTGCTTGTTCGCGGACTTCGTCCATGACATCATCGACCGTAATGCGTCCTACTAACCGCCCGATACTGTCTATTACGGGAACAGCGACAAGGTCATATTTCTCGAATACCTGTGCGACTTCTTCGATAGGAGTGTCTGTTTTTACCGATACCGGATCTTTTTTCATGACGTGTTTGATCTTCGATACCGATGGGTTGGTTATCATCTTTTTTAGAGGAAAAACACCTTTTAGCCGTTCATCATCATCGACAACATATACATAATATATTTCGTCCATCTCTTCTGCTTGGATGCGCATCTCTTTCAGACATTCGGGCATACTCCAATTCTCATTTACGACAACCATCTCCGTACCCATAAGTCCCCCGGCGGTATCTTCGTCGTATTTCAATAAATCGACAATATCTCCGGCCTGTTCCACATCATCGATATGGGATAAGATTTCTTCCTGAGCCTCTTCATCCATTTCACGGATCAGATCGACAGCATCGTCCGTGTCCAAGTGGTCTATAAATTGTTTAGCTATGACCTCATTGGGAAGATGTTTCAATAATTTTTTACGATCATCTTCATCTAATTCGATCAATACATCTGCTGCTTTCTCGCTATCGAGAAGCATATAGATGAATTCTGCTTCATCTAGATCCAAAGCCTGATAAAGTTCCGCAATATCGGCGGGATGCAGACCTTTTAACAGTTCTTTGGCTTTTTCTGTATCGTTATTTTTAATGATATCTCGTACTTCCTTGATATATTCTTCTGAAAATTGTTCCATAATAAATTAAGCTTAAGGTTGAGGAATGAACTTTTCTATTTGGTTGGTAAGGTCGATAAATTGTTTTACCGAAAGCTGTTCAGGGCGTTTGTCGAAAACGGGATCTTCCAGTAATTCGCATTTTTTGCCTAATAGTTGTCTAAGTGAATTCCGAAGCGTTTTTCTTCTTTGATTAAAGCCTGTTTTCACTATGGTTTTGAATAATTTCTCGTTACCCCAGTTGTTCTGTTTTATTTCGGGTCATTTTTATTACGGCAGATTTGACTTTTGGTGGGGGATTGAAGACGTGTTCGGGAACGGTAAACAGATATTCTATATCATACCATGCCTGCATAAGTACACTCAATATTCCGTAAGCTTTACATCCGGGCTTAGAAGCTATACGTTCTGCTACCTCTTTCTGAATCATTCCGCTGCAACATGGAATTTGGTTTTTATAATCGAGAACCTTGAAAAATATCTGGCTCGATATGTTATAAGGATAGTTTCCGATAACACAAAATTTTCCTGTGAAAAGATTTGTTAGATTCAATTTTAAAAAGTCTTGTTCCAATATTCTGCCGTCTAATTGAGGAAAATGTTCACTCAAATATCTGACAGATTCTGAATCCAATTCTACTACAATGAGGTCATGATTGTTTTGTATCAGGTATTGGGTCAATACTCCCATTCCCGGGCCTATTTCGAGAATAGGAATATCCTTATAATCGCCTACGGTATCTGCTATTCGGCGGGCTATATCGAGGTCTTTCAAAAAATGTTGTCCTAAAAATTTTTTAGGTTTTACCGAGTCTGTCATAAAAATTCAGGTAGCAGGATCGTTAATCAATGTATAATTTGCAAAGAGATTTTAATTAAATCCGGTAAAGAGATGTTTCTTTTATGGATAAAATCTATCTTTGCAATACACAAAGGTACAATAATATTTTTTTATCCCGATAAGTTGAAGAAATTACTCGGCAGTATATTGAAGTTTTTTATTCCGTTATTATGCGGAGCGGCTCTTTTTTGGTATCTGTACAGCCATTTGGATATGCACCAGATCGGAGTCATTTTACAATCTGAAATTAATTACTTTTGGATCGCTCTTTCTATGATTATCGGGTTGATGAGTCATATATTCAGAGCATTGCGTTGGAAGTTGCAGTTAAAGACCTTAGGAGTAGATCCTTCGGTAAAAGCCCTGACAAACGCTGTTTTCGGTATGTATGCCATGAATCTGTTGATTCCCCGTGTAGGGGAAGTGTGGCGTTGTACTTATTTGGCGCGTCGGGAAAAAATGTCTTTTACGCAGGTTTTGGGTTCTATTATATCCGAGCGTTTGTGCGATACGTTAACATTGGTTTTTCTTACTGTTATAACATTTTTCTTGCAGATGAAGGTTTTCCGGGATTTTTTACGAAAATTTCCTACAATTGAGGAAACTCTCTGGCGGATGATTACAACACCTTGGCTGTATATCTGCATGTTTATGATGGTCGGATTTTTGATTTGGCTTTTTACAAAGAAAACCGAGAATAGATGGGTAGCAAAGGTAAAAAGCATTGTAAAGAATCTATGGTATGGTTTTCGTACGATATTGCGGATGAAACAAGTAACGATGTTTTTGCTATATACCGTTGCGATATGGTTCTGTTATTTTTTGGAACTTTATGTATGTTTTTTTGCTTTCGGTTCGATGCAGCATTTAGGAGTTTTGGCAGCTATGACGTTATTTGTTATGGGAAGCCTCAGTATGGGAATTCCGGTACAAGGTGGTGTCGGCCCATGGCACTTGGCTATTATTGCGGCACTTTCTATATATGGTATAGGAGAAAATATTGCCGGAGCGTTTGCTTTGGTTGCACATGGATCTCAAATGTTATTGATCATATTATTAGGAATTTATACTCTGTTTTCTGTTTCGTTAGAGAAAAAAAAAGACCGAAGTGCCGGATGGGCGGATTTTGTCGGATCGAGGCGGGAAAATGATAATTATTAACTGTAAAAACAGATAAATTTATGAAATCTGAAATCGAAACTTTACAGCCCGAAGCCGTATGGCGTCATTTTAGTGCTATTTGTAAAATCCCGCGTCCTTCCGGACATTTGGAGAAAATAACGCAATATATTCTGGATTTTGGTAAAAATTTGGGATTAGAAACGGTTTTGGATAAGGCGGGAAATGTTTTGATACGTAAACCAGCAACTCCCGGTATGGAAAATCGAAAACCTGTGGTTTTGCAAGGACACATGGATATGGTGCCTCAGAAAAATGCGGATAAAGTTCATAATTTTGAGACAGATCCGATAACTTCTTACATCGATGGGGAATGGGTCACAGCTAATGGTACGACCTTAGGGGCGGATAATGGAATCGGAATCTCTTCGATTTTGGCGATTCTTGAGTCTGAGACATTGAAGCACGGGCCGTTAGAGGCGTTGTTTACTTATGATGAAGAGACGGGGATGTATGGAGCTTTAGGGTTGCAACCTGATTTATTGCAGGCAGAGATATTATTGAATACCGATTCGGAACAAGAAGGTGAATTATATATGAGTTGTGCGGGAGGAATTGATCTTACTGCTAGTTTTAGATATAAAGATGAACCTTATATTCCTGAAAATGAAATAGCTTTAAAGATTATTGTGTCTGGATTAAAAGGGGGACATTCTGGTGTGGATATTCATTTGGGGCGTGCAAATGCAAATAAGCTGCTGTTTCGTTTCTTGAAACATGCCGTACAAGAGTATGATGCTCGGCTGGCATGGGTCAGCGGAGGAAATTTGCGTAATGCTATTCCTCGTGAAGCTGAGGCGGTTGTTACTATTCCGGCCGAATATAAATCGGACTTTTTAGATGAAGTAGCCGATTTTGAGGCTCTCTATATCCACGAATACGGTTTGATTGAAGATGATTTGACTTTGACAGCAGAGGAAACCGGATTACCGGATTTTTTGATTCCTGAGCCTATACAGGACGATTTGATAAATGCCGTTGTCGGTTGTCGTAATGGGGTAGCCCGAATGATTCCGGGAGTACCTGAAGTAGTGGAGACATCTTCTAATTTGGCGATTGTTCGCTCGTCTGAAGGCTCGATAGAGGTACTTATCTTAATAAGAAGCTCGAGTGAAAGTATGAAGCAAGCTTTGGTCTCAAGTCTGGAGAGTGTATTTTTATTAGCCGGTGCTAAGGTAGAGACCAGCGGGGATTATCCCGGTTGGGAGCCGAACCTCAATTCACCGGTGCTTAAGGTGGCAAAAGATGTACATAAGAAAGTATTGGGATTTGATCCTGAAGTAAAGATTATGCATGCGGGACTCGAGTGCGGCATTATTGGTGCGGCATATCCTAATTTAGATATGATTTCGTTCGGTCCTACGATTAAGTTTCCTCATTCTCCGGATGAGAGAGTAAATATAGCATCGGTTGAACATTTTTGGAATTTTCTGACAAATTTGGTGGAAAATATTCCTGCTCGTTAAACCTTTGTAGGATTTCGCTGTCTAAGGACTGTTTTTGGACAAGAAAGGAGGCTGAAATCAACCGTATAAATATTTGAACTATTATATATAGGATTCTGCCCCATGACAGAGTCCTATATTTTTATAAGTATACGCACATCTACAAAAAATAAATAGCTCAGAGATTGCATGAAAAATAGGTATGTAAAGAATTTATTGAAAATCGGTATTCCCGTTTTACTTATTGGTGGGTTGATTGCAGTTAAGTTGATGGATTCTCCAGCGGGAGAAAGTAAAAAAGATATTAAGAAGGGAACGCAGATTCCGGTCAATGCATTTATTGTGAAGCCGTTCAGGTTGAGTTCCGATATTCAGGCTGTCGGGACATTGTTGCCGAATGAAGAAGTCGATTTGGTCGCTGAAACGACGGGAAAAATTGTCGGAATTTATTTTAAGGAAGGGCAACATGTCGAAAAAGGAGCATTATTGCTTAAAGTCGATGATTCTGATTTGCAAGCACAGTTGAAGCGTGCACTTTTTCAGCAGAAACTGTTGTCCGAGAAATTGGAACGTCAACGCATATTATTTGAAAAAGATGCTGTTAGCCGTGAAGAGTTTGATCAGGTACAAACTGATTATAATTTGATAGAAGCAGATATTTCTCTTTTGAAAGTAAAAATAGATAAGACGGAATTAAGAGCTCCTTTTGCCGGAGTTCTCGGGTTTCGTAATGTCAGTTTAGGAGCATATTTACAACCGAGTACGATCGTCACACGTTTAGTTGATGACGGGTTATTGAAAGTCGAATTTTCAGTTCCGGAAAAATATGCGGGAAAAGCATTGGTCGGGGCAATGGTACAGTTTACGACGGAATCGTCCGACAAGAAATTCAATGCGTCGGTATATGCTGTTGACTCTAAAGTCGATTCGGATACTCGTACTATTTCGATACGTGCCCGTTGTGAAAATCCCGGTCGATTATTAGCTCCGGGAATGTTTGCCCGGTTAAATCTTATAACCAGAGTCTCCAATCATTCGTTGCTTGTTCCTACACAGTCGGTTGTCCCTGAAATGGAAGGTAAAAAAGTTTGGATGTTAAGAAATGGGAAAGCTCATTCTACCGTTATAGAGACAGGACAACGTACAGAGAATAAAATCGAGGTAATCTCGGGTTTGTCGGTCGGGGATACCATATTGGTAACCGGATTGATGCAAGTAAAAGAAGGGGCTGCCGTAAAGCCTGAAACCGTAGAATAACATTAAACTGTATTGTCCGCCATGAGTCTATCTTCTGTCAGTATAAAACGTCCGGTCCTTGCTACGGTGATGAATTTGGTATTTATCATTATAGGTATGATCGGTATAACATTTTTAGGTGTCCGAGATTATCCCAGTGTCGATCCTCCTATTATATCGGTGAGTACGACTTTCACCGGAGCAAATGCCGATGTTGTGGAAACGCAAATTACCGAACCGTTAGAGTCTGCTATTAATGGGATTCCCGGAATCCGTTCTTTGGTAAGTCAGAGTCGGGATGGTCGGAGTAATATAAGAATAGAGTTTGAGTTGGAAGTGCCTCTCGAGACAGCGGCGAACGATGTTCGTGACAAAGTTTCGGGAGCGTTGAGAAAATTACCTGAAGATATA
>OCQA01002125.1_pt1 | contig 11288 bp, 10 predicted proteins | sample 1538571 | NCBI WGS metagenome assembly OCQA01 (sample SAMN04571708, study PRJEB22368) | human gut metagenome | biome: human gut; material: stool | host: Homo sapiens | place: Luxembourg | collected 2012-09-28 | reverse complement strand
CATTGCGGCAACGGTAAGTAATTTCATAGAGACCTCTGAGTTAACCGACGAAGCGTCGTAATAGTCGTAATTGTAACCACGACAGCTTGATTTGTTGAACTTTTTTGCACAAGGCCGATACAAAGCGCTTATTTCTCGGGACTTCCATGAGGCAAGAATCCAACAGACGGGAATTTCAACGGTTGCGCCTGACCTTGATACAAACAAGTACCTCATTGAAAAAAACGGAATTTTTAAGGAAAAATCCTGAAAAAAGTCAAGGCAGCTGAAGCTGCCTTGAAACAGAAAAATCAGACGGGAGAGTTTTCACCTTCCAAAACAGAAGGGAAGTCTCGGAAATCAATTTTGGTCTTCTGGACTTTTTCTTTAATGGGAAGAACTTTGTGGAGCGGCTCGTTATGGACTAAAGAGAGCAGCAACGCCTGATACTGATCTTCCGTCATTTCGCAGAAAACGGATTCTCCATTCACCATGCAGAAACGCACGGGTTCTTTGAAGGAACGGGTGTCGGTGAAGCAGACAAGATTAAGGTTGATGAGTTTCCCATCCGGAAGCAGGACGATCATAGTTTCTCCTTGGTTTTCATTATTCATACTTCAACTTTTCTATTCTAGCTGTCGGGGATAGCCTATTCTTGAAAGGACTACTTGGAGTTTGAGAAAATTGAGTTTTCCTTTAGATCGACAGAAAATAATTATTCTGCCTACCGCGGTATATTGAGAAATATTCAGATAGCTCGAAGGTAAAGAATAGTTCCTATGGAGAAGATCCTCAATGAGTCCAAGACGGTCCCTAAGAGCGTCTTCTCCTCAATTACCCAAACTTGGAATGGAGTTGAAAATCAACACGATGGATGGAGAACTTATAGAGGTTGGATCATCGGAGGCCGCAAGAAAGGTAATACTGCTCCATGGATTGACGGGGACCGGTTCCGTTATTAAGCCGGTTGCCGAATATCTCCGAAGGAGTCTGGGGAATGACTATTCTTTCCTCCTTCCGACAGCATCCGTTATCAGGGTCAAACAATTTAATGGAGAACCTGTTCACGCCTGGTTCGACGTTAAAAACTGTGATTTTCGAAAAGAAGTAGATGTAGACGGTATTTTTGAATCGTCCCAGCGTATTGGCTCCATGATCAGAAGAGAGATGGCGCGAGGAATTAGTCCGGACGATATCTTTCTTGGAGGATTCTCCCAAGGAGGCGTCATCGCATTAACAGCAGCCCTTTTAGAGCCCTTTCCGATAGGCGGAGTTTTTGCTTTGTCTTCCTATCTTCCCTTAGATGAACCACTTGTCAGTCGACTTACGGATGCTTCTAAGACTATTCCGGTTTTTCAGGCTGTATCTCTTAAAGATGAGTTCATTTCCCAGGAAGCATCCGAAAGAGCCTCCTCTTTCTTAGCAAATCGAGGCAACCCCATCCAGACTAACACGTATGACATGAAACACGAAATCAGTAATAGAGAACTTGATGACGTCGCGGCGTGGATGAAATCTTTAGGTTGAAAATTTAGCAAGCTCAGAAATCCGGCATAAAAAATCCGCCGGCGAACAATCTTTGCCAGCGGCTTTGTTAACTTCAGGAGTACTTCTCTAACGGCTCCTATTATACATTCTCTTAGTGAAAATACTAGTATTCATCCTAGGGGAGCACCCCGTTTTGAATAAAATATAACTAATATGAGTTATATTCATATCGAATTTTCTAATGAGAATCTAGCGGCAATGCTTTCTTTGCCGATGAGGGAAGATGAAATAATTCAGAAATGATTTCGTAATCAACGCTGTTTCCTTCAATGTTGTAGTGAACAAATCACAGAAAATATCCAAGGAATTACACTTAAAAATTTCGTAAGGACAACAAGTTAACAAAAGGTTACACCCTTCCCAAGAAAATTTTAAAGTTCTAGCATGACCGCATAATTATTAACTCAAATCCATAGGTGCAAAATGGTTGGTGTACTTCTCACGCTGGTTGCAATTGGGCTGGTTAGCTACTTCGTTATTAAAAACTACTATCCTCCGATTATCCTCTTGCTTTTGGGCTTGCTGTTGCTGTTCTGTGCATATCTAGAAGGTGTCCCGGCAGTTGCTCCTAAAGCTTCCACAAATTTCTTTGCGTTTGACTTTGCTCAGGCATTTACAAACCTCTTGAAGGGTCGTCTGCCTGGCTTAGGTCTCAACATTATGGCTATTGCCGGTTTTGCTGTTTATATGGACCGCATCGGTGCCAGTAAAGCTTTAGTTAAGCTGTGCGTTAAGCCTCTGAAAGCCATTCGCTCCCCTTATGTCCTGCTAGCTCTGACGTATGTCGTAGGGCAGTTCATCGCATTGTTCGTGAACTCTGCTGTCGGACTCGGCCTTCTGCTGATGGCTTCTATTTATCCGCTGCTGGTTGCATTAGGCGTTTCCCGCACCTCCGCTGCCGCAGTTATTGCGACAACCTGCTGTTTGGACTTGGGTCCGTCCAGCTCCAACGCGATGCGTGCTGCCGACCTTTGCAACATGGACGTCGTGACTTACTTCGTTCAGGGCCAAGGTCCTGTCGCCCTCTGCACGATTGCTTCCGTTGCAATCGGTCATTTCTTTGTCCAGCGTTGGTTCGATAAGAAAGAAGGCGCCTTAGCCAATAAAGAAGATACAAAGGAAAGCGCTTTAGACGTCGACAAGGCTCTTGAAGGTGCCGGTCCCGCGTATTACGCCATTCTACCGATGCTGCCGCTGGGTCTTCTGATCGGTTTTTCTCCTTTAGTCTATAAGGCTATCAAGCTGAATCTCGTTACCGCGATCATCGTTTCTTTAATTATTGCTTTAGTGGTCGATATTGCAACTCGCCGCGATTTTAAACAGTGCTGCAAAGATTCTCAGGCAATTTTTGAGGGTATGGGCAAGGTCTTTACCTCTACCGTCAGCTTGATCGTTTGCGCAGAAATGTTTGCTCTCGGTTTGAACAAGATCGGCGGTATCTCCACGATGATTCAGGCGGCGGCTTCTATCCAGAACGCAGGTTTGTTCATCATGTTGATCGTGATGCTCGTCATCATGATTGTTGCCGCTATCGTTACGGGATCCGGCAACGCCGCCTTCTTTGCTTTCTCTCCGCTTCTTCCTGAGGCAGCTTCTTCTGTCGGTATCCCGACATTAGCTCTGGCCGTTCCGGTTCAGCTGTCTGCCGGTATTGCTCGTACGATGAGCCCGATCGCTGGCGTCATCATTGCGGTCTCCGGTATTACAGGATTAACTCCGATTGCCCTGATCCGCCGCACAATCCCGGTCATGATCATAGCGGTGATCGTTTCCGTAACCAGCAGCTTAATCTTCTTATAAAAGGATCTTTCTATGGCTTATTTAATTAAAGGGGCTCATGTCTACAACCCGGATAATTTGGGTATTCAGGACGTTTTGGTGGTTAACGACAAGATTGCCGCAGTCGGTAAAGATCTGACGGTTGTTTTGCCTGAACTTGAAACGGTTGAGGCTTCCGGCAAAATCTTGACACCGGGCTTCATTGACCAACATATTCACGTTACCGGTGGCGGCGGGGAAGGCGGTCCGCGCAGCCGTACGCCTGAAATCGTTCTCAGTGAACTGATTTCCTGCGGCACCACAAGCTTGGTCGGTGTTTCCGGAACAGATAGCGTTACTCGTTCTTTGCCGAATCTTTTGGCCAAAGTCCAGGCCTTGACGGATGAAGGCGTGACCGCTTGGATGTATACAAGCAATTATTCTTATCCTCCGACAACTCTGACGGGATCGGTTAAAAACGACCTGCTGATGGTTCATGAGGTATTAGGCGTTAAGATCGCATTGGGCGACCATCGCTCCTCTTTCCCGACAACACAGAATGTTCTCGACCTCCTGACACAGATTCGCGTAGGCGGCATGATTGCCGGAAAGATCGGTGTTCTTCATATCCATCTGGGCAATGTTCCGGGCGCATTTGAGATGTTCGAAGAAATCATTAACCGCGGTTTCCCGATTCGTCACATTCGTCCGACGCACTGTGCTCGCGATAAGTATGTCTTCGGCAAAGCACTTGAGTTTGCGAAGAGAGGCGGCCGTATCGACATTACAACCGGCGGCTCCTGCTGCTTTGAAAGCCCTGCAGATGCAGTCGAAGCCGCATGGGATGCCGGAATTGAACCGTCTATTATGACAATGAGTTCTGACGGCCATGGCTCTGTACCTCGCTTTAATGAAAAAGGCGAAATGGTTGGTCTCGGTATCGGAGGCGTTGCCTGTAACCTCCGTGATCTCAAGAAGCTGATCGCAAGAGGTCATGCTGTTGAAAAAGTTCTCCCTCTTCTGACCCGCAACGTAGCTCGCGGCTTGGAAATGAAAGGTAAGGGCGAAGTTGCCGTCGGAAACAGTGCTGATATGTGCCTTTTCGATGAAAACTGGGAACTGCAGGACGTCTACAGTAAAGGCGTGCTGATGATGAAGAACAATGAGCTCCTGCAGAAAGGAACCTTCGAATACTAATTTTCTGATTATGTGAATTAGACCGCACTTCTGTTCAATCGGATGTGCGGTTTGTTATTCTTGCTCGGTAATTTTAAGGATCTTAAGGATTGAGATGAACGGGAAACAAAAGGAATTTTTAGCCAAGAGCGGCATCAACTTAACTGATGGCTTGGTTTATTTCTCCGAGAACGAAAGACTCTATGAAAAGTACCTTTTCCGTTTTTTAGAAGAACCGACATTCCCTGAGCTTTTTAAAGCAATAGAAGAAGATAGAAGAGAGGATGCCAGAAGGGCTGCTCATTCTTTGAAGGGAATTACTGCCACGCTGGGTTTTACCAGCCTGAATACATCCGTAAAAGCTCAGGAGTTCGAGTTTAAAAATGGACGATGGGAAGAAGGAAACCAGTATACGGATGAGCTAAAGAAAGAATACGCCCGCATCATCAGCGTTCTTCGAGCTGTAAAGGCACTGGAAAATTAAACCTAAAATAGGATGTGTATTCACATAAGAGGGTTTTCACCTAGTGGATTATGCTAATATGCAGGTGTGACAATTGAGTGTTGTCACTTCTCCTTGGGATTTGAGGTTGAGTTGAGATTACGTTCTGCCGAGCAAGTCGGCCGTAATTTCAAATTTAGATTGGAGCGCTCGGGATTGATTCTTCGAGCGCCTTTTTTTGTCTGAGGTGCCTTAAACCAGTCGGCATTTTTCCGTACAAAATAAAACCTCTGCAACGAAATCGAAGCAGAGGTCCTTGGGATTATTTTGGTTTGTTGAGAAGATTGTATTAGTACGTAAAAGCTTTGACTAGAGTAATAACACCTAGAGGAGTGAACTATTTTAGGCAAATAGCAGAAAAATTATTCTTATATAGGGTTTTTATCTAGATGTTTGTGCTAATATCTCTACGTGGCAAATGATTTTGTCACTTCTCCTTGGGATTTGAGGTTGTGAAGGATACATTCCGCCGAGCAATTCGGCTGTATCTTTCTGATTGATTAAGAGCACTTGAAACTATTTCTCAGGTGCTTTTTTTTTGCCTTTCGGTTGCTGAAACTCAAAAAGAAAACGGCCGGGCCCTAGAGGTTCGAGCCGTTTCACACGTAATTCAGAGGTTGGAAATCAATACACTTCTTCGATGTATTTCCGGGTTTCAGGCCCACTTGGCGGAAGGGCCGGTTTTTCAATCTTGGGGACTTCGCCGTTCAAAGAATGAAGGAAGGCGACAATATCATCCACCTGCTGGCGTCGAGCTGAATGTCAGCCATTGTCCCGACGGCCTCCGGCAATGTTCTGATCGCTCCATCGTGAAAATACGGAGCTGTTTTTTCAATGTTCAAGAGTATAGGCACTTTGAACATCATTTCATCCCATGGTTTGCCGGTGATGTCCATTTTTCCTTTAGAAGGATTGTTGGTAATGAAAGGCCGAACGGAACCGACTTTTTGGAAAGACGTTCCGCCTAGAAGATTCCCGTTGTGGCACATGATGCAGCCAGATCTTCTAAACAGTCTTAAGCCGTCAATTTGCTGCTGAGTGAGCGCTGTTTTATTCCCTTTGACATAGCGTTCAAATGGAGAATTCGGAGTCGTTAACGTGCTTTCAAAGGCTGCTAAGGCCTCCGCAATTTCGCTGAAAGTCGGGTTCTTGCTTCCGAAGGCTTTTTCAAAATAAGGCCTATATCCTGGAATGGACCGAATAACTCCTTCAGCTAACTCAGGCGTCATTGCCATTTCGAGAGGATTGGTAATCGGGCCCGTTGCTTGTTCAGCTAGATTCTTAGCTCTTCCGTCCCAAAACTGCGCAATCTGTTTGCCTGCGTTAAAGACAGTCGGAGAGTTCACTGTCCCTTTTCTTCCGGCGTAACCAATAGAAAGAGGCTTCGTATCTGCACCGTTTGTGGAAAGATCGTGACAGCTGTTGCAGGAGATTTTGCCTGATAACGAAAGCCTTGGATCAAACCAAAGCATTTTGCCAAGTTCGATTTTTGCTTCCTGCTGAGGCGTTTGAGGAATATTGACGGAATCAAGGAGCGCCGCGGAGGAAGATAAGGCTGTAAAGGCGAAGAGGGAGCCGACGATTAATTTTGTTCGCATAAATCTCTCCGAAGAGGAATATCAGATTGATGTTAGTCGCCGATGGCTCTTCAAAGGAGGTCTTTCACTCAGATTAAGCGGAAAATTTTTCCCACAGTACTACGTTAATGGTTTGTACTGAGAAAATGTCCTCAAATACTTTGGTAGCTGTTTCCCGGCGCGCAAAAGTAAAATCCAAAGAGACTTGAGGAGAAGTGCCTTTTGAGGAATACAAATGAAGTTAGGAAAGATATTTGTCTTGACTGGAGCCTTTTTAGTAATGACTAATAGCGCAAACGCAAAATTGCCCGGCTATACGGAGGGCGCAGAAATAATGCGGCCGAAAATCGAGAACGGCCAAATAGACTCTATGTCCGGCATTATTTATTCGCAAATCAAGGGGCTGAGAAGCAACAGAGCTCTTCGTATGACGGTGATGATTCCTCGAGACGGCAAAGCAAAACCCGCAATTATTTATTTCCCCGGCGGGGGATTCACTTCCGCAGACCATGAAAAATTCACCGAAATGCGAACAGCTTTAGCTAAGGCTGGATTTGTGGTTGCAGCCGCTGAATACCGAACAGTTCCGACAAAATATCCGGCATTAGTTAATGACGCAAAAGCTGCTGTGCGATTTCTTCGTGAACCTGCAAAGATCGGCGTTCTCGGTGACTCTGCCGGCGGGTACCTTGCTCAAATGTCGGGGGCTACTAATGGTGAAAAACAGTTTGATAAAGGTGATTTCCTGAACCAGTCTTCGGACGTTCAGGCTGTCGTGTCTCTTTACGGTTTGTCAGACCTTCGCAATATCGGCGAAGGATTCCCAGAAGAAATTCGAGTTGTGCATGATTCGCCCGCTGTGACTGAAGCTTTGTTAGTGAACGGCCCGGCGTTCAATACTTTCCCCGGCGAAAGCATTACGAAAGATCCGAAGAAAATGCTTGATGCCAGCCCTCTCGGACACGTCAGCGGTAATGAACCTCCTTTCCTTCTTCTGCACGGAAGCGCTGATCCATTGGTCAGTCCTGAACAAAGCGCCAGCATGTACCAAGCTTTGAAGGCGAAGAATCAAGATGTGAAATATATCTTGGTAGAAGGCGCAAAACACGGAGATCTCCCCTGGTATCAGCCGAACATCATCAATACTGTTGTGAATTTCTTTAAAGAGAAACTTGGAGATCCGGCTAAACTTGCCGAAAGCAAACAAGTGAAAGGCGGAAGTCTTTAATTCTCACTAGAGCCTAAACAGGTGCGCCGAGCGCACCTGAAAGCATCTTCGGAATTAAGGAACTACGAATTTGAAATTGTGGCACTGAGCACAATAGTTTTCTGACTTCTCATGCTGCAAGTGGCACAAGATGCAGTCACCGTTATGAGGAGCAGCATGAGGATTTGCACCTGGAAGATTCCGCGTCTTTTCCGCTAGTACTGCCTTCTGATGACATTGTGTACATGTTTCTTCTGTGGGGTATTGAGGATTTTTCATGTCAGTACCATGGCAGGTTTGGCACTGAACGCCTTTTGCTTGGTGCATATCTGCTCCCAGCTTACCCGCGCTGAAGGAGGGTAGCGACAAACAAAGAGAAGAAAGTAAGAACAGTACTTTTAAAAGATTCTGATTGCTCATTTTTTCTTTGGCTGAGGAATTTTGAAGTTTCAATCAGCGGCAGCAGGCGCCGCTGATTGGAAAAGTACGGCTAGCTCCAGTTTTGTTCTTGAGCAGCTTTTCTTCCTGCAATTCGTCCGTTGGCTAAGCAGTCAAGAACGGCACAAGAGCCGAGTCGCACGGCGCCGTGTACACCCCCGGTTGATTCTCCGGCGGCATAAAGGCCCGGGATGGGTTTGTCGCTGGACACATCAATGACCTGGCCTTTGCTATTGGTTTCCAAGCCGCCCATGCAGTGGTGAACCTTTGGCGAAAGGATTGAGCAATACCACGGTCCTGTTCCGATGGCCTGGGCTCCTTTGTAGATTTTTCTGCCCATTTCGTCCGGAGTACCTTCGGCCTGGTGCTTGTTGTAGTCGGCAATAGTGGCCTGCAAGGCATCCATCGGTACGTTATATTGTTTTGCCAGATCTTCTAATGTCGCGAATTTGTGGACAACTTTTCTTTCGAGCTGCTTGTCCAAAATTCCGGGACGGCTCTGAATCGTCAGATCAACGGCGGTTTGGTCTGCTAATGCGATGCAGGTATGACCTTTATTGTTATTGGTAATAACAGCGTCGGCACGAATCTTTCGGTTGGCTAATTCATTGACAAATCTCTTGCCTGTTGCACAATCGATCCAAATTCCTTGTGTTGCTGCTGCGCCCTGGGCGAAATACAAGGCGACGCCCATGCCTTTTTCTTCAGGAGAATTCCAAGGGCCGCATTGAATCCAGTCGGCCTGAATCAAATTACCGCCGATTCTGGAGGCTTCTCTCCAAAGTTCTGACGTAGCGCCCGGCTGGTTCGTTGTGTCGAATTTGTCCGTCAATTTCGGATCATGTTTCATGCGGTAGTTCACATCCGCTCCGAATCCTCCATGGCAAAGGATTACGGCTTTTTTGGCCTTGATGAACTTAACTTTGCCGGACTGCGCGTTCGGGAATCTGTAGCCTTCTCTTACCTGCAGGCCTTTAACTCTTCCGTCCTCATCACGAATGATTCTTTCTACGTAGACTCTTAGTCTGACGGGTATGCCTAACTTCTTGGCGTATGCAAGTTGTTTATGGACAATTTCGGATCCGGACCCGTTGATGGTATAGACGTGACGGGGAACAGAGTGACCGCCTTCCTGGCCGACTTTGCCGTTGTATTGGACACCGAGTTCTTTTACTGTCCACTCGTACGTTGGTAAAGCTTCTTCGGTCATCGCTTTGATTTTCTCGGGATAGCCGTAACCGAGTCCGGCGGCGATCATGTCGCTTGCCAGAAGTTCAGGAGAATCTTTGATGCCTAATTTAACTTGAGCCGGATTTCCCGGAACTGCGAAAATACCGCCGTTAATGACGGAATTTCCGCCAGGCGCTCTCATCTTTTCCAGCACAATAACATTACCGGCATTTGCGTTTTTAGCTTCTGTGGCCGCAGCAAGGCCGGCAAATCCGGAACCGACGACAATTATGTCAGCCTCTTCATCCCACTTTGCTGGCATTGGGTCCTTGGCTGCTGCATTTGCAGTTACGGTAATTAAGGAAGAGGTAGCCAAAAGAGCGGAAGATGATAAGAACTTTCTTCTATTGAGGGTATTCATGATTTTCTCCTTAGAAAATAATAAGTTATGGATATAATCGTAAATACTTCTTTCTAAGTCCACCATGTTTTCTCTAAACTCTTAATTGTGAAATAGACAATTAAGAAGACGTATGAAAATCTCGGAGCGACTTCTTGCCTGGCAAGTGCTTTTATCGCTGTCCGAAGGAAAAGGCTTTTCTTTAGCAGCGGATAAGTTTGGTCGGGACGAAGCCTTTTATTGCCGCCTAACACATGGGCTTGAAACTGAAATCGGAATCCGGTTAACGGAGCCTCATTCAAGGCCAGTTCGTTTAACTCAGGATGCCATTGAGCTGCTGCCGGAGATTGAATGCTATTTGGAGGCCGCAAAGAAGTTAAAAGAAAAGATTTCTGCTTCGGGAAGTCATAAGTTATCAATAAAGCTCGGGATACCGGTTAATGTTCCTCGTACCAGTTTTGTGGAAATTATCCAAAGTTACTCTCATCAGGATCCAAATCTAAAGGTAGAGATACTTTCTGACGTGGACCATGAGGACGTGATTTCAGGCAAGGTGGATATTGCGTATTTACCGTATCGTCCGCCTGCGGAAGGGCTGTTTATTTGGGATGTCAATAAAGTAGGGAACGTTCCGTTAGCTACTCCCGAATATGTTAGGAGGAGGGGAAATCCGCAAAGTCCTGAGGATTTGAGAACCCACGACATTATTTTGAGAGCGGGCCGGAATTATCCGGCTACAACCCATTTGCAAAAAGACGGTGAATTACGCCCACTTGAGTACAAACAAATTGTTTTCTCCGGCGACGTGCTATCAGGTAAAGAGTGGCTGATGGCAGGGATGGGGGTCGCAATAGATTTATCTCTCGCCTTTTGTTGGAGGGATATAGAACAGGGAAGGTTGTTGCCGGTATTAAATGGCTGGAGTAGAGCTCCGTGGGATTTGACGGTGGCAATAAAAAAGCAAAACCTTTCCAATCAACGCCTTGTAGCTCTTGCAAGGGCTCTTGTCGAACATGAGACGAAAGCTTCTATAAAACGAGCAGAGTTTTATGCCCTGGGCCTGCAAAAGTTAAAAGCCAGGCAATAAATCAACACAGCTGGTTAACTGTTCGATTTTCTGCAGACAACAGAAAAATCCTTGTTTTGATCATAGACGGAAGATTTAACGTCAAGAATCCCGAGAAGCGAGGAAAAAAGCTGATCATGAGAAGCGTCCGCTTTGGCCTGCTCGCGCAGGCAGACGTTGTTAAGACCGAATTTTTGCTCAAAACCTTTTGACAGCCACAGAAGCATAGGGACTTCTTTTTGCTCTTTAGGCGCGATTAATTCCGGCGCGCCGTGCAGATACATATTGTTTTCGCCAAGGCTTTCCCCATGATCGCTAACATAAAGCAGTCCCGTATCAAAACCGTCCAGACCCTTCAACCAATCAATGACGCCGGCTAAAAAGTGGTCGGTGTAAAGGATTGCGTTGTCGTAGGCATTCACAATCTCTTCCCGAGAACAATTGTTGAGCTTCTCATCCGTGCAGAC
>OCQA01002117.1_pt1 | contig 11355 bp, 4 predicted proteins | sample 1538571 | NCBI WGS metagenome assembly OCQA01 (sample SAMN04571708, study PRJEB22368) | human gut metagenome | biome: human gut; material: stool | host: Homo sapiens | place: Luxembourg | collected 2012-09-28 | reverse complement strand
CCCGCCTGTTCCTGAAACTCGAAAACGGGGTGTTTGTGGTTACGGGCGAAGACAGCAAGGGCCGCTTCGTGCTGCCCGACGGTACGCAGGTCTGGCTCAACTACGACAGCCGCCTCTACTATCCCGAGTCGTTCGACGGCAATTTGCGCTCCGTACGGCTCGAAGGCGAGGCGCTCTTCAACGTCGTGCGCGATGCTTCGAAACCGTTCCGTGTCCGGACTTCGCTGATGGAGGTCGAGGTGCTGGGGACGGTCTTCGACCTGAAATGTTACGAGCACCTGGACTATGCCGAGTTGGTACTTGTCTCCGGCTCGGTCAAAGCCACCTGTGCCGGGCAGTTGCCCGTCACGCTCTGCCCCGACGAGCGGCTGGTCGCCTATCGCAATTCGAAAAAGATCGACTACCAGGCTGTCGATGCCAATAATTACAATAAGTGGATGTTCGAAACGCAGAAACTCGATGAGATGCGTCTCGACGCCGTTTTCGTCAACCTCGAACACCGCTATAACGTCGAGTTCGACATCGCGGACGATGTCGGGCTCGAGGCGCGGCTTACGCTTTCGCTGCGCAGCGAGCCGCTCGAGGAGATTCTGGATGCCATCGCACTGGTGGTTCCGATCCGTTACGAATCCTCCGGGGGAACAATTTTCATAACACGCAGATAGACCGTTTTGTACGATGTCCTCTTTGGGACAACGTGGGATAACTTATTTTGTTGCTGAAATGTAATATGTTGGTAATCAATATGATATAAAACTAACTCTAAAACTTTCATCGCTATGACAAGACCTTTACGCATTCCTGCTTTCGATTATTAGGCCTTCTCCGGCGGCCGCAACCGACGGTTGTCCGGAACGTGTGAACCTTTTTTCGTGCATTCAAAAACCTTATTGCCTTGAAACTTCAAACTTCCATTCAGAAACGGGCGTACCGTGCCCGTTGCGGTCTGCGGCGTGTCCTGCCGGTTTTGCTGGCGTTGGTGGTCGCTACTGCTGCCGTTGCAGTGCCTCCTTCCTCTTCGCGCGACGGTAAACTGACGCTTAACGTCAAGAATATTACGGTAAAAGAGCTGCTGCAAACCATCGAAAAGCAGAGCCGCTACACTTTCGTGTATAACATTTCGGATCTCGATCCCGCCCGCCGGGTCTCGCTCAGCGTGACCGACGCCTCCGTCGAGGCGGTCATCGCGCAGGCGATCCCCGAGGTGACGGCTACAGTGCGGGGAACACAGGTCGTGCTCGTGCGCAAGGCGGCCGACAAGGCCCGTCCCAATGTGAAAATAACCGGTACGGTGCGTGATGCCGACGGCGTGCCGCTCGTCGGTGCGACGCTGATCGTCGAGGGTACGACCCTCGGTATGAGCACCGGCGCCAACGGCGAATATACGCTGAATGTTCCGGCAAACGGCAAAATTGTCTGTTCCTATCTGGGTTACGATTCGGTGACGGAGACGGTGAACGCCCGTACGCGTATCGACTTCCAGCTCCGGGCGGCGGCCAACAGCATCGAGGACGTGGTGGTGACGGCCCTCGGTATCACCCGTAAGGAGAAGAGCCTCGGCTATGCCGTCTCGAAGATCGGCTCCGACGACATCACCAACAATGCCAGCGGCAGTTGGCTGAGCGGTATGGCCGGTAAGGTTGCCGGTCTGAATCTCGACCAGTCGGCCGCAGGACCCGGCGGATCGGTCCGTGTCACGCTGCGCGGCGAGGGCTCGCTCTCGTATAACAACAATACGGCTCTGTTCGTGGTCGACGGTGTGCCCATCGGCAGCGGTATGGATTCCAATACGTCGTCGGGTTCTTACGAATCGGACGACGCCCCGATCGACTACGGCAATGGCGCCGGTGACATCAATCCCGACGACGTGGAGTCGATCTCGGTGCTGAAAGGCCCGGCTGCAACGGCGCTTTACGGATCGCGCGCCGCCAACGGCGCCATCATCGTTACGACCAAGTCGGGCCGCAAGCAGAAGGGCATCGGGGTTACTTTTACCACCTCGGTAACCTTCGACAAGGCGGGTTACTGGCCCGATTTCCAGAATGTATACGGCGCCGGCGACTTCCGCAAAACGACCATCAATACGGGGCATATGACCAACGGCCTGAATCCCGACGAATATTCGTTCTACACGGTCGACGCCGATCATTCGGATACCGGCAAAAAAGTAAATGCATTCCATTCGCGTTACCAGTTCGGCGAGAAAATCCAGGGGCAGATGCGTTACATGTATGCCTCGTTCGATCCGGCGACGGGGACCTATACGCGGCTTCCGTACGAAGTATGCGACTGGTACAAGGGATTCTTCCGGACGGGCGTTACCTACACCAACAGTCTGGCGGTGGACGCCAGCGACGGCCATGGCTCGTCGCGCGTGTCGGTCAAGGATACGCGCAACGACTGGATCGTGCCCAATACGGGTTTCAGCACCCAGAACTTCACGCTTTCGGCTATCAGCAAGCGGAACAAATACATCGAGGCCGGATTGAAACTGAGCTACTACCGCAAAAATTCGGACAACCTGCCCGTGGGGGGATACAGCAATTCGTCGCCCCTGAAAACGTTGCTCTGGCAACCTGTGAGCGCTTCGGCCCGCGATGCATACAACGAATGGAACAGCGGCCGGCTGGTCGACTACTATTCGGGCAGCGATTCTTCGGTGAAGCTGATTAACGGATCAATGGACAATCCCTATTTCATTGTTTACGAATGTCTGAATACGCAGGCCAAAGACCGTGTTTACGGCAATGCCAGCGTGACGGGGCATATTATTCCCGAGAAACTGTCGCTGACCGTGCGTTCGGGCATCGACTTCAGCAACGATTTCCGTACGCAGCAGAAACCGCAGTACACGCATGCCTACCTCGACGGAATGTACCGCGAACAAACGATCCGCAACATCGAACTCAACAACGACTTTCTGCTGAGCTACCGCGATACGTTCGGCGATTTTTCGCTCAACGCGTCGCTGGGCGGTAACAACATGCTCTATAAGTATCATTCCGTGCGGTTGACGGCCAATATGCTCGAAGAACCCAACGTGTTCATTTTGCAGAACGTCAACGGGAAACTCGATGTGGACAACCTGCGTAAAACCAAGTCGATCAATTCGTTCTACGGGTTGGTTTCGCTCAGTTGGCGCGACATGCTCTTTTTTGATATTACCGGCCGCAACGACTGGTCGAGTACGCTGGCTCCCGGTTACAACTCCTACTTTTACCCCTCGGTGAGCGCCAGCGTGCTGCTCGACGAGGTGTTCAAACTGCGCAACAAGGCCAAGTGGATCGACATGCTCAAGATTCGCGGTTCGTGGGCCAACGTGGGTAACGATACGGAGCCTTACCAGCTCCTGGGTTCCTACTCCAATTCATCGGTTTTCACCGGGGCTTACAAACTGCCCGGATCGACCAAAAACTACCGGCTCAAACCCGAAAATGTCGAGAGCTGGGAGGTCGGTTTCGAAGGCCACTTCCTGCAAAACCGCATCTCTTTCGACTTTGCTTATTACAGTTCGGAGACGACGAACCAGATCATCAACGTCCCCTCCGACTGGGCGACCGGCGCTTCGTCGATGGTCATCAACGCCGGCTGCGTGCGTAACGAGGGTATCGAACTTTCGGCGCGGTTCCAGCTCGTGAAAACCAAAAACTGGCGTTGGAATATCGATGCCAACTGGTCGAAGAACTGGAATGAACTGGTCGAGTTGCCCCCGGGCGTCAATGTCTGGCAGCTCAATGCGAGCAATACCATCGGCAGCAAAGTCTTCATCTACGCCTATCCGGGCGGAGAGTTGGGGCGTATCTACGGATACGGGCTCGAAACAGCGCCCAAAGGTGCTTTTTACTACGATGCCGACGGGCATAAGATCGACTGTTCGGGACAGCATATCGTCGATGCCTCGACCGGAAATCCCATCCTCGACGCTACCAACCTCAAGGACCTGGGCAGTATTTACCCCCAGTGGAAGGCCGGCCTGACGACGACGGTGAGTTATAAAAGCCTGACCGTTTCCGCTTCGTTCGCTGCCTCGTATGGCGGCAAAGCCTACTCGCTGACCAATTCGATCCTCTCCTACATGGGTAAGCTGACCAATTCGCTCGAGGGACGTTACGACGGCCTGATTCATCCGGGCGTCAACGTCTCCGCCGACGGCGTCTATTCGCCGAACAACACCATCACCACCGATGCGGTCGATTACTACAATACGGTCATTTATCCGCGCGGCAACACCGAATCCAATGTTTTCGACACCTCGTATTTGAAAATGAAGGAACTGCGGGTCGAATATTCGCTGCCGAAGAAACTTTGCTCCAAGACCAAGGTGTTCCAGAACGTCTCGCTGTCGTTCTTTGCCACGAACCTGTTCTGCATCACGAATTTCCCGCAGTTCGATCCGGAGGTGGCTTCGCTTTCGGGATCGTCGCTCTACCGCGGCGTCGAGACGGGCGCTTACCCGATGACCCGTTCCTACGGATTCAGTCTCAAACTCGGATTCTAAAACTGACGCGATTATGAAAATGCTGAAATATATCTTGATCCCGGCCCTGCTGCTCACGGCGGCAAGCGCCTGTATGACCAAATTCGAAGAATACAATACCAACCCCAACGAAATGGAACAGTGGAAGATATCCCCTGCGGGCATGATCCAGGAACTGCTCTATTCGGGGACCGAGGTATTCCTCTACCGGACCTGGCAGCTCAACGGCGAGCTGATCCAGTATACGATCGCCGGCTCGGGCAACAATACCTACCACCGTTATGTGATCGAGAATTCGGTGGGTGCGTCGGCCTGGAGCAATCTCTACATGCAGGCGGCCAATGCCGACCACATGCGCCAATTGGCTGTCCGGAAAGAAGACCCCAATTACGAGGCTATTGCACTCACGTTGCGGACGCTGTTCCTGCAGAACATTGCCGACCTGTTCGGCGACGCTCCCTATTCGCAGGCTTTCAAAGGTTCGTCCGAGGGTATCAAACAGCCGGTGTTCGACTCGCAGGAGGCGGTCTACCGGGCGCTGCTTGCCGACCTGGAGCATGCCAATTCGCTTTACGACAGTTCGTTGAAACTACCCAGCGCCGAGCGTGACCTGCTCTACAAAGGCGATATCTCGAAATGGCGCAAGTTCAACAATTCGCTCTACCTGCGCCTGCTCATGCGGTTGAGCAACCGCAATGCGGCCATGGGCGTTGCCGCGAAGATCGCCGAAATCTTCAATAATCCGGACCGGTATCCGGTTTTTGCAAGCAACGGCGACAATGCCAAAATGTCTTATGAAAGCGTGGAGCCTTTCGTCAACTACTGGGGCACGAAGCTGAATACGCAGTTCACCACCTCGACCGGACGCCGCCCTGCGGAGCAGATCGTCGACATGATGAATCATTCGGGCGATCCGCGCATCGGTATCTGGTTCCAGCAACCGTCGGGCGCCGAGGGTTGGAAAGGCGGCCAAAGCGGTATCGAATCGCAGGAGGCCGATTTTACGGGTATCGCAAACCTCAACAAAGCCAATCTGGGCGATTATGCTTCACCTTACGCGCTGATGAAGTACGACGAAGTGCTGTTCATCCAGGCCGAAGCCATCCAGCGCGGATGGATCGCGGGGGACGCCGCCGCCTGTTACCAGAACGCCATCCGGGCTTCGATCAATTACTGGAAAGAGGTGGATACGACGGGACTGAACATCACCGACAAGGTGATCGAGAATTTCCTGGCGAATGTCCCCTACGACGGAACGCTCGAATCGATCATCAACCAGAAATACGTGGCCCTGTTCTGGGTCGGTTACGAGGCGTGGGCCGATTATCGCCGCACGGGGTATCCGGTGTTGACGATCGGCAGCGGTACGTTCAACGACCACATCCTGCCGACGCGTCTGGTCTATCCGACCAATACGATGGAGACCAACAAGGAGAATTACAATGCGGCCGTCGAACGCCTGAGGACCTACTACGGCGGCGCCGACGACATGAAGACCCCCGTCTGGTGGAGTAAGGCTGCCGTCGACAAAGGAATCAAATAACCGAAAAAGACTGGACTATGAAAACGATGATAAAACGTCTTTGCATCTTTGCCGCCGGGGCGGCCGCCTTGGTTTCGGCGGCGCTGGCCACGTCGTGCGAAAAGGACGAGACGCAGGAGAAATATGTCTATATCCTCGATAACGACAAAAACGGGATTCAGGAGGTGTCGTTCAATACGGCGGGCGGGACACAGGATTTTCTGATGTACTCCAACTACGGAAGCTGGAAACTCGTACCCACCTACGAAGAGGACCTCGAATGGCTGTCCTACTGGCCGACGGAGGGTGTCGGCGACGCCCGTTTCTCGGCCATGGTCGAGAAGAATACGACGGCCTACCAGCGCCACGGGACATTGAATATCGTGGTCGACGGCCTTTCGGTGGCGACGATCCGGTTCAACCAGGCGGGCGACGAGCCCAAACTGAAGGTCAACGTCAAGGAGTCGGGCAAGACCGTTTCGGTCAAGGGCGAGACCTTCACCGTGGGCGTCGAGTCGAATATCGACTGGGTGGCCGAACTGGTCGATCCGGCCGATGCCTCGTGGGTTACGATCGGCGACTTCACGCCTGTGAGCCAAACTTTCACCTGTGCGGCGAATCCGGGCTCCGAGCCGCGTGAAGCGCAGGTGCGTATCCGGGCTTACGGCACTTCGGTGTCGTGTGTGTTCGCCATCATGCAGGCCGACCGGTCGAGCGCCTTCGAGGAGGCCGAAAAGATCACGGTCGCCGACCTGCTGGCGATGGGCGAGGGTAAGATCGCGCGCAACGTCTATGTCGCGGGCAGCGTGATCAGCGACCGCACGACGCGCAACTATCCGGTGGCCTATTCAACCGGAGGCGGCGAGCAGGTGAACAACACGATGTTCATCCAGGACGAGACCGGAGGCCTGTGGATCGAATTCGACGATGCGGCGGACAATACCTGCGACCTGAACCAGGTCGTTACGCTCCACATGTACGGACAGCATATCGAACGCGACGCCTATACCAACGGATTGAAGATTGCCGGGCTTTCGTCGACGGCCGTACAGAGCGCCGTGGCGGGAACACCCGTCGAACCGGTCGTGATTGATGACCTGACGAAGCTGCCGGCGTATGAGAACCGGCTGGTGACGCTGCGCAACGTTGAATTCGCATTGCCTTACGGGACGCTGGTCAACATCAACGAAGGGGTGTCGTACCTCGGTATCAAACAGGGAGCCGCCTATCAGGCTTCGGCGGATTACAACGACCTGACGATCGAGTACGGCCATTACCTGCGCGACGCCAAGGGCAATACGGCTAAACTCTACACCACGTGGTCGTTCACCGAGCGGGCGCTTTCGATGATTCCCGAAGGGGCCGGCGATATCACGGGTATCGTCAACAAGCGTTACAAATGCGACGTTTACGACGGCCGCGATCAGATGCGCCGTCCGGTCGAGAGTTGGTGCGTGCGCATCCGCCGCGAGTCGGACATCACCAACTTCAAGGCCCCGGCCGCAAGCCGCCTTTCGAAGACCGTCATGCAGATCGGTCCGTGGACCGACAATGCAGGCGCCATGCAGTCGGTGACGGCGTCCGTCGGACAGGGACAGCTCAAACATTCGGTCGGCGAGGACGTGCTGGGATCGACTTCGGGAAATACGCAGCAGATGTACCTGGCGTGGGCGCATGCCCGTTGTACGGCGGCGACATGGGATGCGGTGAAGAATGCATGGCTCCCGGCCTACGGCAACACCAAAGGGGTGCAGTATGTCGCCGTGATGGCGCAGGGGTGGTGGAAAAATACCGCTGCGGTCAATACCGATACGGACGGTTGCTGCTGGATTCTCTCGAACCTCTCGACGAAAGGCTTTACGGGGCAGATTTCACTCCAGTTTACGGCCTCGAGCAACACCGCAGGCCCGATGTACTTCCAGATGGAGTGGGCCGATACGGACAATGCCAAAACCTGGACGCCGATCGGCAACGAATACGTGGCTTCGAACTGGCACAACAGCATCGCAGCGCCCGAATACCTCTTCGTGCTGCCCGACGAGCTGAAAGACCGCGAAAGTTTCTCGATCCGTCTGCGGGCTACCCGCCAGCGCAATGCCAGCGACACGGAGAACACCGCTTCGGGAACCAGCCGCATCGGTGTCGTACGCATGTCGTGCCTCGATTTATAAACCGTTAAAAATCCGAACGATGAAAATAGGTCAATTCAAATTGAAAATGCTCTTCGTCCTGTTCGCGGGCTTCCTGCTCGCGGCAGGGTGCTCGGAGAGCGATTCCCCGGAGTTCGAACAGTCCCGGAGGCTAGTGCGCAATCTCTACCTCGCGCCCGTTATGAGCGTGTATGCCGGGCAGACGCTGACCCTGCAGGGAGTAGGCTTCGAGGCGGGCGACGTGGTTTCGTTCCGGGCCGACGCCGCTGTGTTCGACCTGCCGGTAAGCGGCGTTACGGCCAAGACGGCCCGTGTGGTGATACCTGCGGCGATCGCCCGGGAGAGCTACGACGTTTATGTGGTTCGCGGTGCGCAGGAGCAGTATGTCGCCACGGTGAAAATCTACCTTACGACCGACCAGGAAGTTCCCGACAAGGAGGGCATGAACATCAAGGGCATTGTCTTCTGCGGCGACAAAGGCGTGCCGGGTGTCCGCGTGTCGGACGGGTTGCAGACGGTCACCACCGATGAGAACGGTTACTACTGGATTCCGTCGCTCAAGACGCTGGGGTATGTCTTTATCACGATTCCCCAGGGTTACCTGCCCGCTGCGCTCGATAACAATATGATGATGGGCTTCTGGGCCGGACTGACCGACGAGGCCGGGGTGTGCGAGAAGCATAACTTCGAGCTGGTGGAGGCCGATACCGAAAACCACGTCATGCTGGTGGGCGCCGACCTGCACCTGGCCGACAAGCAGAACGACCTGCGCAATTTCAAAAACGGGTTTATCGCCGAAACGCAGGCTTTTGCCGATGCCAGCTCCGTGCCGGTTTTCTGCCTCATGGCGGGCGACATGACCTGGGACAGGTATTGGTACGACCGTAATTTCCGGCTTCCGCACTACCGGCAGTGGCTTTCCCGGAACGGATATTCCGTGCCCGTATTCCACGCGATGGGCAACCACGATAACGACCCCTATGTGCAGGGCGACGCCCCGGGGCAGCTTTCCTATTGCAGGACGCTGGGGCCGAACTACTATTCGTTCAACCTCGGCAAGGTGCACTACGTGGTACTCGACGACATTGACTGGATCAATACGGGCGGCAGCGACGGCGTGCTGGGCAGCCGCGACTACAACCGCGTCGTGTCGCTGGCGCAGATGACCTGGCTGGCCGAAGACCTGGCTGCCGTCGAGGATAAGACGGCGCCGCTGGTGGTCTGTCTGCATGTCCAGCTCTACGAAAATTACAACGCCTCGTTCGCCAACACGGCCAAGATGCCGAGCGCCACGGGTGGAACCGGGGCGCTGATGAATGCCGTCCGGGATTTCTCCGAGGTGCATTTCATAACGGGGCATACGCACCACAACTCCACGATGGTCATCAACGACAAAGTGATCGAACACAACACGGCCGCCGTCTGCGAAACATGGTGGTGGAGCACTTTCTTTTCCGACCGGGCCATCTGCGTCGACGGGTCGCCTGCCGGTTACGGAATCTATACGGTCAATTCGACCGACGTGAAGTGGAGCTACAAGGGCATCGGCGAACCTGCCGGATACCAGTTCCGCACGTACGACATGAACACCGTGAAAAAGCACCTCGACAACAGCACCTACAAGGCGCTGCTGGCCCAGTATGCGAGCCGTGACAACAAGGGCGACGACTATGGAAAAGTGGGCGATAACGTTGTTTATATCAATGTCTGGAACTACGATCCGGCCTGGAAGGTCGAGGTGCGGGAGGATGGCTCGCCGCTTGAGGTGAAGCGTGTCTTCGACCGCGACCCGCTGCACACGATCACCTTCGACATTCCCCGCGTGGAGGCCAAATACGAAGCCAATGCCGACTGGGCGTCGTGCTGCTCGTCGCACATGTTCAGCGTGACGGCGTCGTCGCCCGTGTCGGAACTCGAAATCACGGTCACCGACCGTTTCGGCAATGTCTATTCGGAACGGATGAAGCGGCCGAAGGCCTTTGTGAAGACCTCGAAATAACCTGAAAAACGAAGAGCATGAAAAAGTACAGTATATGGCTGTTGGGATTCGCGGCGCTGGTCGCCGGGGCCTGCAGTACGGACCGGACCGGGGATGAGACGCTCGCACTCAGCGCTTCTTCGGTCAGCGCCAACAAGCGTGGAATGACCTACGAAGGCGGCGATGTCACGTTCGATGTCCTGTCGAATGTCTATTGGGTGATCAACCTCGACGAAGATGCCGACTGGCTGACCGTCGCGCCCCGTGCGGCGTACGGCAACCAGACGGTGAAGGTCACCGCGGCCGTGAATCCCGGGGGCAGGCGTTCGACGACGCTTCGGTTCGATTCGCTGGACGGCGTGACCGCACAGATCGAGGTGACGCAGGGTTCCTCCGATGAACTTATCTACTACATCCGCACCGGGGCCGGGGCTTCGGCCGTTGCGGAGCCGGTCGCCGTGGGCGGCTATACGGCGTGGGAACCGGAAGGCGTCGGTGCTTCGGCGGTGGGATTCTCCGGCGTAAACGCTTTCGTGTCGGCCGACACGCCTTCGTCGGGCTACGACGAGGCTTCGGGCGGTAACAATATCGTGCTGGAGGTTCCCGGAGAGGGCCCGGAAACTGTGACGCCCTCGTTTTCCGTGCGCGACGTGGCGACCCGTGACGACTCCTATTTCCGTCTGAAGATGGGCGTGCTGGCTCCCGGCGGCGAACTGACGCCCGACCGGTTCCGGGTGCTCGTCGGGAACGGCGGCGACGAACTGATCGCCCTGCAATACGAAGTGATCGACGGCGCAGGCGACTGGAAAGAGGTCCTGGCGCGGTTTTGGGTCGGCGAGGACAATCCCACGTTCGATTTTAAGGTCGAAGCCCCCGCAGGCGGTTACCGCATCGACGACTTCCGCCTTTACGAGGGCAACTTCGGCGAGGGACAGGAGGTTGCTTTCCAGGTCGGCGGCGACGACGGCAAGCCGGAAGGTTACGTCTATTTCGAGGACGATTTTTCGTGGGTGACCGACGTATACGGCGGAACCGATTACATCGGGACGTATCCTACGCCGCTTACGGCAGAAACCTACTGGAACGGCATAACGGCGGCAAGCCACGGGCAGGAGGCCTATAACGCCCTCGTCGGATCGGGGTGGAAGACCGATGACAACAAACTCAAGGAGCGCGTTTACCTGCGTATCGGCTATGTCAAGATGGGGCGCGGTTCCAATGCGGCGGG
>OCQA01002101.1_pt1 | contig 11416 bp, 10 predicted proteins | sample 1538571 | NCBI WGS metagenome assembly OCQA01 (sample SAMN04571708, study PRJEB22368) | human gut metagenome | biome: human gut; material: stool | host: Homo sapiens | place: Luxembourg | collected 2012-09-28 | reverse complement strand
ATATTCCTTAACCCTTTATTTGTCAAGCTGACAAACTAAAGCAGAAAAAGCGGCATGTAGGATTACAATACATCTTGGACAAGTGAATAAAAAGGATGAAGGATAGGGCCTTATCGGTTAAAGTTGAGTTACCACACAACAACTTGACGAAAGGGGGCCATATCCTTCATGAGCAAGAGTATAACACAGGACATGGCGTACAGGCAATCCCTGATGAAATACGCGGCGAAATACGGCGTCAGCCGTGCCAGCCGGAAATATAACAAAAGCCGGTCGTATATCTACTTCTGGCAGGGCCGTTGGGACGGCAGTGTGGAGTCCCTGGCCTGCCAATCCCGACGGCCGCATAGTCACCCAAGCCAGCACACTGAGGCAGAATTGAAGCTGATCCGAGATATGCGCCGCCGCAATCCCACGTTGGGCATGGTGGAGTTGTGGCACCGTTTGAGACTGCGTGGTTACGCCCGTCGTCCGGAAAGCTTGTTCCGGGTCATGCGGAAATTGGGGCTGTTTCCCGGCGATTCGGATGTACTGGCGTTTGGAGCAGATGGTATCGAGCAGAAGCTCCATGATCTCCGCGATGGTATCCCGGTCATATGGGTTGTTCTCCAGGAGAATGTCGTACTCCAGATTATCTTCAAGAATTGCTCGGTACTGTTCCCGCTCATCCATATCCCGTCCCATCTTATCCACAGGGGGCTGACCGTGACCGCCCACTTGACCGGAAGGGAAAGGATAGGTTTCAGTCTCACTCAAATCAGTATAATTTGAATCAGTATTACTTCCTCGTGATTTTCGGGATTCCGGAGTCGTGAAATTCACGTCTGCTGAATCGTGATTTTCACGAGTCTTGATTCGTGATTCCGGTGCAGGCGGGATGCTGCCGGTGGAGTTATCCACAAAGTTCTTGACGAAGATGAGATTGGGCTTGCCCAGCCCCTGCCGCTTGCGCTCTATGAGACCGGCTTTGCTGTCCAGCTCGTTCAGCAGCTTGGTGGCCTTCTGATCGGCACAGCCGATGGCCTCCATGACTTCCTCCAGCGTGAAGATGATAAACACGCGCCCCTGTTCGTCCAGCCAGCCGTTTTTACGGCTCAGGCTCATCCGGTCCAGCAGAATGCCGTAGAGAATCTTGGCCTCGGCAGAGATAGACTTGAACCGTTCATCCGTAAACAGCGCCTTAGGGATGCGGTAAAAGGCAAACTGATCTGCCTGGGCACCGTAGAAATAATCCAGCGTCACTTGGCGCGCCCCCTCTCAAGCGAACGAAGAATTTCCTTCGTACACCAGCCGATGCACGGTCCGCACTTGCCATACGGGCAGTCATCGCATTCGCTCACGGGTTTTGTTTCCGGCTTTGGCCGGTCATAATAGCAGACCTTCAGCATACAGCCGTGTCTGCCGTAGTAATAGCAATACCGGCAGTCCTTCGGCTTGCCGTTCTCACAGTAATCTGACATAGCGTTCATCCTCCTGAAAATGGGTACAAAAAAAGCGCGTCTGTCCAGCCGTAAAAGGCATTCTCCCCGAAGGGAGAGACAGACGCGCAAGGCGTGTTCTTGTTCAATTCTGGCAATAAAAAATGGGCTAAGCGTCCATCGCTTACTCCCAGTACAACATCAGCTATTCAGTTTCGGCACTGCTCAAATACAACGACTTATGCCGCAAATTCCTTGATATTACAGACTTTTTCGGGTGTTAGTCCACAAATAACAGCCTCATTTCCAACAATAACATCAAATTTCATTTTTAATATTTCCTTTGGATTATGTATAAATTGATAAGCGTGAGTTTCTAAAGCATCATCTCGGTCATATTCTGATTGACTGGCTCCGCAATATCGACACCGACCGTTTTCCCATGTATGCTCAACTCGTTTAAATTGGATATTGCCTTCTTCTGTATCAAAAGTGTCGCATATTGAATATTGTCCGTTTGCTTTTTTACTGCAGTATGTTGAACGACGGGAAAGAAGAGCTGTTAATTCGGTAATTGCAATTCCGAACAGCTGTTTTGTATAAATATGGTTTAGTCTTTCTTGTAAATCGGGAATTTCTTTTTCAAGCCCGACAATCAATCTTTTTGCTATTTCTCTTAAAAAAACACCACTCTTGCAACAAGGATCCAGAAAAGTTGTATCTTTGTTTGAAAACAATTCTTGCGGCAGCATATCTAAAATTTGATTGGCTAATTGCGGTGGTGTAAAGACTTCATCGTTACTTAAATTTGCCAAACAGCTTAAAACATCAGGATTGTAGTTGTTAAGCGACATGACAAACCTCCGTTTCAGCATCGGCGATTTTTAGATAGTGAGTGATAGGAAATTCCCTGACCGGAACAGGCAGCCAAACATCTTCTCCGGTATCAGAAAACAAGGGCAGGCCTTCTGTTGAACAATTTAATAAGTTGGAAAAAGCAAAATCCCTGCGTTTAAGCATTTTGCCATTAACAGCAGACCATTCTGAAAAAACAATAGGTTCATCAGGGCAGTCGACACGCTTTAATGTCAACGCATCACCCCAGACGATATTTTTTGATAAAATGAATTTTGCGGAGATTTCGCACTCAGAAGGACAAGCTTGATTAAGTGCTGTTTTATATTCAGATTTGAAGATAGAAAGCATCTCTTGCCGACAATCGTTAACGTTGTCTTCCAAAATGTCTATGCCATAAATGCTTGAAAGCGCTAATATGGCGTATCTTTCATATTCAACAGGGCTTTTTGCATACCTTTCCTTAACAACGCCGAGTTTTCGCCTTAATACCTCAGCCAGAAAAGCTCCTTTACCACAGGCCGGCTCTAAAAAACGAGAATCAATCCGCAATGTTTCTTGTTTTACCAAATCAAGCATTGCATTAACTTCACGTGCTGCTGTAAAAACTTCTCCGTGATCTGCTACTCTTTTTTTAGATACAATCTGTTTTGAAGCACTATTCATAACCCACCATCTATTTGATAGAAAGTTGGGTTAATTCATTAAAAAAGCTTGTAATTCTTGATTTTTATCGCGTATAATCTGCTCTAAAGTAGAAAATTATGAGCTGATTTTTTACTAAATTTAATATGACAAATAGACGGTGATTTTTGTATATCGTTTATTTGATTCATCTGTTTTTACAAGGTTTTTTATAGTTCTTATAATCAGGATTAATGATTATAAGGATTTTTTTATGTACTACGCTTATATCAGGGTCAGCACCGACCATCAAAATATTGAAAATCAAAAGCACGAGATTTTAACCTACAGCCAAAAACACGATATTCAGATTGACAAATGGATTGATGAAACCATTTCTTCTCGCAAGCCTTTACAAGAGAGAAAGCTTGGAAAATTACTTAAAAAGCTCAAAAAAGGCGATATTTTAATAGCAACAGAATTATCCCGATTAGGTCGTAACCTGCTTGAAGTGATGGGAATCCTACAAAATTGCCTTGAAAAAGACTGTCAAATCTGGACATTGAAAGAAAATTATCGCCTTGGTTCAGATATACAGTCCAAAGTTTTAGCGTTTGCTTTTAGCCTTGCCTCGGAGATTGAACGCCAGCTTATCTCAGAACGGACTAAAAACTCATTGCAACGCTTAAAAGATGAAGGCAAACACCTCGGCCGGCCGCACGGCTTCACTTATCAGAAACTTAAAAGCAAGCACAACAAAATAATAGAATTGCTGGATAAAAATGTTTCTAAAGCTGAAATCGCCCGTCTGATGGGCTGCTCTTGGATTACATTACATAGATATATAAGGAATTGTGTTTATTAGCTTAGAAGAATGATATAACCTTTAACATAGTTATGTCAAAAGTTGAAACATTTACTATTTGGAAAATTCATCTCAAAAAATTTAGTAGAAAATAGCTTGAGTCATACTTCTATGATGTATGACAAATACATATAACCAACTCAAAAAAGAGTTATCAATTCTTTATCCCGACGTTACGGATATTGAATTAAACGAAATGACAAACAACCTGATTGATTTTTATACAATAGCCGTGAAAGCCGTTATGGAAGGTGAAACCACGGACGCAAAAGAATTTGTCGTTGATGACAAAAACTTTTCTTCATAACCTCATTTATTTTGTAAATCAGGTTAACATTTTGAAAAATAGATAAAAAATATTTTTAAAATCTGTTTTACATTTGTTTTCAAACACGACAATACAAAATCGTTTAATAATTTTAACAAAAAGGAGTATATAAAATGACTCAAGCAATAGATAAAATATATATTAAGACATTACAGGACGATATTCGTAGAAATCTGAAACATAACAAATCTAAAGAACAACATATGGAATTGGCTCCTATTGGTTATAAGAGTATTCGAGATGAAAATAATAAAATTGATATTATCGTTGATTCTAAACAAGCATCAATCATTATGAAATTGTTTAGAGCTTATGCCACGGAACAATATACAATAAAGCAGGTTTTCGAATTAGCTCGTTCTTTAGGTTTAGTTAATCAACAAGGCAACGCCGTCTCTGAACGTTGTGTAAATAATATACTAAAAAATCCATTTTATTACGGAAAAATACGCATAAATAATCAACTTATGCCTCACAAATACCAAACATTTATTGAAAGATCTTTATTTGACAGAGTGCAAGAAGTTATGGATTCTCGTAGAATAAAAAAATAATCTCTAAATACCGGTGTCAAATGTTTGTTTAGAATGTTTGACACCACATCTTCAATTAGTCTTTTGAAAAATCAGTAAATTGTTAGTAAAAAAGTTACAAACGGGTGCATTTTTTTGCGTACATTCCCAAATTAACGCGACATAATAAATATAGTGTAAAAACAAAGGAGTAACAGAAATGAATACACTTATAAAATATGTCGTAACCGATCCTTGTTATATTCTTTCAGATGACAAATGGGACGAATGTTGCAAATTTTTAGATGACAGTCCGAAAGCATTTAATGAAGCTGTTTCTAAGGCTTTGACTGATTTAAGCGGTTTTCCGGCTTTTGCTTGTGATACCGGTTTTGGCGATTGGAGTAACAAAATATATGGAAGTTATATTATCCATAAAGAATTTGGTGCTGATTCCGGTATGGTTTGCGTTTGTCGGTTAACACCAAAAATTGAAAAGTATTTTGCAAAAGAATACTCAGATATTTATTCGCATTGTGCAGCTGTTTTTGAAGGTTCCGAAGATATTAGTGTTGATTTTGACATATCGGAGCCTTCCTGGACGGTTGTAAAAATCTATGACAACAAAACAGGAAACTTTATTGAAACTATGAATGCAGATGATTTTTATGCAGAATCCGAAGACTTTGATGATGACTATTCTGATGACGAAGAAGAGGAATATTGATAATGATTAGAAGAAAAAAGAAAATCCAAGACGAAAAATGCACTCAAGCCATTCTATTCGCTCGCGTATCATCAAAAAAACAGAAAGATAAAGGCGTATCTCTTGATGTACAAATGGAAACAATTACTAAATACTGCCAAGATAAAGGATTAAAAATTATCAAAGATTTTAGCATTGATGAAAGTTCAACCAAAGGTGAACGCAAACAATATCATGAAATGCTTGACTTTGCTAAAAGCTGTCCTGGTAAAGTTGCGATTGTTGTCAATTATGTAGACAGGCTTCAACGCAATTATGATGACACCTATGAATTAAATAAATTACGTAAAGAAGGTAAAATTGAAGTCCATTTTTTACGAGAACAACTCATTATTCATAAAGATTCCAATTCTCTTGAAATAAACTTTTGGAATATGCATGTTTTAATGGCAAACGCTCAAGTCAACAATATGATTGATAAAGTAAAAGCCAGTCAGGCAAAGAATTGGTCGCTTGGTAAATGTCAAGGTTACGCTCCTTTGGGATACTTAAATGCAAAAGATGAAAATTATCGTTCAACTGTAATTTTAGATGAAACACGAGCTCCTATTATAACCAAACTATTTGAAGAATATGCAACAGGTAATCATACTATTGATTCAATTTGGAAACTTTCCATGACTTTAGGATTATATACTAAGATGAAAAGCCGCAGAGGTAATTTTGTTAGTAAAAATACCATATATGATATTCTAACAAATCCTTTCTACTATGGAGAGATGTGTATTAAAGGTGAATTTATGCCACATGTTTATCCGCCTATTGTTTCAAGAAGTTTGTTTGATAAAGTTCAAGAAATCTTTGCTCAAAATGGTAATCACAATCGAAATAATTCAGAAAACCAAGTAAAATATACCTATGCTTTCAGGGGACTGATTAAATGTAAAGAATGTGGCGGCTTAATTACTCCGGCAACAGCAATAAAGAAAAATGGCTCAAAATACAGACATCTACGTTGTGCCAATTATAAAAAATGTTGTCACCAAGCTGCTGTAATGGAGTATGTTATTTTTGAACAGCTTGAAAAAGAAGTATTTAATAAATTATCTTTGCCTTTAAATATGCAGGAGCCTCTCAAAGAACAAATTCTTCGTAGTTTAACAGATACATCTAAGTTAAACACAACCATAAAAATAAATGTGACAAAGAAAATCAATGAATTAAAGATTAAAGAAGATAAATTGCTTGATTTTTATCTTGAAGGTAAATTAACGCAAGATATATACGATATGAAAAAAGCCAGTATAGACAAAGAAATAAAAGGTTTAGAAGAGAATAAGGAAAAATACAAAATCTTCACTAATGATACAAGAGACAAGATTGTTAATATATTCTCATTAGCCGGAAATATCTCATATGTATTTCAACACGCCTCTCCTACTCGCAAAAATGAGTTATTAAAAATGCTACTGCAAGATTGCCAACTTAATGGTAAAAGACTTGAATACACTTTAAGAAAACCTTTTGATAAGCTAATAAACAACCGTAATATCAAAACCTGGTCTAATGTTGCTGTGGAAACGATTGAGGATATTGAGTAAATATGGAACTTGTATATTGCAAAAAATATTCATAATAACTTGCCTTTTTATATAAATCTTTTATAATGTTTCTATTAAAGATGGCAATTTAAATCAGATAAGAGCAAGAAATGTTTGAAGGATTACTAGATGTCCCAATATATAAATATTATTCTCGTAGGTATGATGGAGATTTGACAATATACGAGATTTCGGAAGATAATATACCTATTTTGCGCGATATCTTACCAAAATGTTTCTTACATTGTTATGTTTCTGAGGATAAAATAAAAGAAGGTTTGCAATGTGGCTATACTAGGGGAAGTGTTATTGAAACATATATTCCTAGTTCTCCTCAAATAAAATCGGGAGAATTTGGAGAAATTCTATCATTACATATTATGAACGATACTTATTCTAAAACACATCCTTTGGCTCCTCTAAAATGGCGCTACAAAGAAGATAAAAACACCCCTTCACATAAAACTGATTTTGTATTAATTTGTAACGAAAATAATTGTGATTTTATTGTTGCGGCAGAATGCAAAGCAAAAGCGACCCCTCAAACAAGAAATCCTATTATTGAAGCCATTAAGGGAATGAGGAAAGATGCGATGTCTAGATTAAGCGATACCTTAATCTGGCTAAAATATAAAGCTATTCAGTCTGGAAATAAAGAAGTCTTAGATAGATTAAATAAATTACTTGATCCTGTTACTCAAGGATCTTATCCAAAACAATTTAAGGCTATTGCAATAATTGATAAGAAATTGTTTTCCTTACCTTTACATAATAATGATGATGTAAAAGAATTAGACTTCAATTATGAAATAATAGCAATTATTGTTCCAAATTTAAAAGAGAATTATGAAAAAATTTTTTCTAAAATTTTGGAGTGTTAAATGACAATACTACAAAACTGGATACTGCAATCAGAATCATGGCATAAATTTAAGCAATTCCGTTTATCCCAAGAAAATATGTCTAATTATGTTTTTTTAAATCAATACGACGACTTTTATATTTCTCTTGTAAATAGATTAGATAACATATTAGATAATTATGTACCTAATATTTCAAAAAATAATATAATTCAAATTGCCAAAGGTTTAGAAATTTATGGACTAGAAGAAACAAAAAATACATTTATGGCTATTTCTGAATTTAAATCACTCTTATATGCCAGTGCTTTGTATTATTTAGGAGAAAAGACTGCAATATCGAATGTTCTGGCAAGATTTTTGGTTGGCACTGAAAACATAAGTGATATTGATGAATTCTTAATTTATTTTTTATCTAGAAATCATTGCAAATCACAAAATCAATACATTGAATTATTGAATTCTTTTCTATATTCTGGAGATAGTCATTATCTTTATCAGCTAATAAAATTACTAGAAAAGCAAAAAGAACATTGTACCCCAACTGATTTTCTATCAATTAAAATTGCCTTAAACCTTATTACTGTATTCTGTAATGATAACATATGGAATGATTTAGGTCATATACATACAGATACTAACTTTTTATTTTGGCGTAAATATATAACAAATTTAATTCATCAAAAAATGTGGAATTTTTTTCCATCTCAAAAGCTCGCCTTAAATAAAGGATTGTTAACATCAAATAAAACTATATCATTACAAATGCCTACAAGTGCAGGAAAAACTGCCATATGTGAAATGTTGATAATATCAGAATTTACTAAAAATTCTAATGTTAAAATATTATTTTTAGCACCATTTCGTTCTCTTGCATCCGAATTAAAAAATAAAATGTGCAAACATTTAAAAAATATGGGAATTAAATGCAAAGTAACATATGGAGGTAACGAACCTACACAACAAGATGCTGAAGATATTTATGATGCAAATCTTTTGGTTGCGACACCTGAAATGTTAATTTCTTATGAAAATTTAGATTCTAACATATATAATCAATATAATTTAGTAATATGCGATGAAGGGCACTTAATAGGTGATGAAACTAGAGGATTATATTATGAACTTTTACTGAGTAAATTAAAAAAAATCAATAATATTAGATTTGTTTTTTTATCTGCAATTTTACCAAATATTCAAACTATTCATGCTTGGTTATCCAACGATTCAATGTCTCAGAATATTATAGAATCAGATTATCGACCTACAAATATAACTTATTGTTTTTTAATAGAAGCAGGAAGAAAAACATTTAACTTAAAAGTAACAAATGAATCAAACACTTATTATCTGAATAAATTTATATCAGATAAGGATATTACATATAAGAACGAAAAAACACATCGCTTCAATACATATACACTGTCGTCTTTTATCAAAAAATCTACTTTAGTTGGTTTTAAATCATTACAAGCTGGTACTGTAGCAATTTTTTGTGCTCAACGAAGTGAAGTTGAAGATATAGTTAAAACATCCATAGAGATAACAGAAACACTACAAATAACATCTCCTATATATTTTGCAAACATATCAAAAATTTGTGATTTATGTAACTATCTCCGAATTATTACTGGTTCTGAATCCCTACTATTTAAGGCTGCTCAAAAAGGAATTTTATTTCACCATGGACATTTACCCCAATTTATAAGAGAACTTGTAGAGGAATATTTAAGAAATCAATGGATAAAATATTTTGCTTGTACAAATACGATTGCAGAAGGAGTTAATTTTCCGATTAAAACTTTAGTTGTTAATTCTTGTAGAAGATATAATCATATTTGCAATCATCGAGCCCCCCTTAAAATCAGAGACTTAAAAAATCTATTTGGAAGAACTGGAAGGGCTGGACAGGAAACTGAAGGTATTGTTATAACTATTAATCCCTGTGATTTTATTATTGTAAACAATGCAATCAACAACAGAACTGAAGCGGCTAGTAGCTATTTATTATTGCTTATTAGTTCATTAGAAACATTTTTAAAACAACATGCTTTAAATTTTAATAACGAATGGTTAGAAGCTCAAACATCTATATCTGAACTCATAGATAAAATTGATTTATCTATCATTTCAATGTTACCTAACAATATAGAAACAGATAATTTAGAAAGTATTTTAAAGGAATTAGAACTATGTTCTTTAACGTATTTTATGACAACTCAAGAGCAAAAAGAACTTTTTCATGCACTTTTAATATATAGAATGCAACGAATTAAAGATTATATTATAAAAAATGAATTTACCTATTTAAAATCATCCCAACTTGGTGTTTGTAAATATGAGAAACTGTTAAAAATAATTTCCTTTGATGATGATTTTTGGACTAACAATCAAATATCACTAGATGAAATTATAAATAAATTTCTGAGTTGGAAAGGACAGATTGACACAACAAATTATAATCACTATTTTCTAATTATACATAATTGGATTAATGGGAAATGGTATCATCAGTTAAGTAAAGAATACAATGTTAATGAAATTTTTGATATTTTTGCAGACTTCGTATCTTCATTTACATCTTTTTGTCAAAGTGTAATCTCTATTGCCTTAACATATTTAAATCAATATAATATTTTAATTTCTCCCAATATTGAAAATTTTGCTCAGTTTCTTGAGAAAGGCGTTTCCAATACTTTGCAAATACATTTGTATGAAATAGGATTTACTGAAAGATTAGGGAATTATGCTATTTATAAAACTATCTCATCTTTTGAAAATTATGAATACGAAAACAATTATCAACTAAAGAACTTTATAAAAAATAACAGACAGCTAATTTTAGATATTTTATCTAAAAATGATATTCCTAAACTGGCTATTGATAAGATTGAAAATAATATACATTTCTTATAATTATCTTTTTATATAGTTTTATTTAATTCGTATATTACACGATAAGTCCAGCCAGACTTGACAAGAGCCTATTTTAGCCAGTGCTAAGATAGGCTTTCTTATTGAAATATCTACATTTTTACCGTCTAATAAAATTTCCGAACAAAGTAATTTTAAAACCTGCTGTTTTTTGTCGTTGTTCAGAAAATTCCATATCTGGTCTGACATCAAAAGCAAGCCAGCCAAGTATTTGAGCGTTATCAGACCTTGCTTAGTCAGATGACTATAGTCGGTTAATCTCTCTTCCAGTTTTTTCTTATCCTGTCTGTATTCGGTTAGTTTTTTGGTATATAAATCCTGTGTAATACTGCCTCCCGTAAACAAGTCTATCAATCGGCTTTCCTTTTCGGCAAAACCGGCAATCTGCCTGTCCAATGCCTTCTTGGCTTCTATTTCCATTTTATGGTCTTTGTAAATTTCTTCATCCAAACAAGCAACCAATTTCTCGACAACGCTTTTAGGCATGTTTTTAAGCGTTTTTAATGCCTCTCTCACTTTTTCAACCCCATTTTCCTCTCTCGTCCGATAGCCGCCGCATTGCGGACAAAAAAGGTATTTATAAACGATTTTTTCTCCGCCCTTCTTTTTCGCCGAATGTACATTGATGTCGGTTGAAACAACACCACCGCAGTTTTTACAACGAACCAGTCCTTTAAATACATATTCATGCTTCTGCACCTTATGATTTGCCT
>OCQA01002078.1_pt1 | contig 11514 bp, 8 predicted proteins | sample 1538571 | NCBI WGS metagenome assembly OCQA01 (sample SAMN04571708, study PRJEB22368) | human gut metagenome | biome: human gut; material: stool | host: Homo sapiens | place: Luxembourg | collected 2012-09-28 | reverse complement strand
TTTCCGAATCATAAACGGCAACTTCTGCCACGACACTAGCCATATCTCCGCCGTATGCTCCCGCATTCATGCAAACGGCACCGCCGCAACTGCTGGGGATACCGTAGGCAAATTCAAGCCCGCTCAGTCCCGCATCTCGTGCTGCCGTTGTTACAGCGAGAAGCGATGCTCCGGCTCCCGCGCAAAGGGTGGTAGCGTCCACGGAAACTCCGCGAAGCTTTTTGGTAAAGATCACAGCGCCGCGAAAGCCTGCATCGTCAAACAGAACATTCGAGCCGTTTCCGAGCACCATATAGCGCGCTCCGCACTTTTTTGCATCTCTTATCGCCTCGGCGATCTGCTTTTCGGAGTCGGGAAAGACACCTACGTCGGCATTGCCGCCGATGCGCAATGTCGTGCGGGGCGCGAGCGGAACATCACGAGTATACTCAATACCCGCAGTGTCAAGCAACGCTATATAACCGGTAATGTTTTCTTTTGTGCACACCTTCACGCTTTCTCCTTTTCATCGAGAATGCCGTAAAGCTCCCCGAGCGAATGTATCTCATAGGTCGGCAAAACGCTGCCGGTGAGTTTCTTGTGTCTCGGATTGAACCAGCAGGTATCAATTCCCGTCGCGACGCCTCCCGCAATATCGGAGGTCAGAGAGTCACCGACGACAAGCGTTTTTACGGCTTCAAAACCGTCGATATGCGCCGCCACAAAATCGAAATATTTCTTTGACGGCTTTTCGTATCCGACTTCTTCGGATATGAACGATTTTTCAATATATTCTTTTATCGGCGAAGCACCGAGTCGGCTCTCCTGTATGTTTTTAATTCCGTTGGTGATTATGAACATACGGTATTTGCCGTACAGTGAACGACAAAGCTCCTCCGCATTGTCTACAAGAAACGATTTTTCCGCCAGTCTGTCGGTATACTCGGCAGCAAGCGCCGACGGATCGACATTCAGCCCGAATCTCTTCGCAAACAGTTCAAATCGTCTGATGCGGAGCTCGTTTTTGCCTATCCCGCCGCGCTCGAGCAGCCTCCATAGTCCGTCATTTATTTCGCTGTATGTGTCCGTCACCTCATCGGTGGGATCGATGCCGTATTTTATGAGCGCCTCGGTCAGCGCCTCATGTTCTGAGCGCTTGAAATCAAGCAATGTATCGTCCGCATCAAAAAGAAGATATTTATATTTCATAAGTTTCGAAACCTCTCTTTTGCGTTTGTGCTGATCCGCAACTTTCGTCAAAGCTACAGACATCCAAAATATATTATACACCACATCGGAGGTTTTTTCAACCTGTTTATGCATCTTTTCCGCCGCGCAGATGTCATTTTCCCGCGAGGTATTGCTTTTTCTTATATTTTGTAGTATAATATATTGTACACTCTAATTCGATCCGGAGCGGCAATATGATAATCGGAGTCACAGGCCCCAGCGGTGCCGGGAAATCGCTTTTCTGCTCAATGCTTGCGGAGCGCGGTTTTCGCGTGCTCGACTGCGACAAAATATATCACGACATAATATCCTCGCCATGCGAATGCACCTCGGCGCTTGAAGCGCGCTTCGGGCACGGCATAATCAACGAAAACGGCGGTGTCGACCGCTCGGCGCTTGCCGACATTGTTTTCAAAGACGACGAGGCGCTTACCGACCTCAACTCGATAACACTCGGGTATGTAAAAAAAGAGGTCAAACGGATGGCATACGACGCCGTAAGTGTGGGCACACCCGTTGTGATCGATGCTCCGACACTGTTTGAGGCGGGCTGTGAGGAGTTGTGCGATATCACCGTCGGGCTGCTTGCGCCACGTGAAAAACGTGCCGCCAGACTCTCATCGCGCGACGGCGGCGTAAGATCCGAAAAACAGATCGCGTCACGCATCGACGCTTCAAAGTCGGATAACTTTTATATCAGCCGCTGCGACACTGTGTGGCGCAACGACGGAAACACGGATGCACTCGCGGCATTCGCCGACAGACTGGCGCAAGAAGCGTCGTCACACCTCGCGTAAGGAGCATAATGAGAACAGCAATAAAACGAACACTGACAGTCGTATTGATCGCAGCGCTGTCCGTCGCGTGCGGCATAGCCTTTGACCGCCTGTGCGACCGCAGAGACAGAAAAGAATATCCCCGGAAATACTCCGAACAGATATCGAAAAATTCAGCCGAGTTCGGGATACCGGTTGACGTCATTTATGCCGCCGTAAAGGTCGGCAGCAACTTTGATTCAAGTCTCAGAACAGGCGACGGCGACGATGCGCGCATAGGTCTTATGCAGCTTACCGCCGACGACTACCGCGCATATGCTTCAAAGCTCGGAATGAACACCGACCCGGGGCTTCTTTACGAACCGGATACCAATCTTACTCTCGGCAGCTGCCGTATATCGCAGCTTTACGGAAAATATTCGGACTGGCGGTGTGTTTTCGCCGCAATGTACACGGACACCGAAACGGTCGACGAATGGCTGAAGGATGAATCGCTCGTAAGCAAGGGCGGAAGGCTCGCAAAGATCCCCGACGATGCGACTGCGGAATATGTGTCGTGCATGGAAAGCACCGTTGCAAAATACAGTAAACTCTATTCACAGATCAACGATAAAACATAAAACGAAGGAAGGACCTAACATGAGACCCGAAAACGAAAATGTTGAAAAAACCGCGGCAGATTCCGCCAAGGAGCTTGCCTACACCAAAAAAACAGTCTATCAGCTCCGCAGCGAGGCTGATATCGATGCCGCTTATGACTATGCGCACGGATATATGAAGTTTCTCGACGATGCCAAGACCGAGCGCGAAGCGGTCACAGCCGGAATAAAGCTTGCAGAAGTCAACGGCTTCGTCCCCTACAATTTCGGCGACGATATCGTAAAGGGCGGAAAGTACTATTACAACAACCGCGGCAAAAACCTCTTCCTGTTCTATATCGGCAACAGCGACATTAAGAACGGCATCCGCATTTCCGCGGCACACATCGACTCCCCGCGCCTCGACCTCAAGCAGGTCCCGCTTTACGAGGACTCCGGCATGAGCTTCCTCAAGACTCACTACTACGGCGGCATCCGCAAATATCAGTGGGTCGCCACTCCTCTGGCACTTCACGGCGTCGTATCGAAGAAAAACGGCGAGAACGTCAATGTCGTAATAGGTGAAGATGACAACGATCCCGTGCTTTATATCAACGATCTGCTCCCGCACCTCGGACACGGCGACGACGTGAAGCCTCTCGGCACGGCTATCCCCGGCGAAAAGCTGAATCTGCTCGTCGGCAGTCGCCCGCTCGACGACGTTTCAGACGGAATAAAGCTTAATGTTCTCCGCATACTCAATGAGAAGTACGGAATCGACGAAGCCGATCTGCTCTCCGCGGAGCTTTGCGCCGTTCCGCTCGGAAAGGCACGCGATGCGGGTCTCGACCGCTCGATGATCTGCGGCTACGGTCACGACGACAGAGTTTGCTCCTACCCCGCTCTCACCGCAATGTTTGAAGCGATGGGCGGCGATAATTCGCTGCTTTGCATTCTCGCGGACAAGGAAGAGATCGGCAGCGAGGGCAATACGGGTATGCAGTGCGAGCTCATGCTCGATCTTATAGATGCGATAGCGGCGTCTCAGAATGCATCGCCCGCAGTTGTGAGACTCAATTCGAAGTGCCTGTCGGCAGATGTGTCCGCAGCCTTTGATCCCAACTTCAGCGACGTATTCGAAAAGCGCAATTCTTCTCTGCTCTCCTGCGGCGTGGTGCTCACGAAATACACCGGCTCGCGCGGAAAGGGCGGCACCAGCGATGCCTCCGCTGAATACATCGGATGGCTCCGCGGCATAATGGAGCGCGACGAGGTCGTGTGGCAGGCGGGTGAGCTCGGCAAGGTCGACGTCGGCGGCGGCGGGACCGTTGCAAAATTCATTGCCAAGCACAACATTGAGGTCGTTGACCTCGGCGTTCCGGTCATTTCCATGCACGCTCCTTACGAGATAATTTCCAAGGTGGACCTCTACGAGGCTCATCGTGCATTTGCGGCATTCAACAAATATTGATATGCCCGAGCCATCAGCCGTAATTTCCAAGCTCCGCGAAACCGAGCTGAAATACCGCCGCCTCGAAGAGCTGCTTTCCGCGCCGGAAACGTTCGCGGATATTCCGCTCTATACACAGACGATGAAAGAATATCGCACTTTGGCGCCGGTCATGACAAAATACCGTGAATACGTGAGCGTCTCGGCGGAAGCGGACGATGCGGCGGCTCTTTCTCGAGATTCGTCCGACCCGGAGCTGCGCGCGCTTGCCGCAGACGAGCTTCCGGTGCTGCGCACAAGGCTTTCTCTGCTTGAAAAAGAACTTACGGCACTGCTCATAACGCGCGATCCCAACGACGACAGAAACGTGGTCGTTGAGATCCGCGCGGGAGCGGGCGGCGAGGAGGCTTGCCTATTCGCCGCAGTGCTTTTCCGTATGTATTCAATGTATTGCGAAAGAGCAGGATTCCGCGTCTCCGTTGCCGACGCAAACGAAACGGGTCTCGGCGGATATCGTGCACTGACTTTCACCGTCGAAGGTGACGGTGCATATTCACGCTTCAAATTCGAGTCGGGAGTTCACCGCGTTCAACGCGTTCCGCTCACCGAATCTCAGGGACGCATACAGACCTCGACGGTAACAGTCGCCGTGCTGCCTGAGGCAGATGAGGTGGATGTTGAGATACTGCCTCAGGATCTTGAATTCGAGTCCTGCAAATCAAGCGGTGCCGGCGGTCAGCACATCAACAAAACGGAATCCGCGGTAAGAATAACGCACAAGCCGACAGGTATCGTTGTTGAGTGCCAGGAGGAACGCTCCCAGTTCAAAAACAAGGACAAGGCACTGAAGCTGCTTCGCGCCAAGCTGTACGATATGAAGCTGCGCGAGCAAAACGACCGGATAGCGGAAACGCGGCGCACCCAGGTCGGCAGCGGCGACCGCAGCGAAAAAATACGCACGTACAACTATCCTCAGAATCGCGTCACCGACCACAGGATAGGTCTTACGCTTTATTCTCTCGATTCTTTTCTCAACGGGGATATCGGCGGTATGATCGACGCACTTATAGCAGCCGATACAGCCGAAAAGCTCCGCGAGTGATATACAAATCTTTTTTAAGCAAGGCACAAATATGTCACAGTCAAATTCAATCAACACCGTTCATATCAGACTTGACCCCGAAAATTTCGATGATACGCAGCTTCTGCCCGCTGCAGAGGCAATACGGCGCGGTGGGCTTGTGATATTCCCCACAGAGACCGTCTACGGCATCGGCGGGGATGCAACAAATGCGAGTTCGGCGGAAAAAATATATGCAGCAAAGGGCAGACCGTCAGACAATCCGCTCATAATCCACATTTCCGATCCTCAGAATGCCGAACCGTACTGCTTCACAACACCGCTTTATTACAAGCTTGCCTCAAGCTTTATGCCGGGACCGCTGACGGTCATAATGAAAAAGAAGGATACGATACCGTCGTGTGTGACAGGCGGGCTCGATTCAGTGGCGGTGAGATGCCCGTCGCATCCCGTTGCAAACTCGCTCATCCGTCTGGCGGGTGTCCCGATAGCCGCACCGAGCGCCAATATATCCGGCAGACCGTCTCCCACAAAAGCCGAGCATGCATCGCGCGATCTTGACGGAAGAGTAGATTTCATAATAGACGGCGGTGAATGCCGGTTCGGCGTCGAATCGACCATCGTGCGAATAGACGGAGACGATTCACTCACACTTCTGCGCCCGGGAGCAATAACCTGCGACGCGCTCAGGTGTGTGGCAAAAACGGTCAATGTTGCCCCTGCCGTGACCGGTATGCTCAAAGCCGATGAACGCCCACTCTCACCCGGCATGAAATACCGTCATTACGCACCGTCGAAGCCGCTGAAGCTTGTCGGCGGATCGGAAGCGGACAAGATACGTTTCTTTAGGCACGCACAGGAGACCGAGGACTGCATAATCATATGCTACGACGAGCAGGAGCCTTTGCTTCACAGCGGCAAGATAATAACGATAGGTGCGGGATATGACCTCGAAACACAGATGCATCGCATATTCTCCGCACTGCGCGAATCCGATGATATTACCGCCGATGTGATATACGCCAACCTGCCGGATACAGACGGTCTCGGACTGGCGCTTTACAATCGCCTGATACGCGCTGCGGCGCACACCGTTATCAGACTTTAACCACAGAGAAAGGTTTTTCACCGTATGGCAAGGAAGAAAAAAAGCACCGACAGCGAACGGATACCGGGCACACAGCCGTCAGCTCCGGTAATAACACAACTGATAACCGAAACGATAGAAGAAAACTATATGCCTTACGTCATGAGCGTTATCGTCTCACGCGCGATTCCCGCCATTGACGGCTTCAAACCCGCGCACCGCAAGCTCCTTTACACCATGTATAAGATGGGACTCATGACCGGCGCTCGCATCAAAAGCACGAACGTTGTCGGTCAGACTATGCGGCTCAATCCGCACGGAGATGCTGCGATATACGATACGCTCGTCCGCCTAACCCGCGGAAATGCAGCACTTCTTCATCCTTTCATCGACTCAAAGGGCGCATTCGGCAAACAGTACAGCTCAACTATGGCGCCCTCCGCTCCTCGTTATACCGAGGTAAAGCTTGATAAATTTTCGGCCGAGATATTTTCCGGCATAGACAGAAATTCCGTCGAAATGGTCGACAACTATGATGGGACCATGAAGGAACCGACGCTTATGCCGACCACCTTCCCCAACATACTTGTCACGCCGAACATGGGCATTGCCGTCGGCATGGCATCAAACATTTGCTCATTCAATCTTGCCGAGGTCTGCGACGGAACGATAGCGCTGCTGCGCAACCCGAAAACAGACACGGACAAGCTCCTTGACCTCATAAAAGCTCCCGATTTTTCGGGCGGCGGGCAGATCATATACAACCGTGATTCAATGCGCGAAATATACGAGACCGGCTCGGGCTCCGTGCGGATCCGCGCAAAGTACAAATACGATCCCTCGGCAAACTGCATTGATATACTCGAAATACCGTATTCCACCTCAATTGAGCAGATCATAAAACGGATATCCGACCTGATAAAGGAAGGAAAGCTTAAGGAGATCACCGATTTCAGAGATGAGATAGGTCTCACGGGCTTCCGTCTTACGATAGATATACGAAAGGGCACCGACCCCGATCAGCTCATGGCAAAACTGTTCAGATCGACACCGCTCGAAGATTCGTTCAAATGCAACTTCAACGTGCTTATCGGCTCGGTACCGCGCCAGATGGGCGTCAGAACGATACTTGAGGAATGGATAAAATTCCGCATGGAATGCTATTCCCGTGAACTTCGCTTTGACCTTGAACGCAAAAAAGAAAAGCTTCACCTGCTTCTCGGACTCGGCCGCATACTGCTTGACATTGACAAGGCAATAAAGATAATACGCGGGACGGAAAAAGAATCCGACGTCATACCAAACCTGTGCGCGGGCTTTTCGATAGATGAAGCGCAGGCCGAATTTATTGCCGACATCAAGCTGCGCAACCTCAACCGCGAATATATCCTCAACCGCATAAAGGATATAGACGATATACAAAAGGAGATCGCCGATATCGAGGCAACGCTTGCCGACGAGCTCAAGCTCAAAAAATGTCTTGTCTCTCAGCTTACCGATATCAAGAAAAAATACGGTCAACCGAGAAGATCCGAGATAATCCACGAACATGAGATAACCGTCGTGGCACCCGAAGTCGAGATCGAAAATTTCCCCGTTCACTTCTTCCTTACCTCCGAGGGTTATTTCAAAAAGATCACGGCGCTTTCGCTGCGCGGCAATGATGAACACAAGCTGAAGGAAGGCGATGTGTTGCTCAGTGAAGCGGAGGGCGACAACCTGACAGACCTGTTTTTCTTTACCGACAAGGCTCAGCTTTACCGCGCACGTGCCTGCGATTTTGACACCTGCAAGGCTTCGGCTATGGGTGACTTCATTCCCGCAAAGCTCGGCTTTGATCCGGGAGAAAAGCCCATATACATGAAGGTCGGCAACGACTGGAGCGACGAGAGCCGTATGGTGTTCATCTTTGCCAACGGCAAGGGTCTCCGGGTGCCGCAATCGGTGTACCTGACCAAGGGAAACCGCCGCAAGCTCACCGGTGCCTTCTCGGCAGCATCCCCCATTGTGGGTATCTTCGAAGAAAGCGACAAGCCCTTCGACATACTGCTTGTGACATCAAACGACCGTGCCGCGGTGATATCCTCCTCGCTCATCCCGATAAAGACCACTCGCTCGTCTATCGGAGTTCAGCTTGTGACTCTGCGCGGAGACACGGTAATAAGCGGCGCGTGGCGTGACTTCGGAGATAAATTCGAAAGCACAAAGGGATACAAAAAAATAAAGATTCCCGCAACGCCCGTTTTACTTGTTGAAAAGGACCTTGAAAAAATGCAGCTCAAGCTTGATATCTGACATCATGCTGTCCGACCGGTGCCCCGGCACCATGAACCCCTTCTCGTTTTACACAACGCACTTTGTCACTCAAAGTGCAGAAAGGTATGGTTATTATGATAAAAAAACCGGAATTCCTGAAAAAAGCGGCGTCACTTGTGTTGGCTCTTTCGTTTGCCTTCATAACCTCTGTCGCCGTGTACGCGACACTCTCGTATGACAGCTCCATAGACCCCGTAGTATCGCTTTCGGGACTGGCGCAGTATGTTCAGGAGAACGTACTGAATCCGCTGCAATCGAGCATTGACGATCTTTCGGCGCGTGTCAGCGCCATAGAGATCAGCGGTGGCGGAGGCGGCGGAGGCGGCGGACTTGACTCCAATGCCTACAAAGCGCTGATAGCACGTATCGCCGCTCTTGAATCCGGCTCCAAAGAAAAAGACGCGCGGATATCCGAGCTTGAATCGGCTCTTAACAGCGCTAAGGACGAGCTTGACGGTCGCATAGACTCGGTCGAAAACAGCTATACCGAGCTTTCGCGTCAGATATCCTCGGTCAGTGACTCTCTTACCGGTATCAGAAGCAGCATTGAATCGCTAAAAAGCAGCAAAACCAGCATGGAACGTGACTTCGCCAATCTCTCCGAAAAATACATCGCCGTGACAAAGTTGATGAACGAGCTTCAGTCCAAGGTCGACGGGCTTACCGGTGAGGGCGGCGGTGTCAACGAGCTGCGCGAACAGGTAAAGAACCTTCAGGATACATGGCAGCAACTTCAGTCAAAGGCAGGCGTCATGTACCGTCCCGTATTTGTCGAAAGCGGCAAGACCGTTCGTGCAAAAAACGCCGATGAGGGCATTCTCGTCATCGTGCGTTCCGGCTACGCTGTGATCGTTTCGCCGTTCAACACCTCCGGTACGCTTCAGGGCATCAACGACCTCACTACGGGCGAAGAGCTTTATAACGGTGCCGATGCCCCGCTTATGCACAACCTGCTTATTCCGCGCGGCGCTGCCGACGGACGCGGGATACATATCGAAAGCTATGACGGCGCTTATGTCATGATAGGAGGAGAATATGTCATTGTCGACGAAAACGGTTGATAAAAAACTCACCGGACGTCGCGCCGCCGGAACGACGGCAGCCACGCTTGCGCTCGCAATGATCTTCGCAACACTTCTTGTGGCAATTTCCTTTGCCGTCAATACATCGGCCGACAATTCCGGTCTTTCCGAATATGCGATAAGCTCTAACATCAACAGCGACCCCATGTATATCGCAGTCGGTGTAAGATACGGCGCGGATGCTCCATTCTCCGTCGGAATGCTCTCTCCATACGGCTTCGTTGTGGGTGAGACCGAGATAACCCGCAGCGGCAGGTACTTCTCACCCCTTTACAAGTTGAATTGCGCGACCGTTTATGCAGTGTGCGATGCAAACCTCAAAATCGGCTACGACTCATGCACCGAAGCATCGAGCGAGAGCGATACCGACATCGGCGGATATCATGTTGAGCTTTACTCAAGCGGCAACCTTTGGTCAAGGATCGACGAATTCGAGAGTCAGTTCGGCGCTGAATATGACTTCTGTTTCCCCGCTTACATAAACGGCAGCAAAACCGTCCGTGTCGGAGCATTTGCAAGCTACACCGATGCAGGAGAGGCGGCAGCGTCGATCGCAGATTCGGTATCCGGTTGTCAGGTAAGGATCGCCTCGCCCTCCACCACCGGCGTCTGCGTTCTTGATGACGGTATGGAAAGCATTATGTTCGAATATGAAGGCGACGAAAATAACTACCTCGGCTTTTCGGCATTTCAGCAGAGCGGTGCCGATTATGCGTACATTCAGGATACCGCGACCTCCAATGTTTATGACGGCGTATTCTGCTTCCGTCATTATATTGATTCAAGCTGTGACGGTCTTGTGCACATAAACATGGTCGAGCTCAATACATATGTTGAGGGCGTTCTTCCCAACGAGATATACACAAGTTGGGATCTTGAAACGCAAAAGGCATTTGCAATAACCGTTCGTTCTTATTCCGCTATCTGCGTCGGCAGGCACTATTCGTCATACGGTTTCGATATGTGCAGCTTCTCACACTGCCAGAACTACCGCGGCAGACGCGCTATCATACCTCGCGTGATACAAGCGGTAGCCGAAACCGAAAATCAGGTGATCACCTTCGGGTCAACGATAGTTCAGGGGCTTTATTCGTCAAGCATAGGCGGCTGGTCTGTCAACCCGCGGTATGTGTGGGGTGGCAACGTCGGCAGTTATCTGCGCTCTCAGGCAACTCCGTGGGAAAAATACTCTGAATACAGTTCCGGCATGTCGCTCAAGGAAATAACCGCCGCGCAGCTGAAGACCGCCTGCCGCGAATACGGCGAGACGCAGATAAATTCGAATATCGTGCGTGTCGACACAACAACTACCGGTGATTCACCGTATATTTACACGATGAAAATGACCGACAGCAACGGTCACACGGCAACGGTCACACGCTGCTCATCTATCCGCTCGCTTCTTTCGGGGTATGTACGATCCTCGAACCTGACGATAGGAAAAGGCTCTGTGGACTATACATATGAAAAGGTAAAGTCCACACGCATCATCGATCTTTCGGGATCCGGGTCGGCGTCTGTCAATGTAAAGACCGGCAGTGGCACCGGATATGTGAATGCGGGAAAATTCAATTTCCTTACCGCATTCGGAAAGGCGCTTCGTGACAGTTCAAGCACCCTTCACATCTACACCGAAAACGGAGTTGCACAGGTGAGCGGCGGAGACATCGATATTCCTGTCACTACCGAACCCGATGAAAACGGAAACTACACAGTCGTATCAAACTACGACAGTTTTCTGATCGTAACTCAGCTTCAGCAGATCCGCGCCACGCACCGCGCATCGTCCTCCTCATCCTTTGCCATAGTATCGAAAGGTATGGGGCACGGTGTCGGAATGAGCCAGTTCGGAGCATCCGACCTCGGCGAAGCCGGTGCAACGGCAGAACAGATACTGCTTGCATATTACCCAGGCACAGAGATCAGCGACTACTT
>OCQA01002075.1_pt1 | contig 11526 bp, 9 predicted proteins | sample 1538571 | NCBI WGS metagenome assembly OCQA01 (sample SAMN04571708, study PRJEB22368) | human gut metagenome | biome: human gut; material: stool | host: Homo sapiens | place: Luxembourg | collected 2012-09-28 | reverse complement strand
ACTATGTTTCAACTATTTCAAAGACCGACTTGCCCGCTTTTACGGGACAGTAGTGATTCATTATCTATTTTTGAAACATTTGGCAGTAGTAATGATTATTATCGAATGAATCCTATATTGGCAGACCTAATTAATCGCTCAAGATACAAACATGATGAGACTTTATGGGGCGAATTGCGTTTTAGGACCCATAATATTATAGAGCATGAAACTTTTGAATGTCCTAGTCTCGGCGTTTTATTAAAGAAAATAGAACTGAATATAAAAGGAAACACAAACAATATTTCGAAAGCATATATTATTCCATCAATAGTAATTAAAACCATTAATGATGAGTATCGCAAAAAGACAAAATCTGGCTATAAAAATGTTATTCAATTATGTAAAGCATTATTAGAGATAGGGAATAATAATTATTATGATGAAATCATAGGGAGTATTTACTATATGCTATGCTCTGCTTATGCTCAATTAGGCGATGATACATTATATGATTTTATTAATTTTCTCGATGATAAATTTGATGAATATTTTATCAAGGGACTATTTTTTCGTAAAATGAAACAATATGAACGAGCAGAAGCCAATTATCGCGAAGCATTAAAAATACGACACAATAGTTTAACTGCAAAAAATGGATTAGCTATATCATTGCAGCGGCAAGATAAATACAATAGGGAAGCACTTAACTTAGCTAGATTTACATATAATCAGCAACCAACTAATCCTTATTTTATTGTAACCTATTTTAAAAGTTTGATACGAACTAATCCAGACCAAACTATTATATTAAATCAATTAATAAAAGATTTGCGATCATCGTGGGATATAAATAAAGAATCCTTTGGTGATATGTTACAGGCTGAATACGTATTCTTTATAGAACATGATTTTAATCGTGCAATATCGATATATAAAGATACTTTGCGGAAGAATCCACTATATCCTGTTTTTATTAGTTTGCATGAAATATGTTCAATATACCAAAAACGGTGTGGTATAGGTAGTGGTATAGCAAGTGAGATTGCAAAACGCTATCATTTTGATGTTGATAATGATGATAGTTTTTAGACAATTTGGCCCCGATCAGTATTAGCTGATCGGGGCTTTTTGATTAAGTTTTTATTAATATCCTATCCCTTATAATCATCATACATGCAGTTGTTCTGCCATTGATTTTAGGCGTGGTCTGCTTCACCTCGTATCATTTATTGAGGTCTGCGGCCTTTGCTCTCTGCTTTATTCCCAAATCATCGTAAATGCGTTGCAATTCTGCTTTAACCTTACTTTTGGTAATAGGCGTCTGCTTTTGAAAGGTCGTGTTTATCATCTTCACGATTTTATACTCGGTAGGTGCTGGCTGGCGTTTCATCAGCTCCCGTTTAATATTGCCTACATGGTATTTCAATGCCTGTACCTTGTCCGTTCCCAACTCGTCGTAAGCCTGCTTCACCAGCGGATATTTAACCGCTATTTGAGCGCATAAATCCTCGTGGTTCTCCAGCGAAAAGAATGGCTTGGTTGTTTTCAGACGATGGTATTCATCGAACAAGTCTTTGAACGTAACCCTTGCGTTGGTCTTGTTCTCTATCTTCTCCATAATCTCGCTGAACGTATGGCGGGTTATCGTGTAACCGTTTCGTTGCAGTTCATTCGTAAGGTTTACATAGGTTCTGTAAATATGACGGCAGATTTTGAAATTCACAATGTCCATATTGGCAAGGTTCTTATCCACGATAAGGCGGTTATCTTCTATCCTTACATATTGTTCGTTGATATATTTGATTTTCGATAAGGTCTTTTCTCGTGCCGTATCGCTCAACTTGTTTATCTCGTCAGCATAGCTTACCGCCTCTGCAAGCACTTTCTTTGTCGATGCCACAAATTCATCGAGGGTAACATCGCGGCTGTACTTGGTCGTAGAATAGACGTGTATAATCTCGCCCTTGTATTTGGAATCCCGTAACCGTCCGCAAATCTGTGTGAACAAGGTCGAAATATCCAACAGCGTGTGGGATTTGTTACCGTCGCTGACGATAAATGTAACGCCGTTCTCGTCGTAAATATCGCACCCCTCAAAGCAGGTCGAGGTGTAAAAGTTTATCTTCTTCACGGGGTCGGACGGCTGACCGATGGGATAATCCTTGCCTAACTTGCGTTGGTTGTTCTCTCCATTGTCCCCGCTAACTGAACAGACCACTTTAACCTGTTCGGGAGTAAGTTTTGCAAGGTCGATTACTTTTGTAGTAAACTCCACGCTGTTAACGAAGATATGCAGGTTATGGGGTAAGCCTTTATCTAATACCTTGCGGCACTCCTTAACGATATAGTGGGCAGGTTTGGAGGTCTGACGGGAACGGATTTTGACCTCTTGTAAATGTGGTCAGTTGATTTCACAAACAGGCAGGTGTTTCAACTCCTCTAAAACATATTCCTGCTCTATTGGGGTAGCTGTCATATAAGTTGCCCTATCGAATTTAGCGGCTTCTGCAAGTAAATTCTTAATGGCGGTATAACGGAACGAATAGGAGTTGAACAAAACGTGTCATTCATCCACCAGCAGGAAAGTATCTTTATAAGGGTCTATGCCGATACTTTGCAATGCCTTAATGGTTCGTGGCACGGAATCGTATGTAACAGCAATCTTTAATGGGGAATGGTTCTGTGCATAGTCGATGATGTCCTGCTCTTGGATGCCCTCGTAAACGCCCTGCACGGAAATATCATCTTTGCGGTAGATGGTCTTGTTCTTTACCAATGCCACATAAGGCATGGCGATAATGGTTGGGATATTGTTGCGGATAGCCAACTCGGTAGCACCGCATCCTGTCTGCTTCTTGTTAAATAGGCAGTTTGCGGGAATCTCGGTCATTCACGGTTTATTGGTTTCCTTGTTGATTTCTCCCAAATAAGTTACTCCAGCGGGAGCGTCGATAACTCAATTTTGATTTGCATTGTTATTTGTAGTCATACTTATAAATGTTTAATTGTTATTTATATCTCTTTATTTGAAATCTTTTATCTCTACTATCTTCCATATTTTTTAATCCTGTAATAGTATTTATATAGGAAATATCAATTTCGTACTCAAAAAATGTGGTAATACGACGCAAAGAAAAGGCAGACGAAATCTGCCCTTATAAGAACTGCTCAATTTGTAGTGTGGGATTCTTTACTGAATTGCTCTGCAAAGATACAACATATCTATCCAAAAGTCAAGTAATTTAGCAATTATTTTACATAATATTGTAGGGTTTATTATAACTTGTTGATTTAGAGAGAAGCATCTGTTCACTATCCTATTATGGCCTATGCCCCAGTACCTTTGTCCTGCCGCAAGGGTGTTCTTTGCGGTCTGCAATCTTCGGGCGGGGATTGCAGTCATTATCAGCCCCTCTGCATAAAGGACAGAGTAGTAAAAGCCATGAAAAAGATGGTTATTTCAATGGATGACGCACAGCGTCAGTTTGCATTTGTCAAAGGCAATCGGCCTGTAAACGTCAGAACCGTGAAACAGAAAGAGAAATCCATGAAAGCCTATGGACAGCTAACCCCTATCACGGTAACCGATGGTGAAAAGGTGATTCAGATGGGCGGTCGTTTAGTCGATTTGAAAGGGTTTGAGATTCCCAACGAGGATGCAGGAAAGTATTACGCCGTATTGGACGGTCAGCACCGATTGGTGGCTTATCAGAATTTGCAGTTGGATTTGAATGACCTTGTAATTTGCGAACCTCTCAATGCTGAATTATCCATTACAGAGGTCATAGCGCAAATGAACATCTGCACCACCGTTTGGAAAAAATCGGATTACATGGCCGCACCTGCCATGATGCTCAAAGAAGCCAACGAGGTATTCGATTTCGCCATGTTCCTGCACAGTAAGGCTTGTCCCCTCTCCACGATTTCGTTATGGTGCTTTGGCAGGAAATCCCTGCAAGCAAAGGACTTAGTGGAGTGTCTGAACACGAAGAAACTGCCTGAAATCTTTGAGGATAAAACATGGTTTCGTTCCAGCATAAGGTGGTTTAAGGCCGCACAAGGGAAATTTAAGGATAAATTCCTTATGAACAGGTATTTAATCGACTTTATCACTAAGCAATGGAAACCCGATGAAGATTTCGAGGTGTTCACAGCGGAAATGGAACGGAAGATAAACGACCTCACGCGCGACCAAGCAGACCAGATTATGAATCCTCACAAAACAGAAGGTATGGCACGGGAGCAGTTGATTATGGATATGCTGACACAGTATCTCGGTTAAGAATTACTTTGCACTTATAAGGTTTGTAGAGGTCAGGAGTCGATAGGCTCCCGACCTCTTTTTGCCTTACAAGAGATGTTGCATAGCCGCGTCGATTTGGCTGTTTTCGAAAGAATCCAAATAAATCTGTGTGGTGGACAAATCGGAATGACCGAGCGATTCGGAAATGATGGCAATGTTCACTCCTGACCTTTTCAGCACGGTCGCAAACGTATGCCGAGCGACATAGGTAGTCAATGGCATTTCCAATCCTATCTGCTCACCCAGCGTCTTTAACTCCCGATTGACTTTCCGCAGAACCTTGTGTGTGCGGTTGAAAATCTGTTGTGCTGTCTTGTGTTCCGTGCGGTCGAGAATAGGGAAGATATAATCTTCTTGTGCGTGGTTGGCCTTGCTGTATTTCTCGATAATCCGCATGGCGTTCGGGACGAGTTGAAAGGACAGCAATTTCTGCGTTTTATGGCGGGAGTAGTAAATCCTGCCGTCCACAATATCGCAGTAGCGCAGGGTTGCTATATCCGTAAAATTAATGCCTGCCGTGTAGTAGGAGAACAGAAAGATGTCCCGTGCAAACTCGGCATAGTCCGTTCTATAATTAGGGGCTATCTCCAATGCAACGAGTTTCTGTATATCCTCTTTCGTGATGGCTCGCTTCCTCGTCCGTGTCCATAGGCTACCAACCTTGTATTTTGCAAACGGATTTATCTTTTGGAGAAACAAACCCTCTGCAAGGGCCTTGTTATAGGCGGCCTTAAAGATGGCAAATTTCGTGGCTATGCTGTTGTTTACGTTGCCCTCTTTACGTAGGAACAATTCAAAATCACGCAGGAACGCTAAATCTATTTCATCGAACCGAGTGTTCGGCGACCTAAATTGCGACAAACGGGATAACAACGAGCGGTGTTTGGATGCCGAGCCGTATTTGCCGAGTGTTTCCAGCCGTTCGATGGTCTGTTTCAGATATTCACCGACCGTGCAGTTTATTTTCCGCCCGTTGGTTTCCAAAAGATTGTCGAGAGTAACCTCTACCTCTAATGCTTCCAAGCGTTTGATTTTGCGGCGGAGTTCGTCGATTTTGGTGTCGATGCGGAGTTGTAACGCCTGCAATTCGGGAGTTTGACCCTTAACACGTTGATTTTCAAAATCCCATTCATTAATGTTGAGTGTTACACCCGTGCTGATGTGTTTAAGTTTTCGGTTTTGTGTTAAACGCAGGTGAACGGGCGCGGCGTTTTGATTGTTCAGTCTGTCTTTGCGAAAGACGGCGTTAATGCTGATATTCATTTGTTTGCATTGTTGCGCAAACAAGTTTAACCGACTGATTTAGTGTTAAACATTTCCCCGAAAACGCTCTCTTTTCCGCCCGAAAATGCCCGACGACAGGGCAGGAACACAAAAACAAAAAGACTGATAATCATTGATTATCAGTCTTTTGCTTTGTACCCCCTCAGGGGCTCGAACCCTGGACCCCAACATTAAGAGTGTCGTGCTCTACCAACTGAGCTAAAGAGGCATCAATCGTTAAATCAAGTAGTTATGAATAATAGTGTGATTGATTTTCCCTTTAATGTGTACCCTATGGAGAGCCTTTTGCCAACTGCAAGTGAATAAAATAAGGTTGTAATTTGTTAATTGTCATTTGATTAAGTCAATGGCTCTACATTGCTCAATGTGTTTTACCCTTGTGATTTGTCATAATTAATTCGTTTTTAGTTATTTGTGATGATTTTTAGATGTTCGTAGACCCCGACATCTGTTTGAAAAAGAAAAAGGACAGACCTTGCAAAACTGCAAAGTCTGTCCTCGTATCTGTTGAGAAAAAGGCGCGGGAAAATTTTCCCCTGCTCCCTGCTCTCTCCTTTTAAGAGTGTTGTGTTGCTTTTGTATTTGTCTAAAGAAGAAATTTTTGACTATTAAAGTAAAATGTTGTGGTCATTTTGCATCGGAAATAGATAATTGCCTATTGTGATTACATCCAATGACATCTTCTAATATTTGTTGGGTTGTGAATATTTGTGGATGAATATCTGGCGCAAGATTTTGGAGCAACTCACTGATAGTTTTAATGTCTTGTTTTCGCTTTACAACAATATAACGAATATCTTCCCACTCAAAAGATAGTTTTAATGTTTTAATTAAAGTGTTTTTGTGTTTGCGTTTGTAGTCTTGATAATCCTTTTCTGATAAATAGGGTTGTATTGTAGGATGCAATTTTTTTAATTCTTTATATCGAGGGACACTCCTGAATTCTCGTTCATCATAGAATCTATATTTATTGAAATCATGAGCAATTAATTGTCCTTCATAGTTTTTTATATGGCTTAATGTATATAAAAATATTTCGCGGCTAATAGTGAAATTTTTGCCATTTTTTATATTGACTTCTATTTGATTATATCTGTCAATAATGGCATTTAATATAGTAGATTCGGAATCGCAATACCAAACAGGAGCGAGCCCATTGGATTTTCCCCATGTACGTTTCATCCCAATTAAATAACCACCATATTTTTTTATATAATCATTAAGTTCTGAAAAAGGCAAATCACACAAGCTCACCATGGGGAATGCGACATTTAGGTTATTTTTAGATTCTCTAGATAAAATTGACTCTAGACTATACGAATAAAAAAAACCTTGTTCGTTAAGGATACCTTTTAAACCATCTAACGTTGTTTGATGCCATAAAATATTTGAACTTAGTCCCATGAAATATGATATTTATATTAAAGATATAAAAAAATAAAATCTATATGAACTGCTCTAAATATTTCTCGTTGAAACCCGTGAGTGGGAATTTGAATACACTTTGTTTGCCCTCCGTTGTCGTATAATCGAATATGATTGTATCGCTGTCGATATGCGTTTGAAGCATATTCAAGGTTGTAGAAGATTCTGAAAACGTTACGATGTTCGGAAAGGCTATTGCAGGTATTTCGATTGCTGGATTTATCAGAAAAGACATGCCTGCAAACCCTCGTCCTCGCTTCTGAAAAGTCATGGATACTTCTTGTGCTGGGTCTATATCCAATGCAAACATATATCAAAACTCTATGGGTGTAGGATTATCTTTTTGGCGTGCAACAATAAGCGTCATTGCAAAATCATCGTCATAACTCACGGATTTGGCAACATAGGATAATTCCATGCCCTCTTTTGTTTCCGTACCTGCTGTTCATTCAATTTTTGGTGTTTTTCTTTTCATTTTAGCTAAAATTTATGTTGTGATTAAATCTTTGATAATGATGTAAATATACAAAAAATTTATGAAATATACAAGTCAAATAGAAAGGACAAACTTGTGCAGAGGGTCTATAAATTAACCCTGTTGCACAAAGTCTGTCCCTCTGACCATTTTGTTTAGTAAATCAGTTCATAAGAAACCGACCCGCAATCTATTCTTGCAACAGTACCATCGCCATTTAATGTGTAAACGCCAAAATCATCGCTTTCCGATTCTGACTCACCTGAATAGGTGATATCAGCCTTATTAGGCAATTTAGCACTTTGCCTGCCATAGAATCCCAACAAATCAAGTGGTTCAAGTACGTCTATATATCCTCCATCAATATAAAATAGGTCAATATTAATGGGTGTGGTTGTTTTGGAATAAGAGTATTTTACCGTCGTTATGTCAGTGCCATCTTCATAATAATCGGTGAGTTTAGATTCTATAAGGTTTCCGTCTCTCCATGTACATTCGCTCACACGTTTCCGAGATTCATTATAACTATAACGTTGCTCAATACGTTGCAAATAACCGTTTTTATCATATTCAAGAGTGTAATAAATTGCCCCGTCCTTTTCATCATTGTCCTCTGTAACTTCTGTTACATAACCATATGAATTCAATTTGCATGTATAAGTCCTGTCGCTACCTTTTACAGTTAATGAATTTCCATTGTAGGTAAATTCATAAGAATCATTTCTCAAACCGTTTATCTTTTTAACACGATTCTCGGAATCATAGGTTATAGTGCTTGTCCATGATTCGTCCCATTCAGCACGAAAGACTATCTGTTTAACCCATTTTTCGGGAGTAGGCGCTTTCCCGCCATTGTCATCATCATCAGAGCAGGCAGAGAAAGAAACTGCCGCAAACATAGCGGCCACAATAAGAAACAACTTTTTCATAGTTGTAATAAGTTTAGGTTGTCGCTCTTGCACCTATGCGACGATTATTTTTGGATTTAAGTGAAACAGAAAGCGTGGTGCCGAAAACTTATTTTAGTTGAACAGGTCGTAGGAAACCTTATAGCATAAATAAGCAACAGCCCCACGCCTATACCCACGAATGGATATGACGCGGCAAGATGTCTGCCTATTCCCCGCTATAATCGAATTTCCTACGTTCGTTCAACGAGAACAAGCAACACTTTCCGTGTTTGTCGTATGTCCCACAAAGATAGACAAGACAAACTAAAAAGCAAAACATCTTTCCGATTTCTCGGAACTGTTGCAGATATTATGTATATTTACTTATTCCTAAATCATATATTTATGAACATAAATTACATTAAACAGCATTGTACCGACTTATCACATGATGATACTATAAGGAAGAAATATTATAGAAAAAGATTTAATTCCCTTTTTTACATTATGCTGGGAGTTCTATTTATCGGTGTTGTTGGGATGGGAGTAATGGCTATATTATCAATATCTCATAACAAAGATTATAACCTTATAGGTATATCTTGTTTGCTACCTGCTGCATTCTGGGGTGTTATTTGTTTGCATCAATATGCAAAATATGATTTGATAATTATTAAACAATATTATCGAGAACATATAACACAACGATTGATAAATGGCAATTGGTTTCAACGACAAAAAGAAATTGACCGTATCTTTTTTGAGATCAGACGAAAATCATGGAGAGATTTCTGTACTAAATACAGTATTCCCCATTCTTGCACAGCACAATATAATATAAAAACTTGGTTATATTCAAGTATCAAACCAAGTAGAATTAAGTATCTTTTCATTAAAGATATAATAGCTCTTATTCCTGTCATTTCTTTTGCAGTAATAGATATAATAACACCTGATAAGCCACATTTGATAATCAGATATGCTGTTTGTATATTTATTTACATATTAATATTAGCAACATATCATTGGGTTATCAATATCTTTAAGATAATACCCTACGTTAAATACCGAGATTTATTGAAGATTATAGATGCTGAAATTGAAGAAGCTCCAATGACGTTTGAAAAATAGACTTTACGCCTGCATAACCTCTGTAATTATGAGTTGCAGATAGTTCGTGGTTACAATTATCGACCTTACGCCAGCAGGAAAACAGAAATTAGGGACTGCAAAATCTTCTCGAATTTGCAATGCCCCTAATCTCTGCAATTTGCAGTTTTGCTATGTCGATATGCAAGCCGAGTTTTACGCTCCTGCAATCTCCTGTATTGCGGCGTCCATGTAAATAGCTTGTCCACTCGACTGGCGTCCCCACCAATGGCAACCGAGTGCGTCGATTATGACCTCTCCCTGCTGTTTGAGTTCCTGTGCCAAGTAAGGCGATACCAGCCACCATTCGAAAACCTCGTCGTCCGTATCGACAAAGGGATACATGTATTCCTCGTCGATTTTACCTGCGCGGATGAGTTCTTCCACCACCTCGTTCTGTCCGTAAAACACATGCAAATCTGCAATGCGTTTTGCCCTTGTTTCTCTGTCCATATTTTTAGGTTTTACATTCAACAAGGGGGAGGGGCTTTGATATGTCTATCTGGTTGTACCCTTTGTATTCTACAAAAATTCAATATTGGGTTATTTCCAACGATATATAAAAATAAAATATCAATTTATTTTCTTATATTTGATCATATTTAAAATTTATATTTTATGGATCAAATAAAAGCATTTATCTCACATAGTAGTGATGATGCATTATATGTGGATGTACTAATAAACCTTATTGGAAAAAATAGTTTAGTTGTTGATCGATTCTGTTTTGAATCGGGAGAGCGAACAATTGATGAAATTATAAAGTCAATTGACAATAGTGCTATTTTTATTGTTCTTCTTTCTCGCTCTTCACTTGATAAAGATTGGGTTAAAAAAGAATTAGCCATAATAAAAAAGTATATTGATAGTGGTGTACTGAAAAGATTTAAGCCATATATTATAGACGATACAATTAGTTATAAATATGAAAAAATACCAGAATGGATTAAAGAAGAATATAATTTGAGAAATATTTATATTCAACCTCCATTCCTTGCTCGCAAAATTGAAGAAGAAGTTAATAAACTAATCTGGGAGCAATGCCCAGATATTAGACAAGATGAGAGGGTCTTTGTCGGACGAGATACTGAAATAGAGAGATTACGAGAGAAATATCTTCAACGTAATCTTAAAGATAGAAAAGCTGTTATTGTATCAGGAATTCCTGATGGGATTGGTCGTCGTCGTTTATTGACAGAATTTATAAGAAAAATAGATACTAATAAGGATGAAACATACGATCCATTTTCAGTGGCAATGGAAGAGGATGATAGTATTGAGGATTTTATTATCCAATTAAATAACCTCTTTTTCTTTGAAAGAAACGAGGACCTTCTCCAACGTATATCAATCATTAATAAAACAGAGAAAGTAAATAAAGTTGTTGAGTTCATATGTTATCTCTCTGAATTGCGTGAAAAATTATTCATTAGAGATAATGGTTCCATTGTAAGGCGAAATGGAGAATTATCATCATGGTTTAAGGATGTTATTAAATCTAATAAAATTGATCAGACAATATTATTTATTGCATCAAGAAATAGATTTGTATTGACAGATGAATATCCAGAAATAGTATCTCTGCATTTAACTCCACTAAACAATGATAAGGCAAAAACCTTACTTCGGCAATATTTAAACAACCATGAAAAAACTATATCTGGTGAAGATGTGTCATTCTTTATTCAGCAAACAGGCCCTATGCCTAATTTAATACGTAGATGTGCATCTTTGATTCTTGAGATGGGTCCTGAATTAGCAAAATTAAAGCAAAAAAAATATCAGTATACTGGCGATGAACTTACAAGGAACTTAATATCAGACTTTCAAAAGGATAAATCATATATACAAATTCTAATTTTATTGTCCGAATTTCCATATTTGCGTTATTATGACATAAAACAAATAACTAGTGGCATAGTTGATAACGTAGATCAGATATTATTAGATTTATATTCATTATCATTAGTGTCCCGTTAAAATTGGGACGAAGTTAATATTAATCAAATAGTCCCTCC
>OCQA01002072.1_pt1 | contig 11543 bp, 23 predicted proteins | sample 1538571 | NCBI WGS metagenome assembly OCQA01 (sample SAMN04571708, study PRJEB22368) | human gut metagenome | biome: human gut; material: stool | host: Homo sapiens | place: Luxembourg | collected 2012-09-28 | reverse complement strand
TTTACATTATCTATAATCCTCTGGTAGGCTAATTAGCCTACTTTATTTATATCTAAACGGCTATAATCTACCTGCTATATTTCCAATAGGCTATGATAAGGTAATTAATGCTAACTCCATAGTCTTTAAATCAGTAGCCGTTAATGCTTTATCTGCTTTCAATTTACTACCATCAATCAATATTTTAAATTCTATATTGTCCTCTGGTTTAATTAGTTTATAAAAATATAGCTTATAATCTTTATTTTTTATATGGCTTTTATGTTCATTCCATCTCTTATTAAAATCAATAGTGCTACCTACATAAATTAACTATCCATTTCTATATACACCATATACTCCACCATTACTTATTCCTTTATCTTTCCTTATCTATCTCTATTCTTCTTTTTTAATTTTAGCTATCATAGCATCAAATTCTTTCTATGTGCCAAACCATCTATAATAATTCTAATTATAAGTCCAATATGGTTTACTTAATTGCTTCTAATCTTCTAAACATATCTCTTTATAATTATTTGGTACTATCATAGCTATACGAGGTATTCCATATGCCTACTCTTTATACTCTACAAATTTAGATAATGGCTCAAGAGTTTTATATATGTTCATTAAGTTCTAATAGTTCTTTATGTTCTTATGAAATCCATAATTTTTCAATTCATATTTTCCTTTCATTTTTTCATTTTATTTTTTAATTTATTTCTCTAAATCATTCTTTACCGCCATAGGGTCAACACTGCCACCCCGAAATCCCTCCCCATTTATTATAACTTGTATCTATTATTTATATATATTAATAGGAACCTCAATCTCCTAAATTAGGAACCACAGAGTCCTAAAAATTTAGGGACTTTAGGACTTCGTGGTTCCAAACATTTAAAATTGTAATTTTAGGAACTTTTTATTCCTAAAATTTAAGTATATCCCCACTCACTTTTTATATCATTTTTAGGAACTTGTTGTTCCTAAATTTTCTTATTTCCACCTTCATAGAAAATATAATTTACTGTATGCCCTTCTTCACTAACTTTCTTCAAATAACCATTCTCCATTAAATTAGCTACTCCATTTTCAATAGTTTTTCTAGCTTTTCTCGCATCATTTGCACTATCAGACCATCCTAACCATTCAGCAAATACAGTAGGATTAACTGTCCATTTAAATCCATCTTTATTTCCTATTAAATAAGTATATAATCTTATACCATTTTGCGTTAAACAACCCATTGCCTAACCTAATGCTTCTGTATTAACGCCTGTAAAATTTTTACCTAATGGTACTTTCTTTATTTCAAATACATTCATTTGCCGATTATCTCTTTCAGCGTTTTAGTAAATTCAGGAGTTTTTTCATATATCCAACATATAAGGTTAGGCTTCTATGGATTAGAAGTAGTAGCAATAGGATTAAATCCTCTTTCTTTTAACTCTAAAAAAACTCTCAATGAATAAATTATTTTTTTTGAATTTAGCAACTTTGAATTTCCTCCTTATATTTTAATCAATATAAGTATAAGGAGCCATTCGAGGAACTCTTTTATCAAAATACTAACTTGGAATATAGCATCCAGCTTCATTTAATGGATAAGCATAAAAAACAATATAGTTATCTTGCTCACGCAAAAATCCAAGATTGGTCATCCAATCAAATGCATAAACTACATCGTCGATATCATTACATCTTTCAATATTATTATTAATAAAATCATTAAAATGAATAATATCTCCATCATTTTTATTCATCATATAGCACCAGATATCTCCACTAATATGTTCATAAGAATCAGTAAACAAGGATACTGGAACACCATTATAACATTTCCAAGGTGCCAATGGCGGAATATCTCTACATATTTTTATAGGTTTAGTAAAATTACAAATTGCATATTTTTCTTTTAAATTATAATCATCAGGACCATTCTTTATTAAACAATATGCTTTTTTATCTGCTAATTCCTATAAATCTTTAATTGTTCTCATATCACTTTTTTTACAAGTAAAATTTTTATAAAAAAATTCAATTACTTCTTGACGTGTCATATTAACCTCCTATATAATTTTAGGAACTTTTTGTTCCTTACTATTAATACTTAAAAATTTTTTTAATAGAATTATCTATAATGCCCCAGATTTTTTATTAAATTTTTGAAAAATCTTTATAACCATTTAAAAATTTTTAATCCATTTCACGCCCGAACAGCAGGGTATTCTAGAAAGTCTTATGTAAAAATACCTATTGGAGCAAACTTGTAAAAAAGATTGTGTATACTTACTTTTGCATATAAACTATCAGATTTAGTCGATTTTATTAAAAAAATTTGATAAAATATATATAAGATAAAAGATAAGAAAGGAAAATCTTAAATGCCAAATTATCGTAACGAAACCGGCGAAGTTGGTAGCTACAACAATCTTAAAGTCTGGGTCCTTAATGGTGAAGAATTCCAAAAGAGACTACTCATCAAGGGCGGACTTAATGCTACTACTATCTATTGCCTTAAAGATTATGACCCCTATCATAAGTTACTGCCAGACTGCATGTATGCCTATATGATTAACCCCAATGATAAAGATAATCTTTACTGTCTTGGCACTATGGGCAATTATGGAAAAGTGAATTTCAAGAAAAATATCGCCGCGTGCGAAAAATTCTCACTCGCCCCTAAGCCTGCTCCTAAAACCACATTTGAAGTAGATACCACTAATTATGGCGACGCACCTACTCTTACAACCATTGACAACATCCTTGCCGATATTCAAAAGTGGAATACACAAATTAATTATGCCGACTATACTAAAACAGTGGATAAATATCTGGAGGCTCTTGTATGAAAAAGTTTATGTAGTTTGCCCTAGATGATAATAATATATTTTTCTATGCCGTTAATGATATTGTAAATGTAAAATTCTATACTCAAAATGAATTAAACAATGAATTAACTATGGAACTTACAACTAAATCTAACGGCATTGAAACATTTACATTTGATAATATAAGAGACTATCAAGACGCTATAGATACATTTAATGACCTATGATTAATCCATATTTCACATTTACAACAGATAATAAAAATTTCTGCTGCTATAAAACATCGGCCATCCTTTACGTTAGTTTTTACACTGACCCAAATGAAAAATATAAAATGCAAATTCAAACATCGGGTGATACTACATTAGATGCTATCGGCACTTATACATTTAAATCCAAGAAATATTGGGAAGTAGCACAAGATAGATGGATGGATATTATGCGGGCAGTACGCAATGAAGAAAGAAATAATACCAATATGAAATATTATGGTAGCTATGGAAATGTTGACCCATGGTAAAAATTTACACAGGTCTTCAACGCCAAAAGCATGTTAAGGCAACAAACATTCGAGCTATCGGTTTTCACCCTACTGAATGTGCCCTTAATCTCTACTATTGGAATAATCAAAAAGAAATTATCAAATTTGATGATGAAGATTACTGCCGAGCCGCATATAAAAAACTACGTGAATATATTGCTTATCCGTTTTAATTGAAAAATAAATAAAAATATTATAAAATATATATATAAATGATAGAGGAAAAATAAAAAATGGATAAAACTTTATTCGCTAAACTTACTACTCTTACATCTGAAGCAGAAGCCAATAAGGAACGTGTAGCAACTGAAAGGGCAGAAGAAATCATCAGAAATAACACACCGGCAATGCTACAAGCGGCAACAAATGGTGCATATGCCTATACCATTGTCATTTCTCCCGATGATACTCCGTCGTCAAGCAATTATACCGTTAAGAAACTTCAAGAAATTCTTAATTCTAACAAATTCACAACTTGTTTTACTAATAATACGATGATTGTAAGGTGGCGTCCGAATGAATCTTGATGAATATCTTGACCGTGCAACTGAAATGCGAAACGAGATTGCCGCATATGATGAGAAGATAGTACGCCTTTTGGACGAAAGAGTTCAATTGGCAAAAAACTTGGTAGAACTCAAAAAAGAACATTCTCGTCCCGCATATACACCAATAGTAGAAGAAAAGAAGATAGAGTATTTAAGCACTTTAACTTCTTATCCAGATTTAATTAAAATGGTATGGCCTATGATTATGGGCTATAGCCGTATCCCATACAATGAAAGGATTTAATTATGAGAATGAAAAACGTTGTCTCCGGTAAGATTTACGCGATTGCACAAATCTTCCGAGACGATACAGGATACTTCCGTGTCCTTTACTTTAATCCCGAAGTAGGTAGCTGGCAAACCGAAAGCATTCATTTCTTCGTTCCAGCAGAAAACTAACTAAAATTAAGAAAGGAAGAGTACAATGGATATTAATCACTGTGGTTATATTGTAAAAGTTAAAGAACTGCGGGCACACCCTAATGCCGATAAGCTCTACATCGCAACTTTCTTCGGCAATGACACTTGCGTTTCCATTGATACGCAGGTTGGCGATATTGGTGTCTACTTCCCCTGCGATCTCCAGCTTTCCCTCGAATTTTGCATCGCCAATCATCTGTGCCGCAAGCTTCCTGATGGGACTGCTGACACTGGTTATATGGAAGTAGATAAGCGTAATATTACTGCTATCAGACTGCGTGGCGAACGTTCTGATGGTCTGTATCTGCCGATTAGTTGTTTCAATTATTGTTATGACGATGATGCAAGTGCTTATCTAAAGGTGGGCGACATTATTAACGAAGTTAATGGTCATCCTATTTGCAATAAGTATATTCCGCGTACTAGAAAGCAAAATAATACCAATAGCTCTAATGTAAGCAAGACTCGTAAGCATAAAGATCCGATTGCTCCTCTGTTCAAAGAGCATATTGATACTGCCCAGCTTGCTTATAATCTTAATGCATTCAAGCCTGGCGACCTTATTGAAATTACTCGTAAGCTCCATGGCACTTCTGCACGAATCGGCTATCTGCCTATTCTCAAAGGCTATAAGCGTACTCTGTGGGATAAGATTACTCATAAAGATGGCAAACCTATCTATCAGTATGATTACATTGACGGCACTCGCCGCACTCTGCTAGTTAGCTATGATGGCGGCTTCTATGGTTCTAATGAATTCCGTAAGCATTTCCACGAGGCAATTAAAGGCAAGCTGCATGAAGGCGAATCTGTCTATGCGGAAATCGTGGGTTTCACTGATGATGGTGTGCCGATCATGGGTTCTGTTTCCAATAAGAAAACCAATGATAAGGCATTCATTAAGCAGTATGGTGATATGACTACCTTCTCTTATGGCTGTGACCCTACTGGCGTTACTGCTCCAAAGAATGATTTTTATATTTATCGTATGACTCTAACTACTCATGATGGTTATACTGTGGAATATTCTCCTGAATATACTCGGTATCGTTGTGAGCAGATGGGCGTAAAATTCGTTCCTGTTGAATGGCGTGGCTATATCCCCGAGCATCCGGCATCTGAAAATGATGATACTATCACCGCAGGCGAATGGATTATGAACAAGGCAGAACAGTATTATGATGGTCCTGAGCCGATTGACCCGCGGCATGTGCGTGAAGGAGTCGTTGTGCGTCTGGTTGATAAGCCCTCTTTCACGGCATATAAAATCAAGAATTTCTCTTTTAAACTAATCTCTGGTATTGCAGTTGCTGATACTACTCCAGTAGATGAAACGATCGCGGAGGAACTGTAATGATTATTGGAATGATTTGCGTCTTAATTGGTGCAATTGTAGGAATTGTATTAGCGAGGGCTACTGATTAATGGGACTATTTTTCTTAACCATTTTTATTTGTCTTATCTTTTATGCTCTTGGCAGTTTGTACAATGATTAAAATACTTATTTTTGGTTTTGTAATCATTACATTCGTAATGTATTTATTCTGTAAAACAAACGATTTATAAGGAGAAATAATATGAGAAGTAGAAGTAGCGTCCTGATTGTTATTATTGTTGTGGCTCTTGTAGTTGGTATGTTGATTTTTACATTCAGTGGTGCAAACTTCCAGCGTACCCTCAAGAGCTGGAGAAGTAATTACACCGGCGGCCTTTACCGTATTGTGTCTGTCTATGATTACAATGGTAATCTTTTGCGGGAATATGGTCCGGCAATGATTGATATTAGTGAATCAGAAAATGAAACATTCTTTGATTATAATGGTAATCGTGTCGTAATTCATAATGCTATTGTAATCGTTGAAGAAGTAAATAGATAACTAAAGAGCCAGAACAAATCTGGCTCTTTTATTTTTATAAAAAAATTTGTTAAAATATATATATATAAAAAATGAAGGAGAAAATCAATGAAACGTTATGTTGTATATCATCAGGAATGGCAAGATGATGCTGAAATCGAAACTGTATGTGATACAAAAGCAGACGCTGAAGAATTTCTCCTTGCCCTTATTGAAGGACAAGATTATGAAAACTTCTTCTATGAATATGTAGCAAGAATTTGTATCCAAAACCCTATGCAAGCTTATCTTGATACTTGGAAAAATCGCACTGAATGGCATAATGAATACCTAAATTATGCGTCCTATAAGAAGAAAAACTCTTTAAGTATGGAAGCATATATCCTTTATGATTTATCTATGAGTTATTATATTTGTGAAGTGGAGGGCTATTAATTATAAAATATGTTGCTTATGATTATTTTGATAATTTCTATCCAGGTATTCTTGGTATTTGCAATACTGAAGCTGATGTGTAGGAACTGATTCTTGCCGCCGCCGAAGAAGAAGCATACAGAGCATTCCTTGACGATTATTATTATGATGAAACAGAAATTACAGTAAAACCTGGTGAAAACCCTATGGAAGTTTATCTCAATGATAAAATTCTTGACTGGAAAGAGTATAACAAATTTAGGTTCCCATTTGATGATAAAGATATTTCTTTCTATGGTTGGACTCTTCTTATGGCTGGTGAATATTATAATTATTCTATTGGAGAGGAATATTAAAAATGAAATATTTAATTTCTGAAATTGATGATGATGCTTGTTGCGAAATCCCTCGATATATTTGCAACACTCGTGCAGACGCCGAAGAAGCTATTCTGGCATTAACTGAAGAAGATGTATATTATCAAGCAATGTATGAAGGTGTAGATAACTTCTTCAATAACAGTTTTGAATTTAGAAAATCAAGACATCCAGAAGTGAAATGCAAAACTCATTATGGCACAGCTCTTTGGTTTATGAGTGGCCGATTTATTATTGATGAATTAGGAGAATATTAATTATGAAAATTTATACAGTTGTTGAAGCCGATTATGAAACTATCCTTAATATTTACTCTTTTAAAACTCGTGGCGATGCAGAAGAATTTATTCTTTCAAGTGCCGAAGAATATGCTCTAAATCTATTTAATAGTGGTATTGCATATGCTCCTGTCCCCAGTGGTACTTATATTTTGTCTGATTGGGAAGATAGAGCTGCCACTCAACATAAGAGTCTCGAATGCTATGGTTTAAGTGAAGGTTCTATTCTATTCCTTCGTAAAATCTATGAAAGTGAGACACCGGATTAATAAAATATATTAAAGGAAATTTAAGATGAAAACTTATACAGTGATAGATAGTAATAATTATGGTGAAATTAATAATTATGGTAATAGCTATGAAGTATATTCTTTTAGAAATCTTAATGACGCACAAGAATTTGTTCTTTCATGCGTAGAACAAGAAAGTTTAAATACATATAATCATCTAATATCTATTTACACTGAAGAAAATGTTTTAACAGAATGGAAAAGATTAGCTTCTAAATATAACAAAACTCTTGAAGGTTATATACTTTATAAGGGCGGATATAATTTAAATGGAATTTATGAAAGTGAGCTTAACTAAATGAAATACGTTGTTTGGAATAGTTGCAATGATGATTTAATTTGCTGTGATAACCGAATTTCTGCCGAAGAACTTGTTCTATCTATCGCCGAAGAAGAAGCATTTATCGAATATAATTATGGCATTAATAAACTTGATGATGCCGATACTCTTGAAGAATATACAGATACATTACGTGATTGGTGGAAGAAATATCAGTGTAGTAATGAATGTATTGCTCTTTTCTTTGGCGGGATTAATTATTATATTAGAGCTATTCCAAGTTTGGAGGATTAAATATGTATTTTAGATATAAAGTAAATTGGAATTTTGATGACAAATCAAAAGATGAGACAGGACTTGTATATTCTGATAATGACGTTGATGAAGGATATACTGATGCTATGGAAAAAATTTGTCAGTATTTTGATAGCATCAATAAGGTAGAGCTTGAAGCATTCGCCCCTGATGATTGTCTTGAAGTAAGTGCCGAAGCACTTGATGCAATTCAGGAGAATGTACTGTGGTAAATTTGCGTCGATGCGGCAGATGCGGCTATCGTGTTCAAGGTCAATGCCGCATCGTCTCTGGCTTGCGTGTCGATGATGAAGACCCAGGCTGCAAATTCTTCTGCTCTAACCCGCCACATTGTACCAGGTGCGGTGCAATCCTTCAAAATAATCAAGTTCTTATCGTAGATGACAAAATTTATTGTAAAAATTGTGGGAGTAATATATGATTTATAAAATTAAAGCTGAAGGATATCCATATCCTATTCATGTTAATACTGCTGTTATTCCTATTATGTATATCATTAAAATTGAAAAAAATTTGTACGAATTAACAATGGTTGAATCTTTATCAAAAAGGTATAAACTTACTATTAATGCTCTCGAAAACCGCGATTTTATTGAATTTATGGGAGGAAAAGTAGAAGAATGATTTTTTTCTTGATTGCCGCAGTCATTACCATTGTTTATAGTATTCAGCAGTATATTAAATACTATAGCTTTTCAAAAATTTGGAAGTGGTTTAAGGCCGAATTCCTATGGGCAGCTGTTTGTACTTGTATGGCCGCCTTCGCTATCAGTGGACTATTTGCTGTTGTTTATTGTGGAATTTCTGATAGCAAAGAACATTCAGCAATTGAAGTAGAAAACTATCACGAGCTTAAGCCTATATCAGAAGATACTTATATTCAGTGGGGTGCAGATAATTCCGCAATTGTCCTTTTGGATAATGGCTATTATCAGACATATAAGCTTGATAATAGTTCAGTATTTATCAAGACCTGTACTGATGGCGAAGTACCTAATGTAAAAACAATTAATTATACAAAATATGATGATTATCGTCAGTGGCTCTGTCTCTGGAATGCCTTGGATAGTGAAACATTTATTACACTTCCTCCTGGAGTTTGTAAACCTATTACATAAGGTCGGTTGGCTATCCCAATCGGCCTTATTTATTTTTATAAAAAAATATTATAAAATATTTATATAAAGAAATGAGAAATAAAAAAATTGTCAAGGAGGATATATCATGAGTGTTGAGTATGAAGCATTTGTAGGCCGCGGTTTTATGTTTGGTGAAGATGGCGTTCCTTCATTTAAAGAGTATTGTGAACGAGCAAAGATTGACCCAAATGAAGCATTTGAAATTCTTCAAGAAGATGACCTTGTAATTTCTGATTGCTATGGCTATGATTGGCTGGACCATGTCTTCTTTGGTTATCGCCTTTTTAGTATTGACCTTGATTCGTCATTCAATTATAATCGTCTTAACCATTTTGAAATTGATGTAAATAAAGAGCATGAAATGGAAAAGAAGTTTAATGAAGTATTTGGCGAATACCCGCCGATTTTTAGCAATTATATTGTAGAGAGGGCATATTAATGGATGGCTTAATTGTTATTAATCATTTGCCGCTTGATGAAGGCAATTATGATTTTATGGATAAATACGATTTCATTGCCCTTAAACGCAGATCAACATGGAAAGAGACATTTGCAGAAATTGAAGAAGTGCGGCGGGCGGTTGTAGAAGATGTAGCAGATGAACTTATCTATTACATCCAAAAGCAAATGTATGAAACAAGTCTAGAAGCAACAGAGCAATGGTTCCTTTATGAAACCTCTTGTCTCTTGGGTGAAGGCAAGTTGGCGTTTATGTCTTATGTGGACAAATATCTTGAATTTATTTATGTGGAGGATGTGAAACAATGGTAAAAACTGATGAAGAGAAGCTGATTGCAGAAGGCGTAATTGGCGAAAAGGATTGTGCAAGTAGAGTTATTTATAAAGCACTGAAGTCTATTCCTGATAGTGCAATGATGGTACAAGCAAATCTGGCTAATACTCATAGCATTTGGATTGTACGTGAAGGTATGGTACAGACAGTTAAGATTGCACTTGATAGATGCGGTTATCATAAGGATATTGATTATACCGTTATTGATAATCCGCCTTATTATGATGCAATTTTCGTTGTAGTGAAAGACCCGACAGATTATTCTAAAGGTATGTATCAGTACAGAATTAAGGAGTGGAAGAAGTAATGGATAAAAATGATAAGTACTGGGAAAGTTCTCATAGCTCCAATAGTAAGAAGAATCTGAAACGTAAGGTTGTTAGCCGTATTAAGAAGATGAATAAGAATCTGCGGGACGACCCTCTGTGGAAGGGTAGATTTGTAATTCATTGTGATGATATTTTTCATTGCAGTTATGAAGATGGCAGCGGCAATTATGCTGTTGTATATCTAACTATTTGGGATAAGGAAAAGAAACTGCTTGGCAGTAAGAGATTTGATGACCTTGATTTTACTATGTTCAATGGTTATCATTTCTGGGAATGGGTAAATCAATTCGTCTGTGATTGTATTATGGAGGATAAATAAATGGTTCTTGCAGCTCTTGTTGTTGGTATTATTCTTGTAGCAGTCGGTGGCGTTGTAAATATGATAAAGTATGAAGGCGGTAGCGGATATCAAATTGTTGGCGGTGTTATTCTTGGTTTCGCTGTTCTTGGTCTTCTTATTTGTGGTGCTAACATTGGTAGAGTACCTGAATATAACAAACAGATTGAAATATATGAAACTGAAATGACTACTATCCAAGAAACAATCAATGATGTAGTAGTTAATTATCTTGACCATGAAAAAGACACATACGCTGAATTAACTCCTGAAAATGCTGTCATTTTTGCATCTATTTATCCTGAACTAGCCAGTAGTGAACTAGTTAAGCGGCAATTGGAAATCTATAATAACTATCTGGTAAGCATTAAAAACTGTAAACTTAAACTGGCTGGTATATCTACGACAAAGTGGTGGTTGTATTTTGGTCATTAAATTAATGTTGGCAATTATTCATTCTACATTAGACCCGCTATGGTTTCTCATTCCGGGTCTAATCCTATTAGGAGTAGCTATTTATTTGCGTTTACATTTAGAAGATTAAATTTTATATAGAACTATTTTCTAAATATATTATACAAAAAAATTTTAATTATGTCAAGCCGTTTTGGGCAAAGGAGGATAATATGTCATAGAACTATTTATATGAATTTTGGTCGCCAGAAGGCGACTATAGGAAAGTGCGTGCCACCCCTGAAGAAGCACGAAGATATGATATCACTGGCAGCATGTTAATGGAAGTAGCTTGCGATTGTTATCATGAACATTATATGGAATATAGCAATGTAGCTGATGTATTGAGGAAGTGTTATT
>OCQA01002063.1_pt1 | contig 11586 bp, 11 predicted proteins | sample 1538571 | NCBI WGS metagenome assembly OCQA01 (sample SAMN04571708, study PRJEB22368) | human gut metagenome | biome: human gut; material: stool | host: Homo sapiens | place: Luxembourg | collected 2012-09-28 | reverse complement strand
TAAAAGGGAAAGAACACAGTTGCCACCACTACAAACGTCTATTCAAAAACTCCTCCTGTTTTTTTGAAATATTGAAACTATTTCTTGTCAGATTAATAGATGGTCCTTGGCCATTCCAATGGTGGTAACCCTTTCTCGAGAGCTCGATCTTCTAAACTCGATTTCTGCTCTTTGGTCAACCACCTCTAGCGGGTATAGAGGTTCAAGTGGAACTCAATGGTACCACTGATATGTTGAAATAAGTGGTCTTTCATGTTTTGGGTACTGGTGGTGGTCCAGCGAAAACTGCCACTGTGATCATTATATATGGCGACAGGAGTTTATGTAACTTCGTTTTTGCCTAGTTCTTATTGTGATCTCCTTCACTGTATGGATTCTTTGCAATGTTTCCATTCCTATCAACCTGTGATTCGCTCTCGTCGTTTGATATTATGACGGTTACTTACAATATCCCGTATAATGCAATCTAGTCAACAACTGACTTCTATGGGGAACGACTCTTCTGTTTGTACTAGGAAGGTACCTATTCTATGATAGCTGAGTTACATCGCTCTTTCATGTTTTGGTCTTTTCTGGCCTCCCTCTTCGTTTTATTCGCCTGATCATCGTGGTTCTGATCTCTGCAGTTGGTACTTATTTAGATGCACTTATGACGGTGGTAAGAAGGGGGATGATGATCCTGGACCTACGAAGCTGATAACCGTATCTGGTTGGTATCTCCTTGGTCAGTTGAAAGCCATGAAAGAATGACAACCTCTTTTTTCCTTCTTGGAGATACCGATGGTACAAGGGTGGAGAATGGTATTGTGAACTTGTCGCGTCGATGATGAGGTGGCCTAATGGAGAGGAATTTGCAGCCGTAGCAGTGACGGAAGAGTAGGACATTGATTGTGGCGATTGAGTAGCTCATGGCTGTGAATGCGATGCTCGTATTCTCTAATTGATTTCTTACCTTTTATGCCAAGGGAATTGGATTCATAAAGGTGATTGAAGATGTGAGATGGGTTATGCTGTGGTTTCGTCTTTCCTTACAACACATCATTCAGTAAGTGATAGGTGATTCTTTTAGTGGACTATTGATGTGGACGATGTGGATGTTGTGTGTATGGTGAAATACAGTGACTCTTAGATTATCCACCGAGATCCTCGGGTCCTGTCCTTCTCATTCCCCCATTATTGGGATAGGATGTGTTTGACCCCTGATGAAAATCGCTAAGTCCGAAAAACTCAACCTACCCTTTCCTTTTGCGTATGGTATTGGGATGTCAAGCCAATGCGAAGGAGACAGTAATTTGAGAAAACTAGATCATGATGATGATGTCTGTTTGTTTGTTTCATACTTGTTTGTATGAGTAACTACTATATGTATAAACGCGCCTTCCACAATTGTGAGCGATCATCAACAACTGTTTTACAAATACTATCCAGTTTAGAATAGGCTTCATTTATGATATCATTCAAGCTTGCTGTTACTTCTTCAGGAGTCATGTTGATGAAGAAACAGAATTAGAATGAAGATGGCCATATTCAGAATATTCCCGCGGCAACCGCATATCCAGAACCAGTGATTCACTTCTCACAAACAGTAATGCTATGATATTGATACTACCTGCACTGATTGAGCTATGTGAAAGGATGAGCCTGTGAGCTAGACGAAGCTGGATCGGTACATTTACTGGTCTAGTGGGTAGTGGAACCATTGGGGAGAGAATGATGAAGTCCTAAGGCAATGTAACATAACCCATGAAGGAGGAGGCTCAATTCAGTGTTGGTTGGTTGTCCGATCAGGCATCTCTGTCTTGTCTGAAACGAGGTCATTGTGTGTAGTATCGGCCGAGCTTCACATAACGACCATATGTGCCAAAGGGGATTGATATTACCTACATGCGCCCTCACATGTGGGAATGAAAGGGTATGGTTACAGGGTTGACCATAAGTGTTGAAAAGGAGCGATGAAAAGGGAACATACCATTGTGAGAATGATGTGTACAAAGAATTGTGAATAGTGCCTCAGGAGTGTGTGAAATGGGCAATACGGTCATCATAAGGAAGGATGATGACATGTACCATGGGGATGTGATATGCTGAGTGGAATCGAATATGAATGGAAATGAGGAGATGAAGCACATTGTGAATAAGGAAAACTGGTCGTGTTAGTAGTACTACTACTGGTTGTGTTTGTAGTACTGTTGGATCGCTGATGAAGAGAGTGTGAATAGACGATAATTGTGAGTAGACACGATGTCTTGATGTGATCACTGATGTGATACGAATAGTGTGACTATTAAGGATAAAAGGGGAGACAAATGTGAATATTAATGAGATTCGATCCTAGTGTGATCACTAGGTGGATGATCCTCATGATGAGAAAAGCGTCAGGTAAGTAGTAATCTGTTAATATGATGCATAGGACAGTATAGTACTCCAAAGACGGTGATGATGGCGGATGGCGGTGAAGATGGCGAATGAGGAGAAAGGAGAGCTTCCAGACGATACCCTGCATCTTGCAGGTTCCGAAGGGGTCTCAAATCGGTCAGTGATGACTGGTTGTGATCCTGAGGAGCCTAAGGGGTGCAGGGTATCGGTCTGGAAGCTTGAGAAGTGGTTGAAGATGAGTGAGTTGATGATATGTTTCTTAAAATACCCCGAGTGTACCCAGCCAGTCCCTGATGGTCTAAACTTGAAGAGTTTGGGCTCCAGACGCCGTCTGTGAGGTCTTACTCCGTAGAATAAACGGATAATACACTCAGATAGCCGATAGACCTCACCATTGAGGAGCTGTGCGAGCGTTCTGAGATTAGTGCGGCTTTGAGTAGCCATTAACAAACTGTACCACCCTTTTACAGCTCAGCTCATAACTCTCAATATTGATCACTCTGAATGAAATGAGCCTATCAAAATGAATTCCCGAAAAAATCCCGATTTGGAGGTTTCATTTTTCCATCTCCCGAACTTTGAAGCCCTCTATCTCAGACGGAATTTGTTTGTTTTCAAAACTACCTATATCATTGTGTTTATCTCCTTCTTCTAGTGAAGAATATGATGTTATCTCATCGACCGTCATCAAGACATAAATCGGAACTATTTCTGGATTCCAGAAATACCGCCCATCTTGATACCAAAATAGTCGCTATTTTAATGCCAACAAATACCACGGTTCTTTTCATGTATTAGCGGACCGCCTTCCACGGTTTTCCATCACTTCCCGCTGAGCTCGCCAGGGCACTCGCTGCCGCTGGCAGCTCATCCGAAGCTCCTATCAACTGTCACAACGACACCATTTAGAGGATCCTCACCCACAAGGGGCTCATAGGATCCTTGATGTCGCTGTAGCAGCTCATAGGAGCTTCTATAGAGCCACCACCCAGCTTCTCTACTCATTAGAACAATCATAAACCACTTACCTGACTATCACGCTGTAGTCTTCTCCATCTTCCCTTCTTTCGCTTTGATAGAACTTCTATACCATCAGGCTTCACATCCATAACTCACTCTTTACACTGCCATAACGAAAGACTACGTATCACTCCTACACTTACTTCTCTTCTGCATCTTCAAAGACTCCCGTAGAACAAGGCAAAGCTATACAAACGGTTAGTATATATTAATTAGAATGCAATGAAAGGAGCACGAGTCACAACCTTACCCTCCTGAGACCCTACACATCAGCACAACCACCCTTCTCAAACACCAACTTACCTCACTTGTCTCATCCTCTTCCTTCAATTCTGACAGCTGCAGCTTCAGCGAATGCATCCTTGACCTCATCTCACCTCTCCATCTCATTCAGACCAAATGTGTTGGGAATCACCTCTACAACACATTAGACCAGGTCTTTTCCCCTACCCTACACCACCATTCTGACAGTGTTTTCGTAACGCGCAAGAACAACAACCAACCATCATGGCATATCACCTCACCTTCTGAAAAACTCATTTCCAAAGCACAAACAACGATTGAAAAGAAATATGAGAAGATACATGAAAGGTGGAAGCATGACAACGGCAGAATGTCGAGATCAAGATTGTACCTAGAAAATTACTATCCTGTTGTTTATCATCCGCGTTTACAGTATTGTTGCATGGAACCTAAAACGGCTCAAGGGATAGCAGATCACTACCTAAAGGACTTGAAATTTGCCCTCCATAGTAAACGCGTTATGATGACCGCTTTTGATTACAAGCTGAGATATCTATATGGCAAATGTGTTGAGAAAGGGGAAGTAATCCCTAGCGATGTGATTAGTACTCGATGATACTACCTTATTGATATAGGGAAACTACTCCAAAATATCTGTGCTGGAGATATACTCAGAGAGACAATGGACTGCTTCAAGAGAATATACGTTCATTCCAAGAAGTCTAAGGATACTCAGCTGGTTGAGATTATATCCAAGTATCGATATCTACCTCTATGTACAGCTTGCAGTGGTATTCTGAATTAGTCACTGAGGGTAAGATACAGTCATTCAGAGATCCACAATCAGTAAGAGATGCAATAGGTATGGATCTTCCTGGATTTGTAAAAGTGCCTTTGGTTGTTTTGACGACTAGAAATATAGCAAGTATTTGCTTTCTTTTGTTTCCTCGTATTGGAGCGACATTCAGCATAGAAGGAGTGACTACAATGATTTGGTTTCTCAAATTTGTTCCAAGGTGGGTAATCCAGAAACAACTGACGTCCTTTTATATTCATTTGGTTGTCATTTGAAAGAGTTCCTTGATGCGTATACCATGAATATGAGTGACGGTTCAAAGTACAATGCATACTCGGATATCAAGATACTGCTTATTAATAGAATCAAAAAGAAGGTATTCGCTATCATTAGATTCCAACATTTAGGCTTCTGATAAAAGCAAGACGACTCGGAAAGAGTGTCAGCAGAAGGCTATCGACTGGTATAACATCAAGTATACAAATATCAAGGGTATCGATGACTGTATTTCTTGTTATCATTTCTATTTCATAGTGATTAAAGATGTTTTGGGGACATACCAATGCAAAACAGATGAAACGAGTGAAGAAGATGACGATGAATCTAGTTCAGTACAACATCTGGATGGGGAAGAGGAGGAGGCAATCTCCTTCCTTGTAGAGTAGTGGTACCATCCTGTTCTGTTTCTTCCTAACAAACAGGCTTTACATCGGAATGATCAGGTCTCCTTTACCATTTCTCTTCAGTGAGTAGCAAACGCGATGGATGATTTGCCACTGACGTACACAAATCGTATTGAGTCCCACATACACCGTATCATTATCGATAGGAAAGCAAACCACATCCTCCATATGAAGACGATGCAGTGAGATCAAGGTGTAACTAGGCGTTATGGCCTTAACTTCAGAGACCTTCAAATAGAAGCTGAAGGGGCAATCGTTCAGAGGAAGCAGGCGATGAATAGGCAGCTCATACACTTGAGCCTGAAAGTGTACCTCCTCCTCGGATACATGGGAGTGTGCCTCCTCCTCGGATACATGGGAGTGTGCCTCCTCCTCGGATACATGGAAGGAAATATAGCATAGTACCGCAAACAGATGGACCTTATGATCCAAAGAATAGGCAACGGCTAATCCTGTTTGGGGGAAGTCAGAAGCATTATTGAGACAATCCGGTCCTCCACGAAAGCAGTCCAGTCTCTGCTTGTTCCAGCTCAATTGATCCCATTTCTTCGCAAATGTGAAATGCTGTTTCACGTTAGGATAGTGCTTCCTCCAGTAGTCGTCAAGATCCTCGTTACTCGTCACCCAAGAGTCAGTACTCACCAGGGAAGTGAACCCAGGATCGAAGGAGATGCAACCAGTATTGAGGTATGAATTCACACCTCCACAGAGCTCCACATCCGTAAATGAAACATGGGGAAAGGAATCCGCAATGAAGCGATAGTTGTCAGCAATCCAGTTCAGATAACCTCGTCGCATCAGATTGACATCATCATACGTGTCTCTTACAGTTTGGTTGTCCCACACGGACATACCAACACCCAAGAAGGAAGCATCCTTTGCACATATGTGGCTGAGTGTCTGAATCAGTTTTCGCTTGTATATTGTCAGTTCAGGGTTGTTGCCTCCCACAGACTCATCAGCTAGTCCCAGATACTGTTCCTCTCCATGATAACAGTCGACACTCTTGAGAGGTCCATTGATCCCATAGTACTTATACAAATGATGGCACTGGTGAAAACAGAGAGTAAAGAAAGAAGGAGGAACTTGATTCTCCATTACATAGAGTGTCGTATTCATCACTCCTTGGAGCCTCTCCATTTCCTCGAAGGAACCATCAAAATTGTACATTGTTGACAGGACGCTGAAAAACTGAACAAAACACCACACCGTACAATCATGGAGTGAATCAATCAGCAGATAAGGCAAATAGGCAAAACAGAAACGCATTTTCTGGTTGGCAGTAGGCTTAGCATACTTCCCTTCCCCAATGAGAAGGGGTACCCACGAGCTGAGATCTGGAGGAAGAGATTCCTTAATAATCTCCAATCGCTTTACTGCGTTGCCTCTTATTCTCTCATCGATACTGGCCAGATCCAGATTAGTTACCGGACCCTGATTCATTGTTGACTGCGAATACAACATAGCCTCATCTTCCATAGGCGTATTCGAAGAATTAGGAACGAACAAGTACTCCAAGATCCGATCAGCCACATTATGAGTTAAGTGCATGATGTCAGCGGATGTGCAACACTCCTTGGTCAAGTACGTTGTCTTTTCGATTTCAACTCTTCCAATCGTATCCACTGAGTTCGTGGAAACAAGCGGATTATCGATGCCATAGAAGGAGCAGCACTCCATCTCTGGAAGCTGATACACTTTGGCATTTGTAGGAATGAGTGAACGAAGCTTCTCCAAAAAGGAATATGTCTGATCATCGTCCTTTAGATTCGCTCTCATCCTTTCCTTCACAGCACTCATATTCTTTCCTAGAAGGAAGGCAGGAAGGAGTCGTAACGGATCCTTAGGATTCAACACCAACGCTGACGAGTTAAGTGTTCTCATTTTGTCCCGATTCTTCACCATTGAAGCTTGCACACAAGGCAGCACTCCCATATAGTACTTGTCGAACACCCTCATGCGAGCATTACACGTCAAGCATGGACTGTTGGATGTATGCTTCCCCGAACTATCCACCAACATGTCTTGAGCTGGAATATCGCAACGGAATGAAGTAATTGCATACTGAATCGAATAGAGAGTGGATCCAGCACGAATACAAAAGCCACGTTTTCCAAACTCTTTCATATAGCCAAGAACAAGGTGTAGGATCTCTCTGAAGTCCGAATCCGCTGGACTCTTCTTCCCCATAGCAGGCGAAAACTTTACACGCAAACGGATGTTACTATTGCCCACTGTCATACCTTTGCCAATTCCCTTCATGTTCCCACGATAGATGCTAGCAGTACCCCTCTTCTCCTCAGCATCCTGTTGAGGATTTTCTGCTATTGCAACAGAATCCTCTTCCGGAATGTAGTCCTCTTGATTGTCCTGTGTAACAGATGAAGGAGTGACTGCGGGAGTTTGAGGAGTTTCCCTGCTCTCAGGAGCACTGGAGTTGCATCTTACCAAGAACACGAAATACGCATCAAGATCTCGCATGACTCTTCTTCTTGGAATATTCTCATTGAACAGACTGAAAACATAAACAGAATTGTTGATTCTGCTACGTCTCCATATGGAAACACCATCTGCTGAGGCGGTAAACATGAACAGCAGCCGTTCAAAGGAGTTAACACCTTTGAGAAGAAACTCACGTTTCTTTGATGTCATATAGGGAACCAAGGAACTGTCTGTTGCTGCATTGGTATCTCTCTTCTTGCTTAGAACTGAGCAAACTTCCTTCTGAAGAAGGGCTCTGGGGACTGCTGAGATGGGTACTCGTTCCATTGGTGATGTCCTGACTTGAGAACCGGCAGTGATGGAGTGAACACACTGCAGCATAGGGAACTCATCCTTACACCTCAAGAACAGAGAATGAAAGTAGAATACGCTCCAGTTCCCCTTGTCTACACATTACTAACAACCAAAACAACTTACACCCAATCAAGTTGTATCTACTCTCCAGATTTTTCCATTCACTTTGCAAGTCTGCCGGTGAATAACCATCCACCTGGTTGAGGAAGCTTCGTTTTTCTCTGGCAGACCCTGTACAGGATTGGTGATCGATCAACTGATAGAACGCGGTCCCATGGAACTGCTCCTCAACAGAGGAATCACTCAGATCTGGATGAGGCCTCTTCTGCGACAGCCTGGAATCTGAAGAACATACTGAACTGTCGGCAAGAGAACGAGCCGGGCGAGAACCAGAGGGTACATAGCAACCACTCTGAATGGCTTCATCAACCGTACGCGAAAGCACAGTCATACTGTCATGGTTTTGAAAACGAGATAAGTGATTCCCAACAGCTTCCGCTGCCTTTGAAAACCCCATGGCTTCATAGATCCGTTTCGAGTTTTCAGTGAGAAGGATGTGATGAAAACCACATGCATCAGCATCCTCAGCCAACTTCTTGATTTGATCTTCTTTTAATCCCACCATCTCATTAGTGTACTCCATGTTCAAGTAATCCGCAATGATAGCTTCTGGAGGGATGAACAGAACATAGTGATCCGTTGGCTGCTTGGAGAAGTGAGCACAGGTTGCATTTCTTCTTTCCTCTGCCTCTAGTTCCTTCCACTTCTCTTTGTTTCCATTGCAATTGCAACGGCAGTTGGAAAGAACACAATGACTCCAATCATCATCCTTCGTCAGATTCTTGGAACACTTCTCACAAAACACTCGATTGGTAAGACTCCATCGCTTACACTGGGGACAACGCATAATCTTCTTGACGGATCTGGGAATGCAACTGACTTTCAACACTTCCTCCTTGATTCTTTGAAGGGTAATACCACTGCACTTTAGGCCCATTGAAACGAAGTAGAGCAACTGCTCCACCTTTGACTCTGAAATCCCAGAATAAGCAATCTTCAGTGCTGCTGCAAAGTAGGATACACGCGGGCTCATTCCTACAGAGTAAAGCAACCACGGCAAGGACAACTGCGTTTCGTTCTCATGAAGCTGAAGAGATCATCCACGGTAGGTCCCAAACACTATGACGTATTAGGGGTTACAATACGATATACATCGGAAGAGCGCGATAGCATGTCATCTAATGATGCTATGACAGAATCCTTAATTCTCGTAGCGGGTGAATGGAATACATTCATTTCCTCCTCATGCTCATCACTATGGATTGATTCAGAAACCACATCATCAGATTGCCCAATAGAGCTAACAACAGTATTATTCGCAGCAGCCTAGATTGAAGATGCGACAAAGGAGTACTTCAGCAGTTAATCCACGAAGCCTATTGAGCAGTGAGTCACAATCATCATCATCAGCTTCTCTAGTCACATATGAAACAAAAACAAATCCAACAATACGGATGTTACGGCTTGAGCAAGGACATTTGGATTATCCATTTCCATGAGCATTTGAAAGTAACAATCCACAATACGCTGGTCCCACAACCCCTTATCCCACATACGATACTCCATATCTTTTAAAAACTTCATGCGCTCATCCTTGCTATTGTTCATGGGATTACGCCAAGCTACAACACAGGTAAACAATACTACATACCTCGTTGCAGTTTAGCCCATTCTTTATATGGATAACTCAATCTACAACGACAACCGAATCATAAAGAGAGTACCTGCACTCATTCGTCAGTTCAGTGTATTCACTATCCGACAACGTGCTTATATCTTATCAGAATGAACACCAGAGACACATACCACACTTCGCAGCAGCAATACGCTGAATGAACTCTTCGTAACGGTTTGCATTTGGAGCAAAGGAAAAACGAATAGGATTACTCATGATGAGTATTGGTTTGCCTTTGAGTTGTTGTTACGGTTACATCAAAGTATAAAAATTGTCACCAGATACAAATGTGGAAATACATATACTCACCTTCTAATCAACCAACACCCAAATCATTTGAATAGTCATAAAATCAAATGCCTAGTCGATACTTTTCAGTATTCTCAATTCTATGGCGGAGATGGAGCAACCATCATTATGGGAGCAGTTCTAATTCTAATACAAAAATTAACTACATTGAAGTAGTATGAACAGTAGCATAATGATTAGCCTATTATAGACACCGACTGTTCGAGCAACACTCAAACATGGGAGATTGTAGATTGCTTAGCTTTCTATTAAAACACAATTGCGATATAGCTACAACAAACAGCCGTTCCTATTCATCTCAATGAAACCACATTGTAAGTATGGATTGAAATAGCAGCAATGTCTTTCCAATATCACTAGCATACCGTCCGAAGCATGTACACAACAACTTGCTGACATCGATTCACTATCACCATCAGAAACACATGACCATAACTCACCAAATCGCTAAATTCGAGGAAACAAAATGATCCGCCACCGAGTAATGGCAATAATCACATACCGGTTCCGATCGACGTCCAACAACAGGTTACCAGCAAAAATAACTATCCAGCACGAATTAGCAAATGAAAAACGATTCACATGCAAAGCAAGAGTTCGATTGGTAAGAAATGACTCCATCTGAGTCAATGCAGTAAGGATCTTGAGACAACCGTATCCTTGAAGGTGGAACACATCAAATACCGACGAATGAATGCATAGGTTGAGTGATAGAGGACCATGGGAATGGGGATCAACGATCCCATCAGAATCCAAAACCCTTACGATAGAATGGAATATTTAGGGCAAGAGAATAGATCCACAGTCACAGGACAACTGTTAACAGTCACAGTACAGAAGAGTCACCCATGTCCTTTGTATGAAAGATAATCCAATGAGTTCTGATCTCAAATGGAAGAAAGAGAAGAGATGGACAAGTAGATACAAGGATAAACGGAAAGGGTAAGATGATGACGACATGTCGGGATTGACCAAAAGATGAAAGACTGTTCACACAATAAGTGCCAAATACTCTCACAATTACGAAGAGATTATAAAATACATATGGTGAAACAAGACCCTCAATGCAGTATACAGAAGAAACGTGTACGCAAATAGATGCATATAAACTGATTGCTCATGACGAAGGATACGTCTGGTACCGACAAATAGTGATAATACAGACAGATGGTAATACGGGTCCAGATCGACGCCCAAATAACAAGGAAACTAGGTAAAGCGGATTAGTATCGAATGAAAAACATATCCAGACATAGCAGAGACCAAACCAAACATACGCAAACCCAATGCAACATGGAGGTTTCACGGAGAACTAACCCCATGAAGTTGCTCCCCAACGAGGTGCTCATCGTTTACCAATATAACCAATCCGATATGACACACTTGAAGACCATGATGGTAGGTATCCACAACTGTCAGATGTCACAATATCCATTTGGCCATATAGATACTATATTGAATCGAAATGGACTAAATATGAAAGTGTGTATTAATAAATAATAGGGACATGGGATGCAAAGATATAGGACCGTTCATCTTGAGCAGATTGAGCACCCCAGAGTGCAGATTTGTGTAGTTGATTGTTGTAGTGTATTCTGTGATACTAATCCTATTCTCTGTGTCACTGA
>OCQA01002047.1_pt1 | contig 11659 bp, 10 predicted proteins | sample 1538571 | NCBI WGS metagenome assembly OCQA01 (sample SAMN04571708, study PRJEB22368) | human gut metagenome | biome: human gut; material: stool | host: Homo sapiens | place: Luxembourg | collected 2012-09-28 | reverse complement strand
GCCCCGCCGCTCAAACCCAGTTTAGTCACACTGCTGTCGTCAGTCATCTTCCATAGGGCGTCATTAGACATAGTAAAATTGATGTCGCCGCCAGCCGCGCCGATCAACGCTGCGCCCTCAAACAGTGAACCGGCAGTATCCAGCACAGCATTGATCTTGGCGCCGCTATTGCTGTACATATCGCCGATGATCACCTTATCCTTGCCGGCAGCCACTGCATTAACAGTAGCTCCATCCGTGCTGTACAGCGAAAAATCTGTTCCATCCACGTATAAACTGCCCTCAAAATCAACTACTGAATCACTCTGATTCAAAACCGCTACGGCTAAGCCGCTTTCAGAAGTACGGGCCTGGATTTTTACATTATCGCCAAAAGTCATCTGTGAATTATCCTGATTGATAACGGCCCAGGCATTAACGTCGCTGTTAGCGGCATTACCGGCGGCAGATGTTAAGATCACAGTATTAGCGCCTGCCTTGAACTGACTTTGATAATTATATACAGCAAAACTTTTGATCTCTCCCGTAGTACCTTCAGCCTTCGCCGCTACTGCCAAATCATCACCGATCGTTGTATTTGCTCCGTACAGATTATTGATCGCATCGACCCGTGCCCTGGCACCGTCAGTCTGCGTCGTCGAAGAAGCCTCGATGTGCAGCTTGTTGCCAGCTGTCACCACATCACCCGTCTGGTTATTCAAACCCGAAACATGGTTCCTGACGCCCAGCTGTCCATCAGTTATCTCGGCCAGCAAGGCAACATTATCACCGATCTTGACATTGCTCTTAACAGCATCGCTGCCATCATGCATGATCGCGTCAGCACTGCCGCTGTTATTTTTAACTGTTACCACCGAGCCATCACCCAGGGTAATATCGTTTTTTTCATAGTTATAAATTCCGTAGACCCAATTATTGACACCGCCCTGGGCCTCGGCACTGATTACAGTATTTTTACCCAAAACGATCGTAGTCGGATAAGCATCACTGCCAATCAGATCCACGCCAAAAGCCCGCAGGTTCGCTCCATTCTCGCTTTTAATAAAAGTGGTTATCCTGATCCCGTCAGCCACCTTAACCTCGCCGCGAATAACACTCAAACCCTCGACGATATTGGCATTATCGCCGATAACAGTCGCCTTCAGCTCCTTGCTGTTAATAGTAATATCACTGCAATTACCAAGACTGATCACAGTCGCCGAGTTTGTATGGGTGATATCATAATCATCATTGATAACCTGATGGCTTTTGTCATTCCAGCTTACCCCAACTTCGTAATCCGCCGCAGCAGCTACGCCATAAGGACACGCCAGTATCAACCCTAATACTACGGCCTTTTCCAAACCCAATTTTTTTAAAACCACTCTCATCACTTCCCCTTTTCGATTTATATTGCTTTATTTAAAACTGAATTAAAGAAACTCTTCCAGTTTTAAAAACTAAAAAATCCTGCACAGCTCAGCTCACAACTTCCAGTCAGATAACGGCAGCCACCGCTTTCAACCAGTTATATCTGCGCACAACTTATTACTTTCCATAATAATTATTCCCAATATTTTAAATTTAATTATATAGATAATTTTATGCTTTATCTTTAATTTTAGTCATTATACATCATTTGTCCCCCCCGCAAGACATTTTTGTTTTGTTTTTAAAAATATTTGTCTGACAGTCTTGCAACCGGGAATATTTACGAAGCCTCTGAACACACAAAAAAGCACAGACCTGAAAATCAGGTCTGTGCTTTTTCTAAATTTACTCTATTTATTTTCCCTTAAAAAGAAATCCACGGCGCCACTTAAAAGCTCCACCTTACGCCGGCATTAAGCTGCCATTGTTTTTGGAAATCGCCGCCAAAAGAACGCGCCACATCAAAATACAGGTCGCTCGCCTTGCCCAGCTGCATATTACCGCCCAGCGCCAGCTCGCACCACGTGCCGCCATACTGCTTACTTTCGCCATAGCTTTCGCCAGCCGAAGTCATCAGCAGATCACTGCTGCCGCCAAACTCATGCAGCAGCGAAGTTTTAAAATAAACATTGCCCTGCTTATATTGCTTGCCTACCGCCATGCCCAAACGTCCAACAGCGCTGTTGATACCGCCGCTGCGCACCGTAATACCTCTGTCGGTCGTAAAATCGCTGCCGGCGATATGAGTCAGCGTCAGCTGCACCTGCGGTTCAATAAAGATATTTTTTGTCTGTGCCAGCCGTTTATTATATTCCACACTCAGCGCCGTCGCATTGGTATCATAATCACCGCTGTCAGCGCCAATACCGTAAGTCTTGATATCGCCCTTGATCCGGCCGTGTTTCAAAATTATATCCACATTATCGCCCGACCTGGTATGTTTGGTTCCATACAGCGCCAGCGCCGTCATTTTGTTTTCGCCGCTGCCGACACCGTAACCGATACTGCCCTTGGTATATTCAAAAGCCGCGCCGCCGCGCCAGTTTTGAGCATTTTCACTGTCAGGACTGCCCGCAAAAGGCAGATCATAACCGATCTGGTAGGTCTGATAATTTTCGCTGAAATCATCACCCTTCAACCGTCCGCTATACACCCGTGTCCAAACGCCCTGCTCGGCATTATCGTCACGCAGCTCGCCCAGGCGGCCGCGCAGACTGTCGTTACCTGTTACCGCCAGCGCATAAATACCGTCGCTGACCCGCGACAGCGCCCGAACATCTTCCGTCACCCCGGCAGTTTTAAGACTTTCCAGATACCACTTAATGCCGCCGTCAGTTTCGTTAGAAATCTCAGCCTTATAATTGTAGATACCGCCGCCGTAAGCATCCTGTGCGGTAAATGTATAATTGCCGCTGGCATCGTCTACTAATAGCAAATGCAGATTATCACCAGTGTTATGTCTGGCGTCCCTGACCTGAATATTATGATGCGCGGTTCCTGACGGCGTACCGTCAGCAATAAATACCTTATCACTCTGAGCCTCGGCAATGTCAGTTCCCAAAACAAACGTACCGCCGCTGCCGGTAAATTCGGCAACCTTCAACTTCTGATAGCCGGCCTGCTGCTCCATATCGATCCTGGCATCATCGCCAAACTCCAGACTGGTCAGGTCGCTGTCAGCAGTCACATTCCACAGCGAACCCTGACGCAGTTTCATATGCAGCTTGCCATCGTTAGCAGTAGTTGCAGCGCCTTCATAATATGACTTGCCAGTACTCAGATCCAGCTCCAGTATACCTTCATTGATAGCGGTAATATCGCCTGTCAGGTAAACATCGCCGCTGCCGCTGCTGTTGACTTTCAGGCTGCTGCCATTTCCGGAAACATATAAGCTTTGGCTGCGGCCCTTATTATCCAAAACCAGACCTTTGGCAAATTCGATACTGCTGCCAGCATGGGCATAAGCGCCCATAGTGCGGTTGCCGGCAGCAGTGCCTGACGTATCGATCACCGTATCACCGGCAAAATTCACCTCGCTGTTATTACGCGCCACAACGCCAAAGGTTTCTCCGGCAGCGCGTGCTTTGCTGCCGGCTGTATTGTTGCCGACTTTGATATAAGCCGTAGCGTCAAAATTTATTGTACTGTGGCTGACCGCTGTATCATCTGAATTACCGGCAATAACGCCGACTACTTCCGTACTGCTGTCGCCCCGCACATCTACCAAAGCCGCGCCATGCAAATCGATACTGCTGTTTTTTATGGCTTCTCGCTGCCGCCGTTGCCGCGCACAGTGACCGCAGTAAGCGCACCTGCCGCGTCACTGCCGATCTCAGTTGCAGCGCCGTTGTGGTTATAAATGCCCCAAACCTTGCCGTCGCCATTACTGGTAACGTTGATATGGACAGCACCTTTGATCTCTGTTTTGCCTGCACTCTTACCATCTGTAGTGTCTAAATGGTAATTGGTCATACCAGTCGCATCACCGTTATTGCTTACAACTGCAATGACGGCACTGCCGCCAATAGTCACCTTACCGCCATTATCAGTCACGATACCGTTGGCTTCACCTTCAGAAGCATTTACTGTCGCACCATAATTGCCGGCAATCTCTATCTCCGCCTCAGGCACGCTGTCATCACGAATCTTATTTCTAAATGCTTCGATGCCATACGCATTTTTGCCGCTGACATTAGTCACTACATTACCGCCTATAGTCACCTTCGCGCCGCTTTCACTGGTGATGCCGCGGGCGTAATTGGCTTCTGCCGTCACATTGCCGCCTGCATCCTTAACACCAGTCATAGTAATCAACGCATCGCCGCTGATGGCGATATTTCCAGCTGTTTCATGACTGTAAATACCCTTGATATTATTGCTGGCAGCAGCAACCTCGATCTGCGCCGCTTTGCCGACAGTGATACTGCAAGCTTTATCAGCATTTAGCCCATGCGCTATAAAACTGCCTTCAGCATTTTTTACTGTTACTATGGCATTACCGCCTATCTCTACCGCACTCGTTGTAGTATCCGAAGTATTTGTCCAAGCAGAGATCCCCTTGGCACTGCTGTTATCAGCAGTAACATCAATAAAAGCATCTTCAGCGATCTTAGTTACTGAATCAGACCAGTTCTTGACACCGTTGATAAAATAAGTTTCTTTATTGATCGTGCCGCCAGTACTGCTGACCGTAACCTGTACAGACTTTTTGAGGTCAGTAGTGCCTGATATGCCATCGGCCTGGCCGCCACCCATACTGGTCGCCTTGATTATCGTATTGCCCTCAACGGTAAAATTACTCGTCTTGTCAGTAACGACGCCTCTGGTATCACCTGCACCAGCCGCCGTTATCACAGCATCGCCGCCGATAGTCGTCGCCATATTAGAATCGCCCTTGATACCTGTCGCAGTGCTTTGTTTACTGCTGACAGTGATCCGGGCTGATTTGCCGATATCAGTAGTGCTGTACCAGTTTCCGGCCAAGCCCAGTGCATTATTTTTATCAGCAGTCACGTCAATAACAGTATCACCGTCAACCTTAACATTCGTAGCCCAATAACTGTAAATACCCAGACTGTTAGCACTGGAAGCAGCCGAATCGCTGTTGACTTTGATATAAGCAGAACCCATTTTGACTGTAGCCTGCGAAGTATTGATACCATTGCCGTAGCCGTCAGTACAGCTTATATCAATAGCAGCAAGTCCACCTACTGTAACCGCAGCACCAGACTTAACATCGATGCCTTTTACACCAACATATCCAGCATAACCACTGCCATATGCTCCAACCTCACCCTTAGCCTTCAGTGTATAATTTCCAGCAATTGTAACTACACTTTTAGCAGCTGCATCCAACCCCATCGTATCTACACCAGCAAGATTGAACACCGCGTTACCGGCAATATCAACCTTACTGTTTTCTCCATCTGCAGTAACAGCACGTGTATAAAAACCCAGCTTAGGATCGGTTGCCGCCACACCCATATTGATATTCACATCACTGCCAAAAGTACCCGTACCACCGGCAGTAATATTCATGCCTTTGGCATTCCATTTTCCACCTTCGATATTGATAGTGGCCGCGCCATCTACCTGTACCCGGCCTCCGGTATCCGAATAAATCCCTGTTGCATCCCCGCCTGCCGACACATTGATCTCAGCCCTGCCGCCGATTTGTGTCAGCGAAGCATCGCCACCGATAGTGCCGCTGTAATCGTTACTGTTGATACCTACAGCCTCACCAGATACAGAAACAGCATTGATGACCGCATCGCCGCTGACATTGATACTGCCGCTGTCCCAGCTCCACAAGCCTGTTGCTTTGCCGCTTTCACTTTTGGCATTAGCCTCCAGCGTTCCTGCTAAAGCTACATCACTGCCAACCCAGCCCTGGATACCGATCCCCTGACCGCTCTTACTCTCAGCATTGATTACTGTAGCTCCTGTTACCGAAATCAAACTATTATTGCCATAGGTACCCAAACCAAAAGCTTTAGAAGCATCGGCTTTAGCCAAAACATCCATACCCTCCAATGCCGTCAGCACCGAACCACTTTCGATCTGTGCACCTACGGCAGTGCAGTCCACGTCTGTTTTATTATTAGCAGCTGTTAAACTTACATGCTCATCAAAATTTAACTTGGCACTCAATGCATTTGAAAATATGGCTTTGGAACCCAAGCTGCTGCCAGAACAGTTATTGACAGCGGAAATATCGGTCACACCGGCAAAATTGAGCGTTGTATCGCCAGTGTAATTACTGACAGCCGAATATTTACCAATAAAAATACCAAACTCACTGGCCTGCAGCGTAGTCTTATCGGCATTAAAATTAAGCAGGTTATTATCAGTATCAGCATAAGCCGTAATAGAAACAGCATTGCCGCCATACTCACCATCCTCAGACAGCAGCTTGATATTGGTTTCTTTGCCGGCAAAAGTAACGCTGCCGCCACCACCCTGAGTACTATCGCCTATGGATATACCGACATGGTCAGTAATATCACCAGCAGAGCGCACGATATTAACGATGCCATTGGCATTAGTAAATTCCAGACTGCCGTTATCAATAAGCCTGATGCCACGCGCCATATTCAGATTAAGGGTTTCGGCCTTATCGGTAAAGCTGATCTTACTGCCAGTGCCGACAACCTCCAACCCATAGCAGCCCCAATTATTGTTATTATTGACGATATTAGTGACCTTGTTATCAAAAACTATATTGCCGCCTTCACTGGCCCTTGCCACAACAACAAAAGTCTTGCTCTCATCCGTCAGATTAAGCTCGCCACCGGTAAACTTTAAATTGGCAGCCTCCGACCGGGCCAGAATATCAACGCTCCGAATAGTTGATTGAAGATTGTCTTTACCTATCAGATCCAGCTTATCGCCTACGTCGATCGCAACCTTTTCATACTCCACACTTACCGGATGGAAGATATTACCTGCACTGCTATCTTTGATCGTATTTTCACCCGCAAACGTATACCTTATCTCGCCGCTCACCGGGTCTACGACTTTGATACTGTCGTAATCGCTTTCCTGCCCGGTGATCGTTTTATTATACTCCGTGGCCCCCCCTACTCTACAAACATTCGCCAGCAGTAAACTCAAGATCACTGCCTTTTCCAAATATCTTCTCCTCATCATTTTCCTTCATTCGCTCCTTAACATAATCTATGCTTTTTTTCCCAGTATCTGCAGCATTTTTACAATCACTGACCTATCATTTTCAGGGTAAGCAGGCTGCGATTTATCTTCAAAGAAAAAATCAGGCTGAACAAAAAAATCTTCCAGCTTACATTCAAAGATATTAGCCATTTTTATCAGCAAACGCAGATTAATCTTCACTCGCCCGCTTTCGATATTGCTTAAATGCGTCTGGCTGATCCCAATCCGTTTGGCCATTTCCATCTGTGTAATGTGTCTGGCTGCACGAAACATTTTGATAGTTATGCCAATTTCTGTAAAATTGATTTCTGCATACATAGCTTCCACCCCCTGTCAGCATATTTAAAATTCTCCAAGAATATTTACCAATCCAAGACTATTTTTACTATCCATTTAAAATTATTCGTTACAGTTATACTTTTTATCATTATAGCACCAAAGTCCCCCCCCGCAAGACATTATTGTTTTTTTGTAAACTTTTGTGTGATGGTCTTGCAACAGACAACCCGATAACTATTTAGAAATTCAGCAAATCGTTTGATTATCATCTTACTTTGCACCCCTGGTACAAAATATCCCTGAATATGAAAAAAGTACTGCCAATCAACGCTGTCAGTACCACCAAAAATTTATACACCACCTGCTGCTGCAAAATCGCCTTATTAAATAGGTTTACTTTTGTTTTTTATTGCAGGACTGCATTGGCACTTTTAAATATTTTTTAGAAAAATGCTTGCATTTGTTATTTTAAAGGCGTATAATGCGTTTTAGAAAAGATAAGGCGACACTTATTTTTGCTTTAAGTGTCGCCCTATCTTTTTATTTTTCTGTGCCTTTTCTCTGCTCCGGTACGGTTATGACTGTCGCGTCATAGCCTGCCGGCTCTCAAAGGCCGTTTGTTTTATGTTCTTTGACGATGGCACTGCTCAGCTCATGCAGACAGTCACCCAGCTTGTCCAGCCGCTGCTCCATGCGCAGCAGCAGGTACCAGCTCAATACTATCGGGAAGCCAAAATTGCCAACTGCTTTGAATATTTCCTGCGTATCCACTAGGCCAGCACGTCGATGGTGACTGTTTTGATGCGGGCTTCAGTAAATTCGGTCAATTCCAGGCCGCCACTGGTAAGCACGTTGGCTTCGATGATCTTATCGGCAGCTGTTTTGGCTTCGGCAAGAGTAAGGCCTTCGCGCGGGTCGGCGATGCTGAGGGTTTTTTTAGCGCCGTCGCTTTTGGTGAAGATGAGTTCGAGTGTTTTTTCCATGGTGGTTGCTCCTTTTTTGTAGGTTTTGCGCCTACTTTATTTTTTTGTCTTTTTGGACTTTTGTATTTTGATTGTGGATTTTGGTTCAAAGATTTTAATTTTGGTTTTCTTTTTTATATGCAGCTTTCTTCCAGAAGCAAGCTGCGTAAAGATTTTTCTCTTTAAATGTTCATTTCTTTTAGCGGTAAAAGAAACGAACCAAAGAAAAACCGGCACGTCGCAGATTTTTATTTAGCTTTGCTCAACGGCGGCTCCGCGAAACTCGGCATTGTTGCCGAAGATAAATCATCTGAGCAACAATGCCTCAGACAAGTCACTCCGCTATCGCCTTATTCGCATCGCACATAACAAAATCTGCTCAATGTGCCCTAACACCCTACGTTCTACTTCTTTAGTTTAGAAAGCATTGTTTCATCAGTAATTCGATACTGTGCTTATGAAATCTAAAACTGAATAGTACGATGCAGTGGTTTTGAGCGCACATTGTGGTCTAGGCATTGAGGCACTGTTATATGCAGCGCATAGAACAGGACTGCCGAAAGCCCGCAGAAATACTGACCGAATAGGAAAGTATTTCTGTGAACCTTGAAAAAATAAGTTGCCCGGAAGCCGGACAGCGAACAAAGCTAAACAGGACTCGCCACAGTGCGCAAGCTTCTTTGCGCAGCTTGCTTCTGGAAGAAAGCTGCAAAGAAAAAGAAAACCTTAATTTAATGTTTACCGCGTTTTTTGAAAAACGCGGCCAATAAGCTTTAACAGCCGCAGAATGAATCTTAAATTCATTCTGCGCTGGCCAGCTCGGCCTTTTCCGTCACGTAGACGTTGACTACTTCATGGCTCATCAGTTCGTTCAAAGCATTGGCGACGGCAAGGCACTTGTCGTCTTCTGCATCCAGCTTGACGCTGCCGACAGATACAGACTTGACCTGCGCCGCTCCCAGCGCGTTGACACCGTTTTCGACTGCTAAGGATAATTTGTAGGATGTTGCTGTTTTAGTTGTTGGCATGATTTTCGCTCCTCTGTTTATTGTATTGGTTACTTATTTTGTTGTGGCATCTGGCCTGCTTTCAGTTCAGCCGGCTGTAATACCACAGGGCTTTGCCCCGCAGTACCAGTCCGCCGTGGCGCATGACGCCGTCACCGGGTGAATCGCGGATATACCACAGGTCCCAGCGGGTCTGGGGATCGGTGCTGTAAGGGCCGTAGCCATCAATGAGCGCGGCTTCGCAATGAGTCATGACAGTAGACGGCAGCAGGAAGATATCCAGTCCTTTGGCAAGGAAGGCCAGTACCTGCGCCAGTTTGTCGGTTTGCGCTTCGGTGGGGGCAAAAACGCCCAGATCCGCGTCGTGGCCGTGGTTAGCCAGTGCGCCCAGCCCGCAGCACAGTGCGATGCCGATGCTGCCGCTGTTGCGTTTCCAGGTGTGGCTTTTCTGTTCGGTCAGGCTGTCGCAGGTGCAGTAAACTGTGCCGTCGGCGTCGATGTTCAGATGATAATCATCGTAGACCTGTCCATAGCGGCCTGCCGTCCAGTGCAGATAGATCTGCGCGATGCGGCCCCTGGCTGCCTGCGCCATAACGGCGACTTGTGTGAGTGATACTTTTTGTGGTGATGATACGAGCATTTTGTATTCCTCCCTGTATGTTTTTGAGGGGCAGCCGGCGGTCTGCCGCATTACCCTCTCACTATATATAGGGCAGGCAGACCCCTAAAAAACATACAAGGCCGCGCAAATTTTTATTTATTTTTTTACAAAAGCTTCGTCAGCCGCAGCAGAGCTTGCTCTAGCCGTTTTATTTTTTTGCGTTCAGATTTTTTGGAAAAATATTTTTTTAGCTTTGTATGTTTTTTGCCCCTTTCGCAGCCCTATATATAGTGAGAGGGTCTACCTTTTCTTTTATTAAATTTTCTTTTGGCTCTTACGTTAGCGTTCTGGCGTAGGTCAGCGTTTGGGGTTAGCAATTATCTCCTGCGTTAGCCTGAATAAAACCAGTAAAGATTGTTAAGTTATGTTTTATAGTAGTGCTAACGTACTAAGAAGAAGATAAGGACAGGCCAATTTTACTCGCGAAAGGGACAGCAATATGACAAAAATCAAACCAATTTCTCAAACAGTAAACGAGGAGACTTTGAAAAGCCGTTTGTTTTATCTGCTGACGCACTGCCCGTTATTGACCGGACAGAACTGCCACGCAGCATCAGGCCAGCCCAAAGTACGCACAGTGAACCTGCCGGCTGACGATGCCGACCTGGTGAGCCTGCACGTTACCCTGCCCTACAAGCTGCGCCGCGAAGCGCTGGCGGCAGGCATAAACTGCAGCGAGCTGATGCGCAAGGCTTTGAAACGCCGTTTAAAGAAGGAGGGACTTATTTAGCATGGGCAGCCTGGCCAGGGCGGAAGCTGACTGGCTGCGGCCGCCGGAAAAGGACTGCGGGGCGGTATATGACTGCTGCCTGTGCGGTGAAACGATCTGCACAGGTGAAGAATATTTTGAGACCTGCGCAGGCATGGTGTGCAGCTGCTGCCTGGACGGGCTGACGGCGCGCGAGTTTGCCTGTGCGCTTTTGGGATCGACTACCACTATTGCTTATACAGACTAAGGAGCTGTTGTTTTGATAAAAAGATCTGCAAAACGCCAACACGATATCCCTGATTTTGAAGCTTTATTGAAAGACGCCAAGTGTGGCAGCGAAGCGGCGCTGCTGAAATTTTTGCAGTGCTTTGAAGGGCTGGCCGTAAAGCTGGCGCGTCAGAGCGTCTGCACTGACAGGCTGGGCGAAGACGCCCTGCAGATAGCTAACCTGGGGATCTTGAAGGCTGTACAGGATTGGCAGGAAGGCGACGATATTCACCGGATCGCGGCCTTTGTCGCCAATAAAATGCGTACGGAGCTGCATACCGCGATCAGGCGGCAGCAGTCTGTAGAAACAATGGAGGGCGGCAGCAATCAGGAAGCCGCACTGAAGCAGGACGTACAAACCTACCGTGAATTCCAGTTATCCGAGCTGAGCAGGCTGCGTTTGTGGCTGGTACGGGAGTGTCTGCCGCTGCTGCCGCGGCAGCAGGCCAACGTGATCACCGGACTGCTGGCAGGCAAGTCGCTGCAGATGATCGGACGCGAGCTGCATCTGGATACACGTACAGTGAGTTTGCACCGCAGCAGGGCGATCAAAAAGCTGCGGCTGCTTTTGGGGATAACGATATGACGGAGCTTACCGGCTACCGGCATATCACCGAGGCGATGGAACGCTGGCGGGCCGCCGGGCTGTATCTGCCCTGCGATTCAGCTGCCAGCCGTCAGCGGTTGCAGCAGG
>OCQA01002036.1_pt1 | contig 11719 bp, 9 predicted proteins | sample 1538571 | NCBI WGS metagenome assembly OCQA01 (sample SAMN04571708, study PRJEB22368) | human gut metagenome | biome: human gut; material: stool | host: Homo sapiens | place: Luxembourg | collected 2012-09-28 | reverse complement strand
ATGCCAAACGCGCTCAACAAAGGCGCAGGCAGCGAAGCGTCCCTGCCAGTAACTTCGCGCTCCCGCAGGAGCGCCCCCAAGCCGCTCTATCTACTACTCGCATATTGTCGCGCCAAATGGGCGCGACCCGATAGCCGGAAAGGAGCCATCCTCCTCATGCGCCAAACCCGCACCGTCTCCCTCGATACCCTCGAATACCTCTACGTCCCCGATGTTGCCTACGCCACCTACGGCGAAACGCAGCGGGAAATGCAGCTCATCATCCCGTACCGCCCGCATTGGCAGGACGGCGAAACCGTGCCGCTGATTGTCTTTCTCCCCGGCAGCGCATGGTATCGGCAGGAAATGTACAACGACATCCCCGCACTGGCAAAACTTGCGGAAAGGGGATTCGCCGTTGCATCCGTGCAGTACCGCGAATCGAAAATCGCGCCTTTCCCCGCACAGGTAGAGGATGTGCACCGCGCCATCCACTATATCGCAGAACAACTCGCAAAGCTGTTCCATATCGACATGGCGCGCACCTTCCTCATGGGCAATTCCTCCGGCGGACATATCGCGCTGCTGACGGCGCTGCGTCAGGCGGCGGGAATTGCGGATGTGTCGGAACTGCTGAATTTCCCGATTTGCGGTGTGATTGCGGAATCCGCGCCGAGCGACTTGTTCCTTTGCGCAAAAGAGGGCGTTCCGGCAAACATGCCCGCGACTTTCCGCCCGACTGCCGATTTGCTGGGCGTGTCCTGCCTGCAGGAACATCCGGAAAAACTCGCGGAAGCCAGCGCACAGACCTATCTCGCGCCCGACCGCGCCGTTCCGCCGATTCTCCTGCTCCATGGTGACCGCGACACGCAGGTCAGCGCCGCGCATAGCCGGACGCTCTACGAACGCCTGACGCAGAACGGCGCCGAGGCGGATTACATCGAGCTGGCAGGCGTCAACCACGGCGGAGCGCCCTTCTGGACGGAGGACGTGCTGCAAATCATTGCGGACTTTATTCACAAGCACTACTGACCCATCGGAGGAAAATCCACCATGTACCTGACATCCTACTTCACTTCGCCTAACCAGCCACAACTCCTCGCACAGCTTCGTGCCTGCGAGTGGGGCGCGGCGAAGTTCCTGACGGAGCTGCTCGAAAAGGAACAGTTCCATCACACCCTCGGTGCGGGCGACTGCTACTTTCTGATGGCGGGCGACCAAATCGCCGCCTTTGCGACGCTGACCGACCGCGACTGCGTGGATGCACCGGAACTCCGCCCGTGGTGCGGCTTCGTGTACACCTTCCCCGCGTACCGTCATCAGCGAATTGCCGGAAAGCTGCTGCACGAACTGGCGGAAATCGCCCGACAGAATGGGGAAAACCGCGTCTATATCGCGACCGACCACGCGAATGTGTACGAAAAATACGGCTGCACCTATCTGGACAGCCGGAGTGACATTGACGGCGAAATCAGCCGCATCTACACACTGAACGCATAAAAGCGGGGTGAAAACCGTGATTTTGATGACTGCATTGGCTCCATGCGCGTCGTAAGGGCGTTGCATGGAGCGTCCTGCGGCTTTGCGTATCTTCATCCATGCAACATATTGCATGAAGGAGCAAAGCCATATGAAACTGAAATCGTTTTTCCACTCTCTGCGCGAATTGCGCCATTTCCTCCTGCTGTTCACGACGCAGGCGCTTTCGTCGCTCGGCAGCGCCATGACCAGCTACGCGCTTGTTATCTGGGCGTATCAGCAGAGCGGGTCGGCGCTGTCCACCGCGCTGCTGACCGTCAGCAGCTACGCGCCGTATGTCGTATTCAGCCTGTTCTGCGGCGCACTGGTTGACCGCCTCGATACGCGCCGGACGATGCTCGTCAGTGATGCGCTTGCCGCGTGCACAACCGTCGCGGCGCTCGTCCTGCTGCAAACGGGACGGCTGCAAATCACGCACTTGTATCTCCTTAACGCGCTGAACGGCTTGATGAACACGCTCCAGCAGCCCGCCAGCGAAGCCGCAACGACCGCGCTGCTGCCGAAATCGCAGTACCAGCGGGTCGGTGGACTGCGGTATCTCTCGTCCAGCTTGTCCGGGCTGCTGACACCTGTGCTGGCAATGGCGCTGATGACGCTCGGCGGTCTGCGCGCAGTCATGTTCGCGGATTTGGCGACATTCGCCGTCGCGTTCACGGCGCTGCTGTGCTTCATCCGCATTCCGAAGCGGCAAACTGGCAGTCCGCACGAGTCCTTCCTCGATTCGACCCGGCAGGGGCTGCGGTTCTTCCGCCAAGCGCCCGGACTGCTGACGCTCGTGCTGTACCTCGCGGCGATTAACCTCGTCTCATCCATGTACGAAGCTGCGTTGCCGTCGTTGCTGCTCTCGCGGAGCTGGGGCGGGGAGAATGCCATGGGCATCTTCTCCACCGTGACCGCGCTGGCGACGCTGATCGGCAGCCTGCTCGCCGTCCTGCTTCCTGCGCCGAAAAGCCGCGTGCGGGTGGTGTGCGTGTCCCTGCTCGTCTCGATGGGCACGGAGAACTTCCTGCTTGCCTTCGGGCGGAATCTGCCGACATGGTGCGTGGGCGCTGCGCTGGGGTGGCTGCTGATTCCCGTCATGAGCGCGAATCTTGATGCGCTGATGCGGCTGAACATCCCGGAAGGAATGCAGGGAAGGGTGTATGCGGTGCGGAATGCGCTGCAATTCTTCACGATTCCGGTCGGCTATGTGCTGGGCGGGGCGCTGGTGGATGCGGTGTTTCGGCCGATGATGCGGAATCCGCTGCCGTGGCTGGAAATGCTGTTCGGACGGGATGAAGGCAGCGGCGCGGCGTGCTTTTATGCGGCGCTGGCGCTGATGGGGGTGCTGACCTGCTTGTTTTTTCAGAGTAGGAAATCCCTAAAGACACTGGAAGGGGATAAAGCCGCTTAACCCAAGGGGAAGGGAAAGTGCAACCAAGCCGGAGTACCCGTAAGCAAATCCAACCGACCAGCATCGGGAGAAACTGTTTCTCTCGGTGCTGGTCTTTTTCCTGCGGGGAAAATCGCTCATGCGAATTCCGCTACTCCCACTTCCGCTGACGAAAAAAAGACCGCCTGCGCGTTTGCAGACGGTCTTGGGGAAACGGGATTACTCCGCTTCTTCCACAGTGAAGGTGGGGATGACGCCGCCTTCGTAGGTGGTGATCATGTAGTCGTAGGCTTCCTTGGAGGTCAGCGCGGTGTGCAGCGCCTTCAGCCAGTCGGAATCAAGGTCAGCGGGGCGAACCGCGACGATGTTGGCGTACAGGGTAGCGAACTCAGAGTCAGCCGCTTCGACGAACAGGCCGTTCGTAGTGGGCTTCAGGCCAGCGTCCAGCGCGTAGTTGCCGTTGATGACGGCAATGTTGTAGTCTTCGAGGGTGGGGGCAAGCAGTTCAGCCGCCACTTCGTCAAACACATAGCCGTGGGGGTTCATTTCGGCGGTGATGTCGTACTTGGTCAGGGCAGACGCAGCGGTCGTTCCTTCTGGCACGGTAATCAGGCCAGCAGCCTCCAGCAGCAGCAGAGCACGGGTCTCGTTGGAGGGGTCGTTCGGCAGGCCGATGTGCGCGCCGTCCTGCAGGTCAGCAAGGCTGGTCACTTTCTTGGAGTAGATGGCGAAGGGCTCGTAGTGCACGGTGAACGCGGACACAAGCTGTTCGCTCTCGGAAGCGGTTTCGTTGTAGGAGTCGAGGTAGGGCTTGTGCTGGAAATAGTTCGCATCGTCCGTGCCGTCAGCAACCGCCGGATTCTCCAGCACATAGCCTTCGTACACAACGACTTCGAGCTTGTAGCCCAGTTCCGCCAGCTTTGCCGTCACCGCTTCGGATTCGAGAATCTCCGCGTGCGGGGCAGCCGTCGCGCCAACGCGGATGACCTTCAGTTCGTCCGCAGACGCAACCGTCAGAGACAGCGCCAGAACCAGCGCCAGAGCCAGAGCAAAGAGCTTCTTCATTGTAAGCACTCCTTTCATTTTCGGGAGACCTATTTATTCAAACACCATACGGGTGAATGAAACGATTCGGGGGAGACGCAAGGGGCTTCGACCCTCTCGACACCCTTTTCGCGATGGAGTTGGTGACACGCCCATGCAGCGTCCGCGTGTTTATCCTTATTTCCGGCGGCGGTGGTCAATCGCGTGGCTGAGCCAAGTGCCGCCCATCTGGAAGAACTGCACCAGCAGCACCAGCACGATGCTTGCGGCGTACATCACGTCGTACTGCCGCTTGTTCAGGCCGTAGGTAATCGCGACCTTGCCCAAGCCGTCGCCGCCCGCCGTGCCCGCCATCGCGGTGTAGCCCAGAATTGTGGTGATGCAAATCGCGAAGCCGTTGACCAGCGACGGCATGGCTTCGGGAATCAGCACCTTCCGCACAATCTGGAAGGTTGTCGAACCCATCGCCTGTGCAGCTTCCACCACGCCGTTGTCCACTTCCAGCAGGCTGCCCTCGACCATGCGCGCCACATACGGGAACGCGCTGACCGTCAGCGGGATGATGATGGACACCGTGCCTGTGCCGCGGCCGAGAATCGCGCGCGTTGCGGGGAAGAGCATCACCATCAGGATGATGAAGGGCACGGAGCGGAGCAGGTTGACAATCACGCCGATAATGCGGTTCAGCGTCGGCTTCGGGAGAATGCCGTCCTTGCGGGTGATGACCAGCAGGACGCCCAGCGGCAGACCAATCAGGTAGGCAAAGAATGTTGCGGGCAGGGTCATCAGGAGGGTATTGCCTGTTTCCTCCAGCAGCATGGAACCCAGCCGTTCCCACGTCATGCTCATGCGCGCACCTCCTCGACCGTCAAGCCGCGTTCCTTCAGATATTCAATCGCCCGGTGGCAGACCATCGGGTCGTCGGGGCGGCTGATGAGCAGCTGCCCGTACTGTGCGCCGTTGAGTGTGTGCACGTCCGCGCTGCGGATGCTCAGCGGCACGCCGAGGTGCAGGATGAGGTCAGCGACAATCGGCTCAGCGATTGTTTCGCCGTTGAAGACGATGCGGATGGCAGGTTTCTCCTGCACTTGCTCGTGATTTTCGCTCGCGACGATGCCGAACAGCCGCTTGCCTGCTTCGCTGCGAGTGTGGGTGAACACATCGTCGACGCTGCCCTCTTCGGCAATCACACCGCCGTCGAGAATCGCGACGTGTGTGCAGATTTGGCGGATGACCGCCATTTCGTGGGTGATAACGACGATGGTGATGCCCATCTCCCGGTTGATTTTTTGCAGCAGGCGGAGGATGGCTTGCGTCGTCATGGGGTCAAGGGCGCTGGTTGCTTCGTCGCAGAGCAGCACTTCGGGGTCACTGGCGAGGGCGCGGGCGATGGCGACGCGCTGGCGCTGACCGCCGGAGAGCTGCGCGGGGTATGCTTTCGCCTTGCTTTCCAGCCCAACAACTTCCAGCAGCTCCTTCACACGGGCGTTGATTTTCGCGCGCGGCACGCCGATGCACTCCATCGGGTACGCGATGTTCTTCGCGACCGTCTGCTGCATGAGCAGGTTGAACTGCTGGAAAATCATGCTGACCTTGCGGCGCATCTGGCGAAGCTGCTGCTTGTTCATGTCCGGCACGTTCTGCCCGTCAATGAGGATTTTGCCCTCTGTGGGCGTGTCGAGGCGGTTGATGCAGCGGATGAGGGTGCTCTTGCCTGCGCCAGAGAGACCGATGATGCCGAAAATATCGCCCTTGCGAATCTTCAGGCTGATGTTGTCCAGCGCGACGACCTCGCCGCCGGTTACGGGGTAGACCTTCTTGACGTTCTGCAGTTCAATCTGCATGGGTGGCTGAACCGGCTGCTTAAGCGTCTGCTGGGGTGCTTCGTTGCTCATGACGTTTGCCTTTCCTTTCCCGAAATCGTCCGGGCAAAAAAACAGGGGACGCCGGCATCTCTTCGATGCAGCCTCCCCAACAATTGCGGTAGGTTCTGCCGGAGGAATTGCCTTCATCCTCCAGCCATCCGTCAGGCGGAATGGCGCATCGAATTCGCGGCACGACGAAACATGCTCATGTTGCACATGCACATGGGCATCATCATGTTCATCATCGTAGCGGCGAACTTCATAGCGCGTAACTCCTTTCCTCTGCGGATAAAAAAATCATACCATGTTGCTATGCATTTGTCAACCCCGAATTTGCCTGAAAATTGTTTTTTCCCTGTTTTCCCAGCGTATTCGCCGATTTTTCCCCTCTTGCATCCCGTTTCGCCTTATGCTACAATGGCGGTAAGGCGGATTTTGCGCCAAAATCCGAAATCAAGCAGATGAAAAGCGGCATTTCGCCAGAAAGGAAGCCCCCGCATGGATGACCAGCACCATCACCCTTACGAAAACCTCCAGCTGAACATTGCCGGTCATGCCCATTACGAGTACTCTGAAGTTGCGTGCAGCTACGTCCCTATGCACTGGCATGACGCGCTGGAACTGATTTATATCCTCAGCGGTGAACTGACCGTCGAGACCGAGCAGCGCCGCTGGCAGCTTCACGCTGGGCAATGCATCTGCATCAGCCCTTACGTTCTCCACGCCACCATCAGCCTGTCCGGCAATACTGCCCTCCTGCTGCGAATCCCGACCGAGGAATTGGGGGACTTCGCGCCGGAAACGCGTTCGCGCCAGTTCATCTGGGACGCGGCGACGACGAATCCGACGATGATGGCGGCCATCGAGCGCGTGAAACAGAAGCTGCTGCAAATGCAGCATACAGCCAGCAGCGATTCGCCCTTCAGGGACATTCGCATGGCGAGTCTGCTGCTGGAAATCACTTATCTGCTCTACGAGGAGTTTTCGTGCCCGGTGACGGAAGGCAGCATCTTCCGGCGCGAGAAGAACCGTCAGCGGCTGTCAGCGGTGATTGCGTACACCGGGGCGCATTATCGGGAGAATATCGCCCTGAGTGATGCGGCGGCAACGCTGCACATGCACCCGAATTCATTCTGCCGCTTCTTCAAGGAGAACACAGGCGTGACGTACCTGAATTACCTGAACGAGTATCGGCTGTCGAAGGTGTATGAGGATTTAGTGACGACGGACGTGGCGCTGCACGAGATTTTGGAGAAGCACGGCTTCACGAACTACAAGCTGTTCCGGCATATGTTTGCGGAGCGGTTTCATACCACGCCGGGGAAGATGCGGGAAGAGCTGCGATAAAAATCAAGAAACATGGGAGTGCGGGCGAAGGGGTCAAGGGGCGACCGCAGACATTCGTCTGTTTTCATGTTCCCTTTGTCGCTCCCGCAGGAGCGAAACCCCTGCGACAAAGCAGCAAACCGCAGCAGAAAATCGAATAATCATCAACACACACATCAAAACACCCCGCAAGTTCAATCCTTGCGGGGTGCGTTTTTATGCTGTCAGCGCCAAAGCGCGTCAGGCATTAGTCCACATGGACACCGTAGATGGCTTCCAGCTTTTCGCGGCGTTCGTCGATGATGTTCTGACCGCCGGAAGCGAGGTAGTCCGCCATGCCCTTGTCGTACACGGAGTCGAACTGGTCAACGGGCGCGACAACCGCCTGCGTCAGCATAGCGTCGCGCTTGGAGTTCAGGGAAGTGCCAACGTCTTCTTCCGCGGAGATTGCGCCGCAGGAGAACTTCTTCACAATGCGGCCGTTCAGCTTGCCGTAGGTGTTCGCGGTGATGATGAAGTCAGGATTCACGCCGGGGTAGCTCAGCGCTTTGGTCGCCGCGGTGGCATCGCCCAGATACAGACCGTTGACGGTGATGGTGTGGTCGATGTTCATGCCGGAGTTCATGATCCATTCGCCGGTGGCGTTGAGCATCTCATACGCGCCGTTGTCGGTCATCTTGTAGGTAACGCCTTCCTTGCCGGTCTGCAGGAACTTGATGGTTTCTTCAGAGGAGATAAAGTTCAGGTACAGCAGGGAAGCCAGCGGTTCGTCGTTGGTCGCAGGGAAGAACACCTTGCGGTCAATGCGGTCAGCCAGATACTTGCGGGTGATGCCAGCGTCGTTCTGGAAGCAGTCCACAGCGATGAAGCCAGCGTCTGCGCCGTTAGCGCGGGTCAGGTTCGCCTGAATGGAGTCTTCGCCATTGCGGTAGGGGTAATCCCAGTTGTGGATGAAAGCGCCGACGAAGCCGGACTTCATCATGTCGTCCTCAACGCTTGCGTCCGTGTACAGCGCGAAGTCCTTCCAAATCAGACCTTCGTTGTACCACTGGTTCAGCACGCGGATGCCTTCCTTGTAGTTCGGGTAGAGCAGGTGACGGTCGTCGTAGCCGTAGACATACAGCGTTTCGTCGGACACATCCTCCGGCACCTTGGAGACATTCAGCAGGTCAGCGCGCCAGCCGATGTCGGTGCTGATGGAGAAGGGAACCATCTTCGCGGCGTCGGCGCCCAGCAGCAGCTCAGCGTTGTCGCGGAAAGCCACGAGGCAGTCATGGAATTCGGCTTCGGTCGTCGGAAGCGCCAGACCCAGCCAGTCCTTGCGGATGAAGGTGTTGATGCGCGCGGATTCCGCCAGCACCGCTTCAATCGCCCACACAGAGCCGGTTTCCGGATCCTGATCGTAGTAGATGTTGTAGTCGCCCAGCAGCGCCCACAGATCCGGCAGCAGATCCTTGTATTCGGTCAGCAGCGGATTCAGGTCGATGATGCCGCCCATGCCCGCGAAGGTCTGGATCGTCGGGCACACGTCGGGCGCGTCGCCGGTGGCGAGCAGGTTGTTCAGGTCGTCAACTTCCGTCCAGCGGCCGACAGACACCAGTTCAACGTCCACGTTGTACTTGTCAAGCATACCCTGCTTGATGTACTGCGCGTACACGCTGCTGGTCGGGTCGGAGCCGCCATCATTGTAACGGTTGTAGACTTCCACGGTGATGTGGCGGGTTTTGGTGAATTTGCCGTCCACAAAGCCGTCGTCCGCGGATGCGGTCGTGAAGATGCACAGAGACAGCACCATCGCGAGCGCAAGAACCAGAGACACAATGCGTTTCATAGGGGTATTTCCTCCTTTTTATTTGCAGGGCTCACACGTCCCTGAAATACGGTGTTGTAATACTATTTCCTGCATTCACCTGCACCATCTGCTCGCGCCTTGGTGCATTCTCATTTGGAAATAGTATAGGGGCATCAGCCCTTGACTGCGCCAATCGTGACGCCGGTGACGAAATAGCGCTGCAGCCACGGGTACACCAGCAGAATCGGCACGGTTGCAAACATGACGGACGCCATCTGAATCGTCTTGGAAACGCCGGCGCTGAAGAAACCTTCCTGCGTGGCGATTTCGCTGCTTTGCGTGGAGTTTTTGATGATGTTGTACAGCAGCAGCTGAATCGGCCAGTACTTTTCCGCCTTGCTGGATTTCAGGTACATCAGCGCATCGGAGAAGCCGTTCCAGCGGCCGACGGCGTAGAACAGCGCCAGCGTCGCCAGAGAGGGCAGAGACAGCGGCAGATACACCGTCACCAGCGTGCGGATTGGGCCTGCACCGTCAATCTCCGCCGCCTCGCGAAGGCTGTCCGGCACGCTGTAGAAGAACGAGCGCAGCACGATGACGTTGAACACGCTGATGCAGTTCGGCAGAATCAGCGCCCACGGGGTGTTGAGCATCTTGAGGTTGTTCAGCAGGATGTAGCCCGGAATCGTGCCGGCACTGAAGTACATCGTGAACAGGATGATGAAGTTGATGACCTTGCCGCCGCGCAGATTTTTGTAAATCAGCGGGAAGGCGGTGCAGACGGTCAGCACAAGGCTCAGCACCGTGCAGACGACGGTCAGGATGCCCGTCCACGCCAGAGACCATGTGTACTTGCTGTCGCTCAGAATGGTCTTGTACGCCTCAAAATTCCAGCCCTTGGGCCAGAGGAACACGTCGTTGCGAATCAGGTGTTCGCTGGAGGACAGGGAGCTTGCCAGCACGTTGACCATCGGCAGCAGGCAAATCATCATCGTCAGAAAGATGATGAAGGCAATGATGAAGTCGCCCACGCGGGTCTTTTGGGATTTGATCATGCCCTGATGGACTTTTTTGCCGTTGAAGGTAGTTGTCGTCGCCATATCGCAGCCTCCTTACATGATGCCCGGCTCGTCGAACTTCTTCGCCAGCGTGTTCGAGGCAAGCAGGAAGATGACGCAGACGACGGACTGGAACAGACCGACCGCTGTGGACAGGGCGAACTGGTTGCCCTTGATGCCGCGCTCGTAGACGAAGATGGAAATCGTCTTGCTTGCGCCCTCAACCAGCGGGTTGCTCAGGGTGAACGGACGGTCGAACTCGCTGCCGAGGATGCGGCCGAGGTTCATAATCAGCAGGATGATGATGGTGGAGCGGATGCCCGGCAGGGTGATGTGCCAGATTTTGCGCAGGCGGCTCGCACCGTCCACTTCCGCCGCTTCGTACAGCTCCGGGCTGATGCCGGTCAGCGCGGCGAGGTAGATGATGGTGTTCCAGCCGCATTCCTTCCAGATGCCCAGCACGATGTAGGTTGCGCGCCAGTTGTTCTCCGTGCCTAAGAAGGCGATATTGGTGCCGAATATCTGGTTAACCAGACCATCGTTGGTTGCCAGCAGCCGCAGCGACAGACTGGAGATGATAACCCAGCTCAGGAAGTGCGGCAGGTACAGCACGGTCTGTGCGACGCGCTTGAACTTCGGGAACGCCAGCTCGTTGAGCAGCAGCGCCATCAAGATGGGCATCGGCGTGCCGATAACGAGGTCAAGCAGGTTCAGGATGATGGTGTTCTTCAGCGCATCGATAAAGTTCTTATCGTTGAATGCCTTGATGAACCATTCCCAGCCGCCGTTTTTCGCCCAATCCAGCAGCCACGGCGCTTTCAGAATGTTGTTCTTCTTGAACGCCAGCAGAATGTAGGACATGGGAACGTAGCGGAAGATGATGAAGAACGCCAGCGGCACGAGCAGCAGCAGATATAGCGTGCCGTATCGCTTCAAGTACGTTCCCCACCGCATGGTGGAACGTCCGGTCAAATCCCGGCGGACAATCGCCTTGGTAGATTGCAAAAGGATCCCTTCCTTCCCTTTTGAATTGCGCAACGACGAACATCGTTCATCTGGCTATATTATCGCCTGATTACACATTTGACGCTAATCATTTTTAGTGAAATATCTCTTATTTTTAGCGATTTTTGTACCGATGAAACGAGTATAGATTGTGATTTTCTATACAATTCAACCAAAGTGATGAATTCTGCATCTCAAATCGGAATTTCGCGCCTGCCGTGATTGACATTTCCGCCCGAAACGGCTATGATGAAGAAAACAGCACCTTGAAGGCGCGCCCGCGCCGAAGAAGTCAAGGGGCGAGCAAAAAGCCGGAAAGGAGGACGTAACGCTGTGAAGAGCAACATGTGGTACATGCGCCAAAAGGAAGAATTCGGCGAAGACCGCAGTCAGGGCATCCGTTTCTACGATAACACCCAAACCTGCGATTACCTCCCGCATTGGCATATGACCTATGAGGTCATCATGGTTATCGCCGAGGACCTCACTGTCATCGTCGAAAACGAGCGTCATCTTCTTCATCCGGGCGATATCATGGTTATCCCCTCCGGCGTCGTCCACGAAATCCACACACCCCCGACCGGCCACCGCTATTACTTCCTCCTTGACCGCGAGCGCCTGTTCATTATCGACGGTCTGCTGGCGGTAGAAGAAGCCCTCCAGCCGTGCATGGTGATTCGCAAGGGCAGCGCGCCCGAAATTGAGCAGCGCGTAAAGACCGCTGCGGCTGAGGCTGGGG
>OCQA01002033.1_pt1 | contig 11742 bp, 8 predicted proteins | sample 1538571 | NCBI WGS metagenome assembly OCQA01 (sample SAMN04571708, study PRJEB22368) | human gut metagenome | biome: human gut; material: stool | host: Homo sapiens | place: Luxembourg | collected 2012-09-28 | reverse complement strand
CGCCGTGGCGCGGCAACCCGCAAAAGATCAGACAGTGGTCTTTCTTCTGATAACGACGACGGCGCAGGTAACGGATGCGAGTGCGACCGCCGCTGCAGCGACGATAACGGCTCTGCTGTTGTCACCGGTCCCGGGAGCGGGGGTGGGAGTGGGCTTGCCGGTGTCGGTGGGCCCCTCGGTAGTACCGGAAGGTCCCTCGGTGGTGCCGGGAGCTACCTCGGCATTCACGAAGAGGATAGTGCCCTTTTTGGAGTCGTCATGGTTCGATTTGACTGTAGAATCATTCCATGTAAGACCGTATACGCGGTTGCTCTTCTGAGCCTCGGTCTCCTTGCTGTTGTTGGCATCGTTGGTGTAGAGGTCGAATCCGACGCATGTGCCGGCTTCCATCTTTATGTCGGCATAAATGAGGCTGAGGTTGATACGGCACTCCATGACGTAGCCCGTAGCCTTGCCCTGTGCATCGGTGAGGATCTTCACGGCGCGGCATTCGTCAACGTTCTGCTCATCGGCGGTCACCTGAGTGTGGAACGTGCCCATGGGCGCATTCTTGAAGTTCGCGCTCTGTCCGTACACGCCGAGGATATAATAGATGGCGGGAGCGGTGCAGGCAGTGGTGGCTGTTCTGTTATAGTTCGGAGAGATGGAGAACATGATGCTGTCGTCCTTCCAGAGGTTGCCGCTGGAGGGCCAGATGGCTTTTCCCGCGAGAGTGGTATCTGCCACTTCAACGAGAACGTAGAGATACTTATCATCCCACAAAGTGCGGAAGGATGCTGTGTGCGGCACGCTGCCTTCGACGTTTACGTAAACGTTTTCGAGCTTCTGCGATTCGGCGGAATTCCATACTTCGTCGATGGTACCGTCGATCACGGGTGTGCCTTTGGTCGCTTTGATGATCTTCTGCGTGCTGTCAGGCTCAACGGCTGAAACGCCGACGGCAAACGCAGCAACGAGGAGTGCGGCAAGGGTCAGAATTGCGATCGCTTTTTTCATTGTACTGAGTTCCTTTCATTGTTGTATTTTTCAACCGGCTGGCGCCGGATGATATACCGTCAGTGCTTTCTGAGCACGAATGCCGAGCCGATCACCGCAATAACGGCGACAGCGCATACGGCAGACGAGCCGCAGCCGCCCTTCTTTTCGCCGGTCGCGGCGGTCGTTTCGGGGGCATTTGTTTCGGCAGTAGCCTTGGTTGTCTCGGGCACCTTGGTCGTTTCGGGAGCTTTTGATGTCTCGGGCGCCTTTGTCGTTACCTCCTGCTTGGATGTTTCGGGCGCAGGTGTAGTTTCGGGAGCAGGTGTAGTCTCGGGAGCGGGCGTGGTCTCGGGTTCGGTATCGGTCGAGTTGTCAACGCTTACGAGCTGGATCGTACCCTTGAGGGCGTCGTTCTTATAGGACATGGTATCACACCAGCAAAGACCGACATCGCGCGTGTTGGAGATGCCCGCAATGTTGTCGTTGATGTAGATATCAAAGCCGATGCAGGTGTCATAGGTCATCTTTATGTCGGCATATCTCTGCGAAAGATCGACGGCAGCCTCGATAAGATAACCGGTGTCGGTTATTTTGGTGCGGAAGTTCTTGAAGGTGTCGCGCGGTACCTGATTGAAGTTGGCGGTACCGTCGTTCTTTACGTATTCGCCGCCACCGATGGCACGGCAGCTAAGTATGTACCAGAAAGCGGGCTCCACCTGTGCACCGGTTTCGACGCGACTGTAGTTGGGCGAGAATGTAAAGCTGACGGAGTTGCGCATCCAGAGGTTGCCGGCACCGACTGTGGTGAGCTCCCATGTTTCGTCACCGATTGTGGAGTCGGTGACTTCAACGAGAAGATACAGATATTTTTCGTCCCAGAGAGCACGGAAAACAGCTGATGTTCCGTTTGTGGGGTTATCGGGGTCGGGGCCGTTGGTGACGAATGTCTTTGAGATCCTGCGCGGCTTTGCATTGTCCCACACGGCGTCGATCTCACCGTCTATTTCCGGAGTGCCGTAAACGGCATAGGCGATGGGCTGCGATTTGTCGGGCTCGGCGGCAAACACCGGAGCGACCGCGGCAGCGCACATAACTGCGACGATGAGCGCAGCCAGCACGAAATTGAGCGTTCTTTTCATGATGGGTCTTCCCTTTCTGTTGTTTTTATTTATCTCCCGTCGGCGGACAGACACAACGGAGAGTTTCGTTATTGGTGTGATAGATCGCACGCAGCTCGTTCATGGCTTCAATGCAGCGCGCCGAGGCGGTGGGCTTGAAGTCACAGCCAAGAAGCTCGTGATCTATGACCGCGCGGAGATACATCATCCTCCACCTTGCAGTTCTGCGTATGCTCTCGGGCAGCTTGCGATCGTAAGCCGAAAGAATTTCGTAAACATATTCGACATCCGAGGTATCGGAGATCGGGAATCTGTATGCATTGTAATCCGTACCGCGCCACAGACCTGTCTCGCTGCGCTCAATGGCATCGACAAGGTCGGTGTCGCCGCAGCAAAAATCAAATTTCGCATATCTGCGCACCGCGTCATGCGAAATAAGCGTCTCGCCGCTGTAATACGAGAGCATGACGAACTTGTTGATATCCTCGAATATGCCCTCTGAGTAGGGGTAACCGCCGTGATAGAGGTGACCGCTGCCCATGTTAGTGCGGTCAAGGAAGCGGCAGAGCGGATTTGTGCCGAAGCCGCCCCACGGGCGGCACCCGTGCATGCTTATTTCGGGGAAATCGATAAACTTCACGCCCTTCGGCACACCGTCGCGCTTTATGCACTCGGGGAGCACGCCGCCGTGGAAGAAGGACATGATGTAATCAAAGCCGCTGACCTCGCCCGCGGTGAGCTTTTTCCAGAAAGCATCCCACTCGCCGGGGATAAAACGGTCGAAATACCACGTCGAAAGTATAATCTTCGTGCCGGGCAGCACCTCATTCGTAAGTTTTACGAATTCGGGAAGTATGCGGAGATATCCGTTCGAGCCCCACGGCGCACAGTCGGGGCAGGTGCAGCCGCCCTGATCGTAAGGCCAGTAGCATATATAGTCCGGCTGTACGTCTGCAAACGCCTCAAATACCTCGCGTCTTTCACGCAGTATCTCCTCCATGCCGCCGGGCTTTGAGGGGCATATCTCACGGTTGTATATGCCGTCCGGTTTTGTGTGATATCCGTTTTCGACAAGGAACGTCGCGCGCAGCTCAACGGGCGACGAATCAAAGCCCTCGTTCGAGAGCATGGTCATCGACGCCTTCATGCCGATCTGCTTTGCATATTTCATAAACGCCTTGAGACGGTTTATGAGCTCCACGGATTCGGGCTGGTCGACCGATCTGAAATGGTGCATATCGTACCAGACGAGCAGCGCATTGCAGCCGCGCAGTGCAAGGTCCTCAATGACCTCATAGACCTCCTCTACCGGCGCATTGTGATAAAAATTGTGGAAGTGCGTTGCAAAATACATACCGCGCAGGGGCTTTGCGGGAGTATGATCTACCTTTTTTGACGAAGGAACGAAACCGCCCTCACCGTCGAAGCGCGAATCGACCAGATAACGTCCGACAGCGGCATGGAGGGCGCAGTCGTTCGCTGCGGTAAAGGCAACGGTATTGCCGTCGGGAACGACAGTGTACCTGTCGTTTTCAAGTGCCGCATCCACCGCAAGAGTGAAGGTGTAATCCGCATTGTCTCCGAGACGGCAGCAACGCTCCCCGAGACGGCGCTCGAGCGTGTGCGAAAGAACCGTGAAGCTCTCCGGTTCCATCGAGATATTTTCAAGTCTGAATGTTGTCATGTTTTTCTCCTTGTATCATCTTCCGAGCGGAGGGCAGACCGCCGGCTGGATCCTTGTATCATACGCGTGGTAGAGCGCCCAAAGCTCACGGAAACATTTTTGCGCCCTCGCGGAATTCATCGGAATGAAATCGTGAGTATAAAGCTCGTAGTCGATCACGGCACGCAGATATATTATCCTCCAACGCGGGTCGCGCTTTGCCGTATCGTTCATTGCCGCATCGGCTTCGGTAACGAGCCTGTACGCCTCGCGTATCGCAGCCGGAAAATGCGGCGTTACCCGCAGCCTGCCGTCCGGCATGGTCTCGACCTTGCGCCAGAGAGTGATCTCAAGCAGCTCCACGGCGCGCAGAAGAGGCTCCGGATCGTTTATCCCGAAATAAAAGCGCACATAATCCCTTACCGCATCGGCGGTATCCGCATGAGCGCCGCTGTAATGCGACATGCAGCAGAATTCGTTTATGTTCTCCCAGAAGCCCTCCGAATACGGGAAGCCCCCGTCAAGAACATCGCCGACCGACGAAAAGAAATTATCGAGCCTCATCGTAAGCGGGTTTGCGCCGTAGCCGCCCCACGGCTTGCCGCCCCACATACTGATCTCGGGGAAATCTATCACCGAGCGCCCGTCGGGAGCACCGTGCTCTGCCGTGAGCGGCATAAACTGACCGTCGCCGTACACCGCCATGACGTATTCCGCCCACGGGTATTTACCAGCCGAAAGATTTTCGTAAAGACGCTTTCCTTCATCTCGCAGATGCCTGTCGAAATGCCATGTGGAAAGTATCAGCTTTGCATCGGGGAAATATTCGGAAAGCAAAGGCTTTACCGACTCCTCATATACCTTGATAAAGCCGTTTTCGCTCCATCGCGAGCAGGCGTCACAGGTGCAGCCGCCCTCGTCATACGCCCAGTAAGCAAAATACTTTACCGGCACATCCGAAAACAGCTCAAAGAACTCACGGTGACAGCGGCGTATCTCATCCATGCCGCCGGGCAGATTGGGGCATATCTCCTTGTGAAGCTCGGCATAATTCGGGGTTATGTATTCGCCGCGCATATCCCACGGCGCCGCTATATCCTCGGAACGGTCGAGAAAACCCGTGTTTGAGAAAAGTATCAGCGCGGGAGCTATACCAAGCTCGGCGGCGCAGGCGAATATCTTCTTGAGTCTATCTGCCGTTTCAAACGCCTCGGGGGATGTGAAAGATCTGTAATGCTGAGGCGCAAGGCAGAGCATGAGGGTGTTGCATCCCCAAAGCGCCAGGTCCTCGATAAACGGCGTTACCTCCTCCATCGGAGCGGCGTGCCAGAAGTTGTAGAAATGAGATGCAAGATACATACCGCGCACCGAGCTTTTCATCTCATGTTCTATCGGCAGCTCAGGCGGCACAAAGCCGCCGCCGAAATCAAAGCTGCCGCTCATGAAGAAACGCCCGAGCGCCGCATATACGGTGCAGAGATCACAGACGGTCACGAGAGCGCCGCCCTTTCCGTCGTCAATTATCGAGTAGCTATCCTTTCGGTTTTCCGTTTCGCCGTCCTCGTGCGGAACGATATCGAGCGTGACGGAATATCCGCCGTCGCCGAGAGCGCATCCGCGGTGCTCGAGGATTCGTACGACGGTCTTCTTTATACGCTCAAATTCCTTTTCCGGGATATCGGCGTTTTTCAAAGCAAGAACGAACATTTTCACCTCACAGCTTTATATCCGCTTCGTTGTCAATCACGCGCGACGTGCCCGCAACATACGGGATATCGAGCTCGGTTATCCGGTTTGCCGCGTTGAGGATCTCCTTTACATGCAGCTCGTTTGCAAGATGTGCATTGGCTCTGTCGCCAAGGTAAACCGTAAGCGCCTCGTCCGAGGTCGTATATGTCGCCACCTCGGGATCGATCGCCGTGTAGACATCGACCGTTCCGCCCTTGCCGCCGTGATGAGCCGTCTGGCAGAAGTCCGATTTCAGGTACGAACCGTACATTGCGGTAAGGATGTCGTTTTCGATTATGCACGCATCGGCAAGGAACATCATACCGTACCCCGCCTCGCGCACACGGAAAACGACCGAGGTGTTGTTCCAGGCGCGTGTGTCTTTCCATGAGCGGAAGGATGTTCGGAAATCCTCATGCGTTGCAAGAAATTCTATCTCCGCGCCGCCTATATGCCGCACCTCTCCCGTGTGTATTTTCGTGACTTTTCCCTCACGGTTGAAGGCGCGGAAATTCGCTATCGAGCGCTGGCGCAGAAAATATTCGTTCTTTTCGAACCAATCGATGCAGTCACGCTCGCCGGGATAGTTACATATCAGCTCGTCTATGCGCACCTCGGGGCAGTCGTAATATTTTTCGGTGAATTTTATAAGACCGCCGGTGTGGTCGTTGTGCGTGTGCGTGATGATCCACGCCGCGACGACTATATTTTCGGGATCGGGCGCCTGTTTTTTCAGCACGTTCATTATGCCGTCGGCAAAGCCTTCGCTTGCCACGCCGCCGTCTATAACGATGAATCTGCCGTCCTCGAGCCGTAAAACATAGCACATAAGCCCGCAGTTGACCGGCACACCGCGAAAATAATTGTTCTGCATAAATGTTCTGCCTATCTGAGTGAGCAGCGGCTTGCAGATCCTTTCGCCGCAGCAGTCGGCAGCATTGTCGCTCATGTTTTCGTACGGCTCGACAATGATCCGGAATGTCGAATTGAACGGCGTAAAATATGTCGTGACACCGCATGAGCCTTCGCGGTACGCGGCAAAAAGGTTGCCCGCAGCGGCGCGCTCCCACAGGAGCGCAAAGCCCGCCTCGGCAAGCTTTCCGCAATATCCGCGCCATGCGTCGGCGGATGAATGCTCGACTATTATCTGCCATGCGCCGTCGCCGTCTGCGACGACCTCCGCCCCCTCGGGATAGCCGGGTATGGCGGAAAGTATTTTGTTTTGTATCATTTGTTGCCTCGTTCGGTCAATATACGTTTCCCTTATCCGTGACGGTAGAATTTCCCGGTGTGTAAGGAAGCGGGAACTCGGTTATGCGGCAGGCGCAGTTGATGACTTCCTTTACATGGAGCTTTCTGAGCAGGTGAGCATTGTGCGCATCCTTTTTGTAAAGCTCGAACGCCTCGTCGGATGTCGTGAACAGCGCAACCGTCGGATCTATAGCATTGTAGACCGCCGCCGTTCCGCCCTCGCCGCCGTGATGCGCGACCTGGCATATATCCGATTTCAAATATCCGCCCCACATCCTGACCGCGATCCCGTTTGAATCCACCTGCGAGTCGCCGAGGAACATCAGCTTCTGCCCCGCGATAGTCACGCGAAAGATAAGCGAGGTGTTGTTCCAGAGCTTCGTATCGGCAAACGTGCGCTTCGAGGTGTAGTAATCCTCGGGCGTGTAGAGAAATTCGACCCCCGCACCGCCTATATTGCGTGTCTCGCCGGTGTGTATCTTTGTCAGCTTCGCCTTGGGGTAATAAACCTTGAAGTTGTTGAGCGTCTTTTTACGGTTGTTGAGCTCATGGTCGGGGCTGGCGTCGCAGGTATCCTCGCTCGGGAAATTGAGGATGAGCTCGTCAAGCGTCACCCGCCTGCCGTAGGTCTCCGAAAACTTGTTGAAGCCGCCCGTGTGGTCGCTGTGCGTGTGTGTAATGATCCATGCCGCGATGTGTATATGGGAAGGATCGGGTACCTGAGACTTCATGGTATCCATAATGCCGGCAGCAAAGCCCTCTGTCGCAACTCCGCCGTCAATGACGATGAAACTGCCGTTCTCGAGCCGAAGCACAAAGCGCATAAGTCCGCAATTGACGGGCACGCCGCGGTACGAGCCGGTCTTTGAGAAGGTCCTGCCTATCATCGTAAGGCGCGCATCGCATTTTTTCTCCACCGTCGCGGTATCGGCACTGCGGTCGCTCATATTGGACGCAGGCTCGGATATTATACGGACGGTGTTGTTGAACGCCGTAAAGTAGACTGTGACTCCTACGTCACCCTTTTTGTACTGAGCAAAATTATTGGAGTTTTCGGTGCGGTCAAAGGTCATCTCAAAGCCCGCTTCCGCCAGTCTTGCGCAGTATGACGCAAACGCCTCGGCAGAGCTTTTTTCGATCACGTTCTCGTATGCCTTGTCGCCTACCGAATATATAATGACCTTATTTGCACCTTCGAAAGTGGGAATGGCATCAAGCGTTTCGCTGACGCTGCCCGTTATCGCTATCGGCTGCGCGAATTCGGCGCCGCCCTCAAGCAGATCCGTAAACCGGCGCACGGCGGTCGCGAGAGAGGTGTCGTTCCAGCCGAAAACAACGATCTTGTGACCGACGGTCCTCACGGCATACCCGCCGTAACCGGTCTCGGCTGCCACCTGCCGCGACTCGGGGTATGAGGTCTGCCCGACGAGTATTTCAAAGCTCTCGGATGAATGTTCCTCGCCCGGCATGACGAAATCGGTGCCGATCTCGGGATTGCCGCCCGAATATTTTCTCAGCGCAGAGCTTATCTCCATCGCCGCTTCCTGCTCGGCGGCAGTGCCCTCGTCGGGTCTCACGGTGCGGTAGTTTACGGTGCTTCCCTCCCAAAGAGCGGGAAAGCTCACCGCTTCGGGCGCGGTCGTGACGGCATCCGATGTGCCGTCGCCCGTGCCGTCATTTTTGCATGCGGCAAAAAGCGGCAAAAGCATCAGCGCGCAAAGGCAGACCGCAAGCGCGCGCAATACAAACGGTGCTGTTTTTTTCATTTCGTTTTATTTCTTCATGCCGGAAATGGCTGCTTCGATATCCGACTGGAATTTCTTCTTATACATATCGAAGGAGGATTTGATGTTGGGGTTTTGGTTCGCATGGAGCGTATTGAGCAGACCGACGCAGTTGCCGAAGTTGTTGGCAAGCGCAATGTCCACCTGTCCCTTTTCAAACACCATATCTATCATCTTGATATCCGTCGGGTTGTTGGCGCACTTGTAATGAAGGATATTGCCGATAAGGGCATTAAGAAGCTTTTCGTGCGAAACGGCAAACATCGTTTCAAGCACAAGAGCGGTCCTCTCGAAATCGGAGGTCGTGGAGGGAATAACAAGCCCTTCGACATAGCTGTAGACCGGAGCAACGTAATCCTGCTGATCTTCGCTGTACTTGGGAACTATAACAAGACCGTACTCAAAGTCAAGGTTGCGCACAGACTGCACCGAATATGTTCCGGTCGCCTGGAAAAGCGCACGCCCCTCGTTGAAAACAGCAGCATAGTTATCGGATGCGGCGCCCGAGGAGAAGCCCTCATATCTGTTGGGACGAACGCCCGCGATGGCTACGGTGGGATCGATGACGAATTTGTTGAGGAAGTCGGTATAAACGTTTATGTAGCGCTCGCTGAGCCCTTCATATACCGGATAACCGCTGTCGTCGTTGTGCGTAAGTGTTTCGCCCGAGCTTATCATAAGGTTGCGGAGGTGGTTCACGTGTCCGGTAAAGCCGAGCACATCGGTCGAAACATCATAAACACCGTCGGCATTGTAATCCTTGGCGGCGATCTTCATCATCGAGTACATCTTCTCATAGGTCCATGTGCCCGCGGTCACGCAGTCATAGGGGCTTTCAAGATTGTTTTCGCTGATAAGCTGCTTGTTGAACGCGTAAATATAAAAGCCGCTGTAATAGTTGAGGTGTCCGTCACCGAATATAACATAGCGCTTTGTGCCGATGTTCACGGTGTCGTTAAAGTTTTTTGCCCACCACGGGTTTTCAAGATTGATCCCGTCGACCTCGTTTATATCAACGACCTCGCCTCTCAGAAAGGACTGGAGAGCGGTGCCCGTCGGGAGCTGGCAGACGTCGTAAAGGTGAGTCTGCGTGCTTACCGCAGTGGCAATATCTTTGGAAATATTCTGCGAGTTCACCTCGGAGAAGGTTATATTGAGTCGGTCCTGAACGATATTCTGACGGCTGTAAACAATGTCGTCGAGCACGTTCTTTCCCTGCTCCTCAACGGTCAGCGCATCATACGACCATGTTGTGGGGCGGGTGAGTATCTTGAACTCATACTTGTCATAATTCATTACGGGCAGCGCCTCGTATGCCTCTGTGGTCTCTGCCACGGGAGCGGTCGTGCCGCCGGCTACGGATGTGCCGTCTCCGCTTCCGTCATTCTTGCTGCACGCCGCAAGCGACGCGAGACAAAGCACGGCAAGCGCAAGGCACAAAAGCCTTTTGAATGTTTTTGAGTTTTTCATTTGATCCTCCAGACGATTATGTGAGATCATGCAGATGTGTCCTTTTTTGGATTGAAAAAGTTTCGAAACTTATTGATGCCCGCTCGGCACTTTCTGCATTTCTGACATAATGATATCACACGCCATCCCGTTTGTCAAGCACATTCATCACATTTCAGCAGATTTTTTCTTGATTTTTTCGCAACAAAATTTTTATTTCGAAATTTTTCCTATTTTCTATTGACAATTGCGCGACATTGCGCTAAAATAAGGTCAAGCACAGTCTGCGGCATCCTTTGCGCCGCGGCAATATACGAAAGGCACTGTCAAATAATGAGATCTTCAAACACCGACCGGCTCCTTGCCGGTGCTGTCCGTGTGGACATAACGCCCCGCCTTCCCATAAGACTTGCGGGACAGTATTATCAGAGAGTAGCCGAAAAGATCGGCAGCCGTCTCACGGCAAACATTCTGGCTCTTGAGGGCAAATGCGGCGATGCAGCCGTTATGGTCTCCTGCGACCTGCTCGCCGTGAGCCGCGATTTTACGGCGCTCGTCCGCCGCAAGCTCGAAGCCGCTGAGGATGCGCCCGCACCCGAGTGCGTGATGCTCTCCGCAATACATACGCACACCGCGCCGTACCTTTCCGACAGCGCGATGTCATATTTCTGGGGTCGGGATTTTGAGATATGCCCCGACCCCGCCAAAGAAACTCTTCCCGCCGATTACTCCGAGGCGATCTCCTCGGTCATCGCCGAGGGCATTGTCAAAGCATGGCGCGAGCGCCGTCCCGTGTCCGTTGCAACGGGCTTCGACCACATTTCGATAGCCTACAACCGCCGCACAAGATACGCCGACGGGCATACCGAAATGTACGGCTCGACCGCGCGCCCCGATTTTATGGAGATAGAAGGCACCGTGGACAACGGCATCCACTTCATTATTTTAAAAGACGACGAAGAAAAGACCGTCGCCGCAGTGATCGAAGCCGCCTGCCCCTCTCAGGTCATGGAGCACCACGATTTTATCTGTTCCGACTATTGGGACGTTGTAAGGCATAAGGTCGCAGACAAAATGGGCGAGTTTCCTCTCGTGTCGCTCTGCGGCGCAGCGGGCGATCTTTCGCCGCGCGACCTCGTGCGCACGGCAATGGACGAGCCCCTCATGCACTCCACCGAAATGTACAACGCGCCGGGGATGGAGCGTGTCGCGTCGCGCATATGCGAGACATTCTTCAGGTTTGCCGATTCCGCAGCCTTTGACGCCGACGCAGACCTGCGCCACGACGTGCATTTAAGTCACCTCCCTCTCCGCCGTGTGACCGAAGAGGAAGCGCACCGCGCCTCGGAGGAATACGACGCTCTGCGCGCAAAGTACAAAACTATAGACGAATTCACCGAGGGCGAATGCACCGAGCTTTCGCGCCTTGCGGAGACGCGCAACAGACTCGCATATCAGAACACGACCTTCACGCATCCCGTCGAAATACACGCGCTCAAGCTCGGCGGTACATCGATAGTGACCGATCCCTTTGAGCTTTTCGTCGCCTACGCCGACCGCATACGCGCAGGCAGCGGCAACCCCAACACGATGGTCGTGCAGCTCACTAACGGTTATGAAGGCTACCTCCCCACTGCCAAGGCTATCTCCTGCGGCGGTTACAGCGCAGGCGTGAACAACGGCTATCTCGGCGCCGAGGGCGGCGACGCGCTCGTCCGCGAATCCCTTGAAATGCTTAAGAACATATAAAAACCGCGGCGTCTGAGTCAAA
>OCQA01002024.1_pt1 | contig 11788 bp, 10 predicted proteins | sample 1538571 | NCBI WGS metagenome assembly OCQA01 (sample SAMN04571708, study PRJEB22368) | human gut metagenome | biome: human gut; material: stool | host: Homo sapiens | place: Luxembourg | collected 2012-09-28 | reverse complement strand
ATGCGGGCCTGACGTTTGCCAGAGGCCGGGCCTGCGGCCTACTCCTCGTTGTCGTCTTCCTTCGGCAAACGGGCGTAGAGGTAAATTATGAGCCCGTAAAACACACAGAAACCTACGGCACCAATTATGCAGGAGGCCATGAACGACATGCCCAGAAACTTGTCGCAGACATACATGAGCAGTGCCATAAACAATATGGCTGCGGCCGAATCGACATACTTCGGTATCTTCAGCGCATTCTTGGACAAGAAAGAAAACAGCATAAAAGCCACCACCACGGCGGCCAGGGTCACGGTAAGCGTGAGCCCGGGATGGTATGTGCGCAACGCCCAAAGCGCCGCAACGCATGTGCCACAGGTGACAAACATGTCCTTGGTTGTCTCCCTGTACTGCCCCATATTGTAAAACCAACCGAAAAGAAGCAGGCCCGATATGACCAGCCAAAGCAACAACGATATCCAAACTCCCATATTGCAAAATTATTGTTTCTAACATGCAGCCACAAACGGTGGGGGCCCGACAAACACGCCCGCCCACAGCCGAGTGTAACTTTGGCCACGCAAAGATAGCACAAAAAGGGGTACCGGCAAAGCAAACCTGCATGTTTTTTCGTGACGCACGGCCATACCGGCCAATGCCGCGACCATGGCGGGCACATCAGCCGGGCCCGCTACCGCTTGCCATACGGCCCGTTTGGCAATGCTGAATGGGCCGAACCAGATGGTGAAAAGGGCCGTTTCAAACCCTGAAACGACCCTTTTTGCTAACGCACTAAACATCAGCCGGTTACAAAGCGCCCTGCGGGCGTTGGCGTTTCACTGTGTCCCGGCCTCGCCGCCGCCCTGGGGCTGCAACCTGTGCCACGGCCTGTCGAGGCGCGAGTCTTTCTCCATGCACCAGCGCAACACGTCGGCCAGCATCACCGAGAGAAACAGCGCATGGAACACTATGGGCGTGAGCGGCATCCACGACTCGCCGTCGAGCCAGGCAAAACCGTAGAAGAAAAAGACCACCAACACCACGTCGAACAGGCCCACGCGCAGTTCGCGCCTTGCCTCGGCACCGAGACGGCCGGCAACCAAAGCCAGCCGGAACAGCCCCACAAACATGGCTGCGCACAAGGCAGCATAGGCCAGGTCCACCGGGTCGGTGCGCGTGGCGGCCACATATACGGCCGCCCCGGCAATAAGCACGGCCGCCACCACGAGTTGCACCACAAGCCACGTGTGCCTGCGGCCTTCGCCCGGGGCCGCCATGCGCCACCGGCCGCCGCTCCACCACAGCGAGAGCTCGTGGAGAGCCCACAATACCGCCAGCAGCGGGAACACAGAGTAGTCGTTGAGCCATATGGTAGCGCCCAGCCTGTCGGCATAGCACAGGAAACCGCCACCCACAAACAGCGCGAGCAACGCCTCCATCACACTGACCAGCATGCGCCGCTCGGGCTTCACCAATGCCGGCACTGCCACCGAGGCCACAGCCCCGACGCCCACACACATCCAACCTGCGGCCTCGCCGCGGCCCACCATCCACAGCCCTGCCATGGCCACGCCAAGGGCCACAACAAACAGGACGCTGTCTAAAATCACTTTATTCATATTCCAAATGTTTTAATTTTGACATTATGTTTTCATTGCTTCAACCATGGCCACAGGCTGCGGCACCGGGGCCGCCCCCAGGCTTCGGCCATGCAGAGATGCCCGGAGCAAAGGCTGCGGGCAGCCTTCGGTCAATGGCCTCCATATACGGCCTGCCACAGGTTTGCGCCCGCATTGCCCACGATGACGCTGCCGGCAAGGCTGTTTTTCACGTCGTTGGGCAGGTTGCTCTCGCTTATCAGTCCCACGGTGGCCCGGGTGTATTCAAGGCGGCGGGCTGCCTCGATGGCGTCTAAACCGGTCATGTATTCCTCCAACACCCCGATTTCTGCATCGTCGACGGTTTTCAGGTTGCCCCTGAGCATTGTGCAATATTCTGCCGAACTTGCCGCATTGTTGAGCCGCCCCATGTTGTTTTTCAGGAATTGCAAGTCGGCATTGCCATACAGAAGGCCCGCCTGAACTTGCTGCTTGCCGGCAATGCCCAACTTGTTTGCGGAGTCTACCACGAGCCTCTCTATGTCGGCATAGTTGGCTGCCACTATTTTGTCGATGCCTATCGAGGCCAGCAGCTTGTTGTGGTAATAGCCCACGCTGTCTGTGGGGCCGGTGGCGCCCGTCTGGCTAACCCTCACTATGGTTGCCTCTTCATAGGGCTCGGCTGTCGGGGGCAGGGCCACATGCTTCGGTTGGGTCTTGTATATGGCGTAAGCGGAAGCCGCTGCGCCCACTATCACAGCCCCCATGAACCCAAGCGCCTGCCAATCTTTGCTCCGGCAATGTCGGTTTTGCCAACAATTTTCCAGCGCGAGGTGCTGCGGGTCTCCATTGCCGGCGCTCTCTGAACCCACTCCTGGTTCATGTGGGCTATCCTTTCCTTGAGCTCCAACAGCTCTTTCTCCTTTTTCTGCTCCGCCTTGCGGTTTTCGGTTTTCGTTACGCTTGAATTCTCTGCATCGTCATTTGAGCACGATGCGGCAAACACAGTGGCAAGCACCACGGCCATTGATAGAAATAGCTTTTTCATCGTTTCTTTGGTTTTAGGGATGTCAATAACTCTGTTTACATATCTTTTTGTGCACTCAAAGATTACGTTTGCGGGTCATGCAGCCCGTGCCCCGCCCTGCCACCGGCACAGGTTGGTGTCGCGGTGGCGGCCATAGGGCGGTAGGTTGGCGCAAATGCCGCCGGGGCTACATATTGGAAATGCTTTTGTCTCATGACACTTTTGCTTTATTGTTGCTGCTGCAAAAGTATCATTGACGGTGGGAAACAACAAGGAATCGGTTGCGCAAAAGCGTACGCAAAGGCGCACGGCATTGCTCAAAAGTGCACACAAAACGGCGTAATGCGCTTACAGAGAGCGTATTACGCCGTCCCAGTCGGCAGCCCCGCCGCTGGTTCCGAAAGCGCGCTTAAATAGCTTTGCGCGCGCCGAAGTGATGCCCGAACTGGTCTTCACGAGTATCTGCGCCATGGCCGAGGGGCTCATCTCAATCTTTACCAAAAGGCAAAGGCGATAGTCGGCAGTGCTCATCTTGCAGAGGTCGGCCAGCTTTGAGTCGAATCCCGGGTAAACGGCGTTTACCGCCTCGGCCAGTTGCCGCCACTCATCTTCAGACAGCCGCTTGCGCCCGTTGGGCGAGTTGAGCCTTTGGCGGATAAGCGCGTAGATGGGCCGGGCCTCCATGCCGGCCCTGCGCCGTTGTGTCTCGGCCGTGTCGGCGGCCATCCCTCCCGCAGGCTCATACTTGTGGCGTACCTCCTTTTGGTGCATCTGTTGCCGCCGGTGTGACAAAAAGGCCCTGAACCCAACGAAGGCAACAAGCGCTATGGCCGACACTACATACAGCCATATCTCGGTGAAGTAGTCGAAACAGAGTTCTTTAAAAAACTTTCGAGCTCGCGCCGCTCAGCCCAACGCCGGTTTGCCAAGCCACCCACGCCGACAGCCGAGACAGAGGCGGCCAGCGAGTCGGCCAGTGCCACGCACCTTGCCGCGCAATCGGCGGCCTTGTGCCCGTCGCCACTGCCGCCATAGACAGCGGCCATGCGCCCGTAGGCCGCGCTGCGTGTGGCGGCGTCGCCCCCTGCGGCGGCCTCGCCGTAGCGCATAAGGGCCGTGTCGGCCCGGCCCTCGGCCTCAAGCAGGAAGCCCTCGGCAAGCGCAAGCCTCGGTTTCAGCGTCGGTGTGGCAGCCGCCCTTGCCTGCAAGAGCAGCCGGCGCGCGGAGGCGGTGTCGCCCGAAGCCACACAGGCCTCGGCCAGTCGGCACCTTAGCGAAGCCGCAATGCCGCCCCCCATCATTGCCCGGGGCAAGCCGCAACGCCTCGCGATAATGGTGGCACGCGCTGTCGGCCCGGCCACGGCTGTAGGCCACATCGCCCATGCCGCCAATGGCAGATGCGGCCACCAGGCGGTTTGCGCGGCCCACGGAGCTGGCCGACACGGCCCGGAACACAGAGTCGGCTGAGCCGACCATGCGGTTGCGCAGGTAGATGCGGCCTGCCATCAGTTGCGACCGAAGCATGAGCAATGTGTCGGCGCCATGGGCATTGACCATGGCGCTGGAAAGGTAATCCATTGCCACCGCGTCGTTGCCCATGGCATGGTAGACGGCGGCGGCAGTGTAATAGGCATCATCAAGAAGCTCGAAGTCGAGCTCGTTCTCGTAGAAGTCTACGAGCGAAAGGGCCACGCTGTCCGACTGTGGCACAAGGCCTGCGGCCAAGCCCGCCTTGAGCCTCACCATGGCGCAGTAAGCACTGTCGGCGCGGTTCAGCCCGGGCAGCACGCCACACAGCGAGTCGAGCCGGGCCACGGCCACCCCGGGGGAGGTTTCGGCAATGCTGTCAAGGCCGCCGAAAGCCCTGTTGTGGCGCTCGCCCGTGCAACCGGCAAGGGCCACGGCGGCAATTATTATTATGGCCAACAGGCTTTTCGTCATGTCATGCTCAAATCGATGGTGATGCTACATCCGAAAGGCAGGCCCCTCAAGGCTGCGACTCGCCCTCTACGTATTCCTCAAGGAAGAGGTGCTCGCCGTCGAACACGGCATAGGTGAACTGCGTTATCCAGTCGCCGAGTATCATCATCCGGGCCTTCTTGGTGAGCTGCAGGTCGAGCTCTATGTGGCGGTGGCCGTAGAGAAAGTAGTCGACATTGCTGTGGGTCTGTATGTATCGCTTTGTGAAGAGCACCAGGTGCTCACGGTTTTCGCCCATGTAGGGCGGTTCGCCACCATTCATGCGCTTCAGCCTGCTGTGCTTTGCCCACAGCATTCCGAAGGCCATGCCCCAGCGCGGATGCAGGGCCGAGAAGAGCACCTGGCAGCAGCGGTTGTGGAACACGGCCCTGAGCAGCTTGAACTTGCGGTCGGGATCGCCCAGCCCGTCGCCGTGGGCCAGCATGAACACCTTGCCGTAGATCTCGGTGGTGAGCGGCTGTTTGTGGAGTATCACGCCACACTCCGACTCCAGGTAGTTGTATGCCCAGATGTCGTGGTTGCCTGTGAAGTAATGAATCTCTACGCCCATGTCGGTCAGCTCGGACAGTTTGCCGAGGAAGCGCGTATAGCCCCGGGGCACCACACAGCGGTATTCATACCAGAAATCAAACATGTCGCCAAGCAGGTATATGGCGGCGGCCTTGGTCTTTATGCTGTCGAGGAAGCGCACCAGGCGCCGTTCGTGCATGCGGCCGTGGTCGATGGCGAGCGAGCCAAGATGTGCGTCGGAAAGGAAATACACGTTTTTCATACCGTCAGTTTTTAGGGTTCTTAGTGTAACAAGCATAGCATGGGGCCACTCGGTGCCCCGTCGCGCAAGTCGCGTGGCGGGGCGCAGAGGCCCGCAATCAGTCGAAGCCCAGTTCCACCCGGGCCTCTTCGGTCATCATGCTCTGGTCCCATACGGGCTCGAACACGAGGTTCACCGTTGCGTTGCGCACACCGTCGACGGCGTCGACCTTCTGCCTGACGTCTTCAAGTATGAAGTCGGCGGCCGGACACGATGGTGCCGTAAACGTCATGTCAATGTCGACATCGCCCGTTTCCTTGACATCGACCTTGTAAATGAGGCCTAAATCATATATGTTGACCGGTATCTCGGGGTCGTAGACCGTTCGCAACACGTCTACAATCCGCTCTTCTACTGCTGTTTTCTCTTCTTGTGTCATAATCATTCGAGTTTATGCCGCCCTATGGCTACGTTTGGCTGCGCCCAGGCCTGCTGCCGCCGGCGCGTCGCAAGCCATGCACCGGCAAGCCGTGGTCTGCTCGGTGCGACAGGGGCCGCGCGCCCGTGCATACATGGAGCAAGCGGCAACGATGCGGCACCGCACAATGGTTGCCTGGTGCCGCCCGGCTTATGCGCGGCCCATGCAAACGGGGGTTGCATGGGTTTGCCCTACGATTGCCGTGTGTGGCTTATCTATTTGCAAAGATAAAATAAATCGGAGAGAATACAAAAAAAAAGGCCTTGTTTTTAAACCGGCACCCCCACCGGGGCGCCACGGCAAAGCGACAGTGGCCGCAAGCATGGCCGGGCGAGGCATGTGGTGCAACCGGAGCAAAAAAAGAAATGCCCACCGGGCCTGGCGGCAACCGCCCCGCCCGGTGGACATCACCCTTCATGCCAAGTAGCTGTTGGAAACCAACCGATAAGTAGCTGTTCAAAATCAACCGATACAATAGAGCTTGCAGGTGTACTCTATATCTTTGCCACCATCTTGTGTGCTCTCGGGCCGCATACCAAAGTCTAATCCATAGCGTAGCCCGCTACGCTTCCAGCAACCGCGCACAATCTGATGATAAAAATGAACTCACTTAAACTCTTCGGAAAAAGTTTAAATGAGTTCAATTATCAACAGCTACTTATCAAATAAATTACCTTATAACGACCTTCCGTGTTGTTCCGTCAGACATCTTGACTATGGTCAGGCCCTTGTGTGAGGCGTCAACTTTCTGGCCGTTGATGTTGTAACGGGCCACGGCCTTTGCACCTTCGGCACCGCTTTCGATGCTGCCTATCGAGGCTTCCTCGCCGCCCTTCACGGATATGACAATCTGCTCGTTGGTCTCACCGGCGGCATTCTTCACCACTCCGGCGGGTATTATCATGTAGTAAGTCTCGCCAGCCTTGGGAGCGAAAGTCATGGTGAAGCCGTCGTAGTCGGAGCCCCACACGCGGAGAGTGTTGCCACCGTTTTCCAAAGAGGCATTCCATGCGTCGTCCGGGCGCACGGTCTGTCCGCCGATAAGGCTGCCCACGCGCATGTAAGCCTTGGGCGTAGGCTCGACGATGGTTACGGGCTCGGCAAACTCTACGTCGAACTTGAGTTCGGCATATTTATCTGTAAACACGCTCCCGTCGGCCGGTGTTGTCGACTTGTAGGCCAGCACACCCTTCTCACCTTCGGTTATTGTGCTGAAATAACTGCCCCATCCGGCTTCCCTGTATGCAGCCGCTGTGCCATTGGGCACCTTCATCTCCGACGTGCCCACTGAGTAGAACGGGCTGTCGTAGTCGTCGTACACCTCGTCTATCACCGGGGGCACGGAGCCGAGGCAGGTAACGCTTGCGAGCTTGGTGGCGTTATGGAAAGCGTGGTTGTATATCATCTTCACGCCCGAAGGTATGGTGAGCGACGTCATTTGCTCGCATCCGGCAAAGGCTCCGTCGTAAACGTATGGCATGTTCTCGGGCAGTGTGACTTCAGTCAGCCTGGTTGCGGCAAACCCTTGCTCGCCTATGTATATCAGGCTGCTGGGGAAGTTGATGCTCTCAAGGGCCGACTGGCAGAAGGCGTAGCTGTCGATGGCAGCCAGACCCTCGTGGAGTGTGACCTTCTTTACCTCGCTGCCCCAGAAGGCACCACCCATGATGCCAACGCAACCGCTGTTGACGTCGACCTCGGCCAGCCCCTTCATCGGCACGGCATAAAGCAGTCTGTCGTCGGCCGAATACAATATGCCGCCCACGACATGGAAATTCTTGTTGGCCTCATCAACGGCTATGCGCGACACTCCGCTCTTGGCCACCAGGCCGGAGCCTATCGACTCTACCGATGCCGGGATGCTGAGCGATTCCAGTCCCTCGCACTCAAGGAACACCTCGTCGCCCAACTGCTTCAGTGAGGCGGGCAGATTGATAGACTTCATGGCTGTGCAGCCCCTGAAGGCGGCGTTGCCAATGTAAACCAGACCGGAGGGCAGGTTGACCGTTTCGAGGCTCGTGCAATGCATGAACACTGCACCGCTGATGCTGTCGACGCCATCGGGGATGGTTATTGAGGTGATGGGGCACTTGTAGAATGCCGAATTGCCAATGCTCTTCAGACCGTTGTTAAGGGTTATCTTGGCAAGGCTGCCACAGGTGAAGAATGCGCTTGCACCCAAGGTCTCGACCGACTCGGGCAGCGTTATCTCCGACAGCCCGGTGGAACTGAAGGCATAATCGCCTATATACTTGAGCGACTTGGGCAGGTTTAAACTGCCAAGGTAGCTCGACTTGAACGCACCATACTTTATGGAGTCGATTGTCTCGGGCAGTGTGACAAACACCGCGCTGCTGTACCAGAAAGCATTCTCGCCAATGGCTGTGACGGTATAGGTAACTCCGTCGTTGACAACTGTCTGAGGGATGTCGTAAGACGACTTGCCCGACTCTGCACCCGAAACCTCTACCCTGCCATCACCTGTTACAAGGTAGGTTAGTCCATCTTGCGTTGTAAAAGTCTTCTGGGCACCTGCAGACATACAAACCAGTGCCAAACATAAAAGTAACAATTTCCTCATATTTATCTAACTATGTCTAATTGGGGCCCGGATATAGCAATATTTCAAGGCGCGCGGCGCCGGTCCCTTTACACCGCCCGCATGATTTGGGCCACAAAATTAGGCAAATTCACGACCGATGTACACATTGATACACTATTTAACAATAGAATTAACCAAATGTTTTCTGTATTAAACCGAACATGTTCGATATATAACTACACAAGGAGAAAAGTATCACAATATTCAGACAAAAGAAAGAATCTGGCACAAGGGCTGCAAAGCCGGGAAACCACTGCCACATACTGCTGCAGCCGGCAAGCGCTCACGGCAAAAATGGCGAAGGCTCATGGTTGGCAGGGGGAAGCAACAAAAACACCAACCCTGGAAGCATTATTGCCGATTTGAGGTTAAGAAAACACTGCGGCCTGCCTTATTGCAGGCCGCAGTGCCACTGCCGCCCCGTAGGGTTCTGCCCGACTTTATGCGTAACCGGTCTATGCCTCGGGCAGAAATCGTATGGGTTTCTTTATCGGAATTGACAGAAAAGCATTACCTTTGCGCCGACAACAAGCAGCTTTCTGCACAAAAACATAACACAAATGGGCATAAACGAACTATACGGAATTTACACCGAACACCCGACGATAACCACCGACAGCCGCAACTGTCCGGCAGGGTCTATATTCTTCGCCCTCAAAGGGGAGTCGTTTGACGGCAACCGGTTTGCCGCGGCCGCGCTCGAAAAGGGTTGCGCATACGCCGTGGTAGACAATCCGGAGGTGGCGGCAGACAAGAGATACATACTGGTGGACGACTGCCTGGCCACATTCCAGGCGTTGGCACGCGAGCACCGACGCCAATTTGACATACCGGTGATAGGCATCACGGGCACCAACGGCAAGACCACAACCAAGGAACTGGTAGCCGCAGTGCTCTCTGAAAAATACCGGGTGCACTGCACACAGGGCAACTTCAACAACGACATCGGGGTGCCAAAGACTCTTTTCGGCCTGAAACCCGAACACCAGATTGCCGTGGTAGAGATGGGGGCGAGCCACCCAGGCGACATCAAGCGACTTGCGGAAACGGCAGAACCCACCTGCGGCATCATAACCAATGTAGGCAAGGCCCACCTGATGGGCTTCGGCTCGTTCGAAGGGGTGATAAGGACAAAAGGCGAACTATACGACTACCTGCGCCAACGTGAAGGCAGCAAGGTGTTCATAAACGCCGGCGACGAGCATCTGGCGGGCATTTCCACAGGACTCGACCTCGTGCGCTACGGACTGACAGGCACCGAGGGGCTGGCCGTTGAAGGGCGTGTGACCGACTGCTCGCCGATGCTGCACTTTGAATGGCGGGCCGGTGGAGGCAAGTGGCACACGGTGCAGACACAGCTCATTGGCAGCTACAACGTGCTCAACATGCTCGCTGCAGCCTGCATTGGCGTATCCTTCGGCGTGGACGAAGACTGCATAAGCCATGCGCTCGCTGCATACAAGCCAAGCAACAACCGCTCGCAACTTGAGGTGACACCCCACAACAAACTGATTGTTGACACCTACAACGCCAACCCAACAAGCATGGCGGCCGCCCTGCGAAACTTCCGCGAGATGAACGTAAGCCCCAAGATGGCAATACTCGGCTCTATGAGTGAACTGGGGGATGCATCGGCCGAAGAGCACCAGAAAGTGGCCGACGCGCTCGATAGATGCGGCATTGGCACCGTATGGCTGGTGGGCGATGAGTTCGGACGCACCGAATGCCCATACCGCAAATTTGCAACTGTAGACGATGTGAAAGCTGAAATCAGGCGCAATCGTCCCGAAGGGCAATACATATTAATAAAGGGCAGCCACAGCCAGCGGCTCTACGAGCTGCCCGAACTGCTGTAAAAGTAAACAAGGATATGAACGAAGAACAACTGAAACGATATGCACGCCACATCGTGCTACCGGGCATAGGCTCGGAAGGCCAGGAAAAACTGCTGGCCGCCAAAGCCCTGGTAATCGGGGCTGGCGGGCTGGGATCACCCGTGGCCCTGTATCTCGCTGCTGCAGGGGTTGGCCGGATTGGCATAGCTGATGCCGACACGGTGAGCGTGAGCAACCTGCAACGACAGGTAATTCACACCACGGCAGACGAAGGAAGGCCGAAGGTGGAGAGCGCACGGGAGAAGATGAAAGCCATCAACCCCGGAGTTTCCGTCGACACATATTGCACAATGATAGACGACAAAAGTGCTCCGGAGATTATCTCCGGCTATGATTTCATCATCGACGCAACCGACAATTTCAAGACAAAGTTCCTTATCAACGATGTATGCGTGGCTTTAGGCAAACCGTTCTCTTACGGTGGGGTGCTGCGCTTCGGAGGACAAACCCTAACGCACCTGCCATCGACGCCATGCCTGAGGTGCCTCTATGTAGACGAACCGCCCGAAGGCACCGTTCCACGCAACGAGGATGCGGGCGTACTCGGGTCGGTGGTGGGCATTCTCGGCACCATACAGGCCACCGAAGCCATAAAATATTTTACCGGCGCCGGTTCTCTGCTCACAGGCAGGCTGCTGTCGTTTGACGCCCTGGCAATGGAATTCAGGACACTGAGCATATCCGCCAACCCATCTTGTCGGGCATGCGCACATAAGTGAACTGACGCTGACCGATTCTGACACTCACTGCATTGGCAGTGATGTCAACGTTTTAAAGAACAGGCACCATGCGGTGCCTGTTCTTTCATTTATGCCCCATAATTTGCAAACCCACCGGGAATGCGTCATGGTTTTATCCAAATGGATGCACAACACATGCAACTGTTTACACAACCCAAGCCGCCGTCGACACGAACACCCTACGGTTTGCGCGCCGCAGGAGAAGGCAAAAGCCCCCACACGCATTGGTATCAGCCACTCATTTTGCCGTAATGAAATCTATGTGGCTGCCGGCACTTTCATTGAAACATAATGCTTTGCACGCATCCGCCATCTGCAACCGAAAAATGATTCATTCCTTCCGCAATGCAGATTGGCCCGCGCCTATGGCATTGGCTTATCTGGCTACGACAATACAAAGCGACCGACAAGCAGACGGAAGCGCATTATTTAAATGTATAATACTACATTGGTCGGTATAACGTAAGATTTGTGGTTATACCATATTTGTAACAATGCACCCATGATATGGCACGAAAACAAACCTATGATTGATTACAAGAACATTATAAAACAAAAAGGTATTACTATTCCGCATTGCAAATCTATGGGAATCGCCACACGAAAAACCAACTGCCACAAAAACGGGTCAGTCCGAAAAGCCGGTTGCAATCCTTGGTATAATCGTGTAAAAACATTATCTTTGCCCCATGAAGCAATGGCAAGTATTACGAACCGTATTCCCTGAGGTTATTACGG